>JABLTH010044533.1_pt1 | contig 48868 bp, 39 predicted proteins | sample 7875711 | NCBI WGS metagenome assembly JABLTH01 (sample SAMN14941262, study PRJNA633318) | bioreactor metagenome | isolation source: bioreactor | place: China | collected 2019-03-05 | reverse complement strand
GAGCGCGGGCGTCGCGGCGGCCCAGCGCCGGCGCGCGGGCAATACCGCGTACGCGGCGGCCGGCCCAAGCACGAGCGCCCCGAGCACGCGCACCGCCGCACCGTGCAGGAGCGCGGCCGCGAGCACGAGCGACAGGACCGGCAGTTGCACCCAGCACAGCCCGGCGACGAGTGCGTGGCGACGGGCACGCGTGCTCGCGGGCAGGTGTCGCAACCAGGCGTCGTCGCTCGTGACGCGGTCCGCGCCCCACCCTGCGAACGCGAGTGACGCCGCGAGAACGCCCGCCATGACGCCCGGATCGCCGGACGCGATCGCGCCCACGAGGACCGCGAGCAGCGCACCGGGGTCCTGTGACGTGGACAGGGCAGCGGCGACCGCGCCGCCGAGGGGCACGGCCGCGCGCAGGGCCACCGCCCCGCCGGTCCGCGCGTGGAAACGCGCGAGCGCGAACGTCGCGTTCGAGCCGGCTTTTCGCATCGGCGGCTACGTTACACTGTGCGCCCCCGTCCTCACGAGGTTCCGCCCGAGTGGACCGCTTCCGCCGCCCGATCGTGGTGCTCGCCCTGCTCGCGCTCGCCGTGTGCGCCGCAGACGCTCAGCCCGATCACGGCGCGGTGCCGCGCGCGGCGTCGCCGATCCGCGTCGACGGCGTGCTCGACGATGCCGCGTGGGCCGCGGCGCTGACGTTCGAGTTGCCGTACGAGATCTCCCCCGGCGAGAACACGCCCGCGCCGGTGCGCACGGTCTGCCTCGTGACCTACGACCGCGATCGCCTCTACGTGGGCTTCCGCGCGTTCGACCCCGCGCCGAAGACGATCCGCGCGCACGTCGCCGACCGCGACTCGGTGTTCCGGAACGACTACGTCGGCATCGTGCTCGACCCGTTCCACGACGGCCGGCGCGGCTTCGAGTTCATGGTGAACCCCGAGGGCGTGCAGATGGACGCGACCACGAGCGATGTGGGCGGCCAGTCGATCGGCTTCAACTCGGTCTCGCTCGCGCCCGCCGAGGACTTCTCGTGGGACGCGCTGTGGGCCTCGGCCGCACGCACCACCGCGGAGGGCTACGAGGTCGAGATGGCGATCCCGTTCAGCTCGCTGCGCTTCCCGCGCGGGGGCGAGACGCAGACGTGGGGGATCCTGGCCTTCCGCGCCTGGCCGCGCGACGTGATGCACCGGCTGCGCTCGATGCCGCTCGACCGCTCGCGCAACTGCTACTTCTGCCAGGCCGGCACGATCACCGGCCTGTCGGGCGTGACCCCCGGCCGCAACGTCGAGATCGACCCGACGCTCACCGTCGGCCGGACCGACTCGGCCGGTGACGACGTGTCGGGGCCGCTCGAGCGCGGTCCCGTGGACAAGCGCCTCGGCGTGTCCGCGCGCTGGGGCATCACGCCGAACCTCTCGCTCAACGGCGCGGTCAACCCCGACTTCTCGCAGATCGAAGCCGACGTCGTGCAGATCGCGGTGAACCGGCGCTTCGCGCTGTTCTATCCCGAGAAACGGCCGTTCTTCCTCGAGGGGGCCGACTTCTTCGTGACGCCGATGCGCGCCGTCTACTCGCGCACGGTCGCCGACCCGGAGTGGGGCGCGAAGCTGACGGGCAAGGCGGGCGCGAACGCGATCGGCGCGATCGTGGCCCGCGACCGCGAGACCAACCTGCTCTTTCCCGGCCCGCAGGGCTCGGCGTCCACGACGCTCGACCAGCCGTACACGACGGGGATCGTGCGCTACCGGCGCGACATCGGCGAGGCGTCCGCGCTCGGCGTGCTGCTGACCGACCGCGAGGGCGACGGCTATCACAACCGCGTGGGCGGGGTCGACGGCTACCTGCGGCTGTCGGAGCGCGACACCCTGCGCGTGCAGGCGCTGCGCTCGGACACGCGCTACCCGCGCGCCGTCGCCCAGGAGTTCGGACAGTCGGAGGACGCGTTCACCGGCTGGTCGACGAGCGTCATCTACGACCACAACGAGCGCAACTGGAACATGTGGTCGTCGTTCCTCGAGCGCTCCTCGCGCTTCCGCGCCGATTCCGGCTTCATGCCGCAGGTCGGCTACCGTTCGGGCGAAGTCGGCGCGGAGAAGGTCGTCTGGGCCGATGGTGCACACTGGTTCAGCCGCCTGCGCTTCGACGTGAACCTGCGCCGCGAGGAGACCGATCGCGGCGAGTTCCAGTTCGATGAGGTGTACGCGGGCGCGCGTTACGAGGGCCCGCTGCAGTCGACGCTCGCGCTCGACACGTCGCGTTCGCGGGCCCGCTACTCGGGGATCGACTACGACAACGACTGGGTCGAGCTGTTCTTCAACTTCCGGCCGACGGGGAACGTGACGTCCTCGATCGACGTGTCGTACTCGCACGCGTTCGACTACGACAACCTGCGGCCCGGGCGCGCCTTCGCCGTCCAGCCCGGGGTGACGTGGAACATCGGGCGCCACCTCTACCTGCAGCTCGACCACGCGTACGAGCGCTTCACGCGCGACGGCGACTGGCTGTACCGCGCGAACGTGACCCAGCTGCGCGCGGTCTACCAGTTCAACGTGCGCTTCTTCGTGCGCGCGATCGTGCAGCGCGCGGTCATCAACCAGAACGTGCGCCTGTACGGACCGGCACTGACGGACCCGGGCTCCGACGAGCTGCTCGGGCAGTACCTCATGGCGTACAAGGTGAACCCGCAGACGGTCGTCTTCTTCGGCTACTCCGACGGGCGCGAGGGCACCGACGTCCGCGCGCGCACGTTGCAGAATCGTACGGTGTTCCTGAAGCTGGGATACGCCTGGGTCTTGTAGGGGCGGGATTGGCCGCCGCAGGCGGCGTAACCCGCCCGGAGACAATCGATGATCGAACCGGTGATCGATCCGAAGGACCTCGAGACGTGGGCGCGCTGGCTCCTCGAACACTCGATCGGGGGCGTCGCGCCCGGCGATCGCGTGATGATCAAGGGCGAGCGCATCTGCTGGCCGCTGATGGAGGTGCTCGAGCGCGGCGTGATCGCCGCGGGCGGCGTCCCCGACGTGCTGCTCGTCCCGCCGAACAACGACCGCGGGCGCGTGTGGTCCGCGGCGGTCGCGCGCGGCGGGTCGAAGGAGCAGATCGACGCGGTCCCCGAGTGGCACCTCGCGCGCTACCAGTCGATGACCAAGTACATCGAGGTGCTCGGCGCCGAGGACCCGGCGCGCTACACGGGACTCGCGCCCGCGCAGTCGCAGGCGCTGATGGCCGCGGACAAGCCGTACATGGCGCTGCGCCTGTCGAAGCCGTGGGTGATCACGCTCTTCCCCACGCCCGGCTTCGCCGCGATGGAAGGGCTGCCGCTCGAGGAGTACGCGCGCTTCCTCGTACGCGCCTCGACGGAGGACCCGCGCCCGCTCCTCGTCGCGGAGGAGAAGATCGCGCCGCTGTTCGAGAGCGCAAAGCGCATGACGATCGAGTCGTACTGCCCGCGCGACCGGCGCGATCTCGTGCTGACGCTGGACCTCGAGCACAGCCGCCCCGAGAAGTCGTACGGGCTGCGCAACTTCCCCGACGGCGAGGTGTTCACGAGCCCCGACGCGCGCTCGGTCGAGGGCGAGCTGTACCTCGACCTGCCGGTGATGTACGCGGGCCACGACATCGAGGGCATCTACCTGCAGTTCCGCGGCGGGAAGATCGTCGCCTACCACGCGGAGCGGGGCCACGACTTCCTCGCCACGATCATCGAGACCGACGAGGGCTCGCACCGCCTCGGCGAGGTCGCCCTCGGCATGAACGCGGGGCTCGAGCGCGTGCTGAAGCACCCGCTGCTCGTCGAGAAGGTCGGCGGCACGCTGCACGTCGCGATCGGGGCGAGCTACGAGGGCTGCTACGTCGGCGCCGAGGATCCGAAGGTCGTCGAGACCCTCGCGGCGCAGGGCGTGATCAACCGCTCCGCGCAGCACGTCGACATCGTGTGCGATTTCCGCCCCGGCGGGTGCGGGCGGCGGGTCCTGTTCGACAACCGCGAGGTGGTGGTGCGCGACGGGGTGTGGGTTCCCGCGTGAGCGCGTGAACCGACGCGGGCGGGGCAAGCCCCGCCCCTACGGAGTCGATGGGCCGTAACGTTCGCGGATGCGCTCGATGATCGCGGTCGTCGAGGTGCCGGGCACCAGCTCGACGCGCACGACGCGCCCGCCCCACCCTTTCACCTCGCGCGCGCCGACGATGTTCTCCTCGGCCCAGTCGGCGCCCTTCACCAGCACGTCGGGCTCGAGCGCGAGGATCGTCGCGAGCGGCGTGTCCTCGTCGAACAGGACGACGCGGTCGACCGGCTCGAGCGCCGCGAGCAGTTCGGCGCGCTCGGCCTCGGGCACGAGCGGACGCCGCGGCCCCTTGAGGCGGCGCACCGAGGCGTCGGTGTTGAGCGCGACCACCAGCGCGTCGGCCGCGGCGCGCGCCGCGGTGAGCAGGCGCACGTGGCCGGCGTGGAGGATGTCGAAGCAGCCGTTGGTGAACGCGACGCGGCGGCCGGCGGCGCGTTCGGCGTCGCGCCACGCACGGGCGTCGGGGGTCGCGATCGCGCCTGTCGGTCGTGCGGTGGAGGTCATGGGTCCCCGGGCCCGGGCCGCGTCGGGGGCGGCCCGGGTCCGGTATTGTCTCACTCGGCCAGCATGCCGCGAATGCTGGGATCGACGGTCTCGAAGTGCATCATCTCCCCGCGCACCACGGCGAAGAGGTGCGGCTCGCGCCGCACGTCGCCGCGCGTGTCGAAGTTGATCGGTCCCGTGACGCCCTTGTGGCTGATGTTGACGAGGTTCGCGCGGATCTCGCCGGCCGAGGCGACCTGCGTCCTGCGCAGCGCGTCGGCGAACACCTTGACCGTGTCGTAGCCGTAGGCGGCCCAGACCTGCGGCATCGCGTTGTACTTCTGCTTGTACGAGGCGACGAACGCCTTCACCTGCGGATCGGCGCCCTCGAGCTCGACGCGCGCCTGCGGGAAGACCAGCCGCTCGGACGCCGCGCCGGTGAGCCGGATGATCTCCGGCGTGACGGCCGAGCTCGCCAGCTTCACGCCCTTGAAGCCGGCGGCGGAGAGCGCCTGCAGCAGCGCCGCGACCTCGTTGATGTAGCCCGCGAGGTACACGCCGTCGGCCTGGGCGGCGACGACCTCCTTGGCGATGCGCGCCGCCTCGGGGGCGCCGATCGGGGCGCCGAAGACCGCGACCAGCGGCACCTTGGCCTTCTGCGCCTCCATCTGGTTGGCGAAGATGTCGGCGAGGCTCTTTCCGAAGGCGGAGTCGTAGGCCAGGATCGCCACCCGCTTCACGTCGAGCTTGTGCGCGATGTCGGCGACTTCCTCCACTTCCAGCATGTCCGAGGGATAGGTGCGGAAGAACCAGCCGCCGCCGAGCGCCGTGAGCGAGGGGGCCGACGCCGACGGGCTCAGCATCACGACCTCGCGCTCGACGACCTGCGGGATCACCGCCTCGGCCACCGCGGAGCTCACGCCGCCGAGCACCGCGTTCACGCGCCGCTGCTGGAGGAGCTCCGTCACCGCGGCGCGCGCCTTCTCGGGCGCGCTGCCGTCGTCGCGGTACTCGATCGCAAGGGCGCGACCTTCGGGGAATCCGCCCTGGAGGTTCTCCTCCTCGAGCGCGAGGTCCATCCCGCGCCGGATCTCGACGCCGTACGCCGATGCCGCGCCGGTCTCGGAGACGAGCCCGCCGACGACGATCGGCGCCGGCTTGCCGCAGCCGAGCGGTGCCGCGGCGAGGAGGATGACCAGAATCGTTACGGCTATCGGACGGGAGCTGCGGGTACAGCCGGGGTGCGGGCTCATGTGCCCTCCCTGTGACGGGCCCCGGAAACCCCGGCTCGGGCGGGTTGCGCTCGCTTCGCTCGCTAAACCCGCCCCTACGCTGTGGGCGGCGGGCGCCGCCCCGGACGTTGTTCGCGTGCCGGGCCGAGCAAGCTCGGCCCCTACCGTTACGAGGCCCGTTCCGTCGCGTGGAGTCGCGCCAGCTGCTTGAGCAGCTTCAGGCGGACCACTTCGACGTCCGCGGCCGGGATCTCGTGCTTGAGTTTACTCTGAAGTTCGTCGAGCTTGCGCTGCGCACGCTCGCGATCGATTTCCGCGGCGCGTTCGCACGTCTCGGCGAGCACGGTGACCTGCTCGGGGCCCACGTCCGCGAAGCCGCCGCTGATCGCGAAGACCTCGTCGCGGCCGCCGCCCTTGATCTGCGCGACGCCCGGCGCGAGGTGCGCGAACAGCGGTGCGTGCCCGGGCAGCACGCCGAACGAGCCGACCGATCCGGGCAGGATGATCTCGTCCACGTCGCGCGCCACCACGCGCCGTTCGGGCGTGACGATTTCGACGTGGATCTTTTCAGGAAGCGCCATGGCAGCCCCGCGGGCGGGGCAAGCCCCGCCCCGACGTTGAAAGCGAGTTACGACGCGGACCGGATCTGCTTCGCCTTTTCGACCGCTTCGTCGATGTTGCCGACCATGTAGAACGCCTGCTCGGGCAGGTCGTCGTGCTTGCCGTCGACGACCTCGCGGAAGCTGCGGATCGTGTCGGCCAGCTCGACGTAGCGGCCCGGGATGCCCGTGAACTGCTCGGCCACGAAGAACGGCTGCGAGAGGAAGCGCTGCAGACGGCGCGCGCGGCCGACGATGATCTTGTCGTCTTCCGAGAGCTCGTCCATGCCGAGGATCGCGATGATGTCCTGCAGCTCCTTGTAGCGCTGCAGCACCTGCTGCACGTCGCGCGCGGTGCGGTAGTGCTCCTCGCCCAGGATGTTCGGGTCGAGGATGCGGCTCGTCGACGCGAGCGGATCCACGGCCGGGTAGATGCCCAGCTCGGAGATCTGGCGCGAGAGGTTGGTCGACGCGTCGAGGTGCGCGAACGTCGTCGCCGGGGCCGGATCGGTGTAGTCGTCGGCCGGCACGTAGATCGCCTGCACCGACGTGACCGAGCCCTTCTTGGTCGACGTGATGCGCTCCTGCAGTTCGCCCATCTCGGAGGCCAGCGTCGGCTGGTAACCCACGGCGCTCGGCATGCGGCCGAGGAGCGCGGAGACCTCGGAGCCGGCCTGCGTGAAGCGGAAGATGTTGTCCACGAACAGGAGCACGTCCTGGCCGGCGACGTCGCGGAAGTACTCGGCGACGGTGAGGCCGGACAGCGCGACGCGCAGACGCGCGCCGGGCGGCTCGGTCATCTGGCCGTACACCAGCGCCACCTTCGACTTGTCGGGGTCGCCGGCGACCATGACGCCGCCTTCCTGCATTTCCACCCAGAGGTCGTTGCCCTCGCGGGTCCGCTCACCAACGCCGGCGAACACGGAGTAGCCGCCGTGCTTCATCGCGACGTTGTGGATGAGCTCCTGGATCAGCACCGTCTTGCCCACGCCGGCGCCGCCGAAGAGGCCCGTCTTGCCGCCCTTGGTGTAGGGCTCGAGGAGGTCGATGACCTTGATGCCGGTCTCGAACATCTCGAGCGAGGTCGACTGCTCGTCGAACGACGGCGCGTGGCGGTGGATCGGCCAGTACTCGTCGGCCGTCACCGGGCCCAGTTCGTCCACCGGGCGGCCGAGCACGTTGAGCACGCGGCCCAGCGCACCCTTCCCGACCGGCATGCGGATCGGGTAGCCGGTGTCCTTCGCCGCCATGCCGCGCACCATGCCGTCCGTCGGCTCGATGGCGACCGTGCGCACGCGGCCCTCGCCGAGGTGCTGCTGCACCTCGAGCGTCACGTCGATCGGACGCCCGGTGTCCTTGCCGGCGTCTTCGACGTGGAGCGCGGTGTAGACCTCGGGGAGGTGCCCCTCGGGGAACTCGACGTCGACGACGCCACCGATCACCTGCACGACCTTGCCGACCCGTTCCATATCCTGTCCCCTTAGCCGAGGGCTTCGGCGCCGCTGACGACCTCGATGATTTCCTTGGTGATCGAGGCCTGGCGGATCCGGTTCATGAGCAGCGTCAGCTTGGAAATCATCTCGTTCGCGTTGCGCGTCGCGTTGTCCATCGCGGACATGTGCGCGGCGTGTTCGGCGGCGCTCGACTCGAGCAGCGGGTGGAACACGCCGAAGGCCACGAAGCGCGTGAGCAGCTCGCCGAGCAGCGCGTCGGGCGGCGGCTCGTAGATGTAGTCGACACCCTCGAGCTTCGCGGCGTCGCCCTCGCCCGTGAGCTGGGAGAGCGGCAGCAGCGGCTCCAGGACGACCTTCTGCGAGACGACCGAGCGGAACTGGTTGTAGCAGAGGTACACCGCGTCGGTTTCGCCGGACACGAAGCGCTGCGTGACCTCGGTCGCCAGCTCCTGCGCGAGCAGGAACGTGACCGACTTCACGTCGGTGAGCGCGCGCAGCACCTGCACCTGCGGGCGGCGCTTGTAGTAGTCCGCGGCCTTGCGGCCGACGATGATCAGCCGGACCGTCGTGCCCTCGGCGACGCGCGCGCGGATCCACTGGTCGGCCGCGCGCATGATGTTCGCGTTGAACGCACCGGCCAGGCCCTTGTCGCTGGTCACGACGAACAGGTCGACCGACTTGATCGGCCGCGACGTGAGCAGCGCGTGCGAGTCGGGGTTCACGCGCTTCGCGACGCCGGCAAGGACGCGGCGCAGGGCCTCGGCGTACGGCCGGGCCGCGAGCATCGCGTCCTGCGAGCGGCGCAGCTTCGCCGACGCGACCATCTTCATCGCGCGCGTCAGCTGGGCCGTGTTGCGGACCGACCGGATCTGTCTCCGGAGGTCGCGGGTGTTGTTGGCCATCGACTACTGCCCCATGGTGGCGGCGAAACGGTCACGGAACTCGTCGAGCGCCTTCCGCAGCATCTGGACGATGTCGTCGTCGAGCTTCTTGCGCTGCTCGAGCGCCTTCAGCGTCTCGGGGTGCGACGCGTCGAGGAACTCGTAGAGGCGGCGCTCCCACTCGCGGGCCTTGGCGACCGGGACGCTGTCGAGGTAGCCGTTGACCGCGGCGTAGATCAGCGCGATCTGCTTCTCGGTGGCGATCGGCGCGTACTGCGGCTGCTTCAGGATTTCCTGGAGCCGCTTGCCGCGCTCGAGCTGGGCCTGCGTGGCCTTGTCGAGGTCGGAGCCGAACTGCGCGAAGGCCGCGAGGTCGCGGTACTGCGCCATCTCGAGACGCATCGAACCGGCGACCTTCTTCATCGCCGGCACCTGCGCGGAGCCGCCGACGCGGGACACCGACAGGCCGGCGTTGATCGCGGGCCGGATGCCGGAGTGGAAGAGGTCGGTCTCGAGGAAGATCTGGCCGTCGGTGATGGAGATCACGTTCGTCGGGATGTAGGTCGACAGGTCGCCGGCCTGCGTCTCGATGATCGGCAGCGCGGTGAGCGAGCCGCCGGTGCCGGGCACCTTGCGGACCTCGAGGTCGCCGCCGAGCTCCTTGGCCTTCTTCTTGGCGTGGTCCGCTCCGAGGACGCCCAGGTAGACCTGGCCGTCGACGCCGTCCTTGGTGTCCGCAGGCGCGCCCTTCTTCACCACGATGTACGACTCGCGCAGCTTCGCGGCGCGCTCGAGCAGGCGCGAGTGCAGGTAGAACACGTCGCCCGGGTACGCCTCGCGGCCCGGCGGGCGGCGCAGCAGCAGCGAGATCTCGCGGTACGCCGCGGCCTGCTTGGTGAGGTCGTCGTAGATGCAGAGCACGTGCTCGCCGCGGTCGCGGAAGTACTCGCCCATCGCGCAGCCGGCGTAGGGGGCGAGGTACTGCATCGGCGCGGGCGAAGAGGCCGACGCGTTGATCACGATCGTGTAGTCCAGCGCGCCGTGCTCTTCGAGCGTCTTCACGACCTGCGCGACGGTCGACTGCTTCTGGCCGATCGCCACGTAGATGCAGATGACCCCCGAGCCCTTCTGGTTGATGATCGTGTCGATCGCGATCGCGGTCTTCCCGGTCTGGCGGTCGCCGATGATCAGCTCGCGCTGGCCGCGGCCGATCGGGATCATGGCGTCGATGGCCTTGATGCCCGTCTGCAGCGGCTCCTTCACGGACTGGCGGAACACGACGCCCGGGGCGATGCACTCCATCGGGCTGGTCGCCTCGCTCTGCACGGGCCCGCGGCCGTCGACCGGCCGCCCGAGCGCGTCGAGCACGCGGCCGAGCATCGCGCGGCCGACCGGGACCTCCATGATGCGGCGCGTGCGGCGGACCTGGTCGCCTTCCTTGATCGTCTGGAAGTCGCCGAGGAGCACGGCGCCCACGGAGTCCTCTTCGAGGTTGAGCGCGATGCCGAACACGTCGTTCGGCAGGGCGAGCAGCTCGAGGTAGGCGGCCTTCTCGAGGCCGTAGATGCGGGCGATGCCGTCGCCGACCGAGACCACCGTACCGACTTCGGCCACGTCGATCTTCTCGTCGTAGCCCGCGATCTGCTGCTTCAGCAGCTGCGTGATCTCGCCGATGTTGAAATCCATGTGCGCGTCGCTCCCTGGTTTGGACTCGGAACCGTTGTGCGATATCGCGTTACGCGCCGACCGCTTCCCCGGTCAGCTTCGAGCGCAGGCCCACGAGCTTGGTCCTGACGCTGCCGTCGAACACCGTGCCGCCGATCGTCACGACCAGCCCGCCGAGGATCTCGGGATCGACGACCTCGCGGGTGCGGATCTTGCGGCCGGCCTTCTTCTCGAGCGCCGCGGCGAGGCGGAGGCGCAGGGCCTCGTCCAGCGGGGCCGCGGAGCGGATCTCGACTTCGACGACGCCGGCCTGCTCGTCGAGCACGCGGGCCACGGCGTCCACCACGTCGCGGAAGATCGTCAGCCGGTCGTGCGCCGCGAGCACCTCGAGGAAGCGCAGCGTCACCGGGCGCGCCTCGCCCTTGCGCGCGAGCGCGTCGAGCACGCCGAGCTTGGACTTGGCCTCGATGACGGGGTTCGCGAGCGCGCGCCGCAGTTCGGGCGCCTGGTCGACGACGTGGGCGAGGCCGACGAGGTCCGCGCGAACCCGCCCCAGCTCCTCGGGATCGCGCACCGCCCCCGACAGGGCTTGCGCGTAGCGCTCGGCAATCAGGCGGGCGTTCTTCAACAAAGGAAAGACCTCCCGGGATGGTTTCCCCGGCACCAGGACACAGGTGAGCCGGGGAACCCGGGATGCTAGCAACCGGCGGCGTCGAGCGTCAAGGAACGCCGCGTGTCCTCAGTAATTTATGAACAATGCCGTACGAGTTTGTCAGCGGCGCTTCCCGGTCTCGTGGTCGAACACCGCGTTCGCCGCGAAGTCTTCGCTCGACCAGGGCGGCCCGCCCCCACCGAGATACTTCTGAAACCACTCGAGATGCGCGGTGTAGTAGAGCGCCATCTCGTACCAGCTCGGCCAGTGCCCAGCCTTCGGGAACACGACCAGCCGGGCCGGGGTTCCCATCCGCCGCAGGTACGTGAAGGCCATCAGGCTCTGCGTATAAGCGATCCGGTAGTCCAGTTCGCCGGTCACGATCAGCTCGGGGGTCTTGAACCCCTTGGGCGACGCGCCCGGCCGGGCCTGGGCCGCGGGGCTGGCCGTCGTGTACTGCTCGGAGGTCCAGGGCGTCCCCTTGAGGTCCCACTCCGGGAACCACAGCTCCTCCGTCGCGCCGAACTTCGAGTCGAGGTCGAACACGCCCATCATCGAGGCGATCGCCTTGTAGCGGGTGGTCGTCGCCTGGAGCCAGTTCGCGGCGTAGCCGCCCCACGACCAGCCCATCATCCCGATGCGGTCCTTGTCCGCGTAGGGCAGGGTCTCGACCCAGTCGGTGACCCTGGCGATGTCCTCCATCACCGCGCCGTTCCAGTCCCCGGAGATCTCGGCCGTGTAGGCCTGGCCGTAGCCGGTCGAGCCGTGCGGGTTGGGGAACACCACGAGGTAGCCGGCGCCGGGGTAGACCTGCCAGTCGCCGCGGAACGCGTCGGCCCACTGCATCTGCGGGCCGCCGTGGACGTTGATGATGACGGGGTACTTCTTCTTCGGGTCGAAGTCGTGCGGCTTGACGAGGAACACCTGCTGCTTCGTGCCGCGCGCGCCGTCGACCCACGTGGTCCACGCGGGCCGCACGTCGACCTCGTCCTCGAACGCCTTGTTGTGGGTGGTCAGCCGCGTCGGCCGGCTCGCGCCGGTGAGGTCGAGCCGCCACAGCTCGTGCGGGCTGCCGACCGCGGTGCGGATCGCGTAGGCGGCGTGCCCGTCCTTCGCGAGCCGGAAGTCCTGCAGCTGCGCGAACTCGGCGACCTTCTCGGGCGCCCCGCCGGCGAGGCGCACGCGGTAGAGCGGGGTCTGGCCCTGCTCGTCGGCCTTGAACACGATCCCGCTCGAGTCGGGCAGCCACTCGAACGCGGTGACCCAGTTGTCGAACGACTCGGTGAGCACGCGGATCGCGCGCGTCCGCCGCTCGTACACGACGAGCGTGAAGCGGTCCGACTCGTAGCCCGGCGTGAGCTGGCGGCGGTAGGCGATGTAGCGCCCGTCCGGCGAGTACTTCGGGTCGCCGTCCCAGGCGACGTTGGCCGCCGTGAGGTTGAACGCGGCCTGCGTCTTGCCGTCGGCGCCGGGCTCGACGGGCACGACGAAGACGTCGCTGTTGGTCGAGTTGGCGAGGCGCTCGACCGGGTCGGGATTGCGCGTGTAGGCCAGCTCCGAGCCGTCCGGCGCGAAGGCGACGTCGCCGCCGCCGAGGCTGAACACCGGCGCCTCGCGGTCGCCCGGGGTCAGGTCGCGCACCGCGCCGGTCGCGGCGCTGGCGAGCAGCACGTGCCGGACCTTGCCGTCGTACCACGCGGTCCAGTGGCGGTAGAGCAGCTCGTCGGTCACGTGCGCGCTGAGCGGCCCCTTCTCGCGCCGGTCGTCGCGCTGCTTGTTGCACGCGTCGTCGGCGCCGCACGCCGGGTACACCTCGCTCGTGAACGCGATGTGCCGGCCGTCGGGCGACCACAGCAGGTCGGACACGCCGGTCGACACCTCGACGAGCTTGCGCGCCTCGCCGCCGTCGGTCGGCAGGAGCCAGATGCCCTGCTGCTCGCCGCGCTTGGCGATGAACGCGATCTGCTTCCCGTCGGGCGACCACACCGGCGACGACTCGCTCGCCTCCTCGGTGAACGTGAGGCGGTGCGCCTCGCCGCCGCCGCTCCCGACGCGGTACAGGTCCTTGTTCTCCTTGCCCTTGCCGAAGTTCTTGGTCGACAGCGCGTAGAGCAGCGTCTGGCCGTCGGGCGAGAGCGCGAGCGCGGACGGCACCTTCACGCGGTAGACGTCTTCGATCGTGAACGCGCGTTTTCCCGAAGACGCGGCGGCGGGCGCGGAAGAGGGTGCGGAAGAGGGCGCGGCGGCGGGCGCTTCGGCGAGCGCGAGGGACGCCGCGGCGGCGAGCACCGCCGCGGCACGGGTCAGGGCCTTCGTCATGATCAGAATCCGAAGCCGACGAGCAGGGCGATCTGCTTGTAGTTCGAGCTGCGCTCGATGTCGAACAGCTTGCCCTTCGTGCCGTGCAGAAGGCGGCCGTCGATGCCGAGGTTGAGCTTCGAGCCGATGCGCCAGTAGACGCCCGCGTTCGCGTACCAGCCGAACGAGTTGTCGGAATCGGTCACGAAATCGCCGTCGATCTTCTCGCGCCGGCGCTCGAAGGTCTTCGCGATGCCCGCGCCGAGATAGGGGCGCGTCGTCGAGTGCTGCAGCGGCAGCCACAGCGCGCCGAACGAGATCTCGCCGACGCCGCCGCTGTAGTCCGACTCGCGCCACCAGCGCCAGTCGTTGTCGTTCGATTCGTCGCGGCCCGAGGCGACCACGCCGAACGCGAAGTGGATCGGCCACTTCTCGGGCGAGAAGTCGACGTTGACGCCGACGCCGACCTGGTTCTGCAGCTTGTCCCACGAGTCGTCGTCGAGGTGCCGCGAGATGACGGTGAAGTTGACGTTGCCGTCGGCGAGCGCCCACGAACCGGCGAGCGCGAGCACGGCGAAGACGAGAACGGTTCGGGTGACGTTCCGGTTCATCCCTGGTCTCCGGCGCGTGGCGTCTCGACGTCGTCCGGACGCGCGTCGAGCGCCACCGCAGTGAGCCCGCGTTCACGGAGCGTGGCGCAGAGGCGCGGCACGACCTCCAGGACCACGGGCAGGCCCGCCGGCGTGTGCCGGGCGTGGCCGTCGTGCAGGAGCAGGATATCCCCCGCCGCGAGATCGCGCGTCAAACGGGCCAGGACGCGGCCGGCGTCGCCGGTCACGGTGTCGAAGCCGCGGCGCGTCCAGCTGGCGAGGGCGAGACCGTGCCGGGCGAGCACGGGCTCGAGCAGCGGGCTGCGGATGCCTGCGGGCGGCCGGAACAGTTCCGGTTGCCGGCCGGTCAGGTCGGCGAGGAGCTTCTGCGTGTCGAGCACCTCGCGCCGCAGCGCGCGCGGCCAGAAGAAGAAGAACCCGTGGTGGTGCGTGAGGCTGTGGTTCTCGACGCGATGGCCGCGGCGCGCGATCTCGCGCACGAGCCGGGGGTGCGCGGCCGCGCGGCGTCCGACGCAGAAGAAGCTCGCGCGCGCGCCGGCCTCGTCGAGCAGGTCGAGCACGCGCGGCGTGACGTCGGGATCGGGACCGTCGTCGAACGTGAGCGCGACGCGCGGCGCGGCGCCCGGCAGGCGCGTGAGGTTCGGACCGAGCGCGCGGCTCTTCGGCGCGAGCCCGTTGCCGACGAGGAGCGTGTGGTTGAAGACGAGCGCGCCGAGGATCGCGGGCCACGCCGCGGGCGCGAGCGCGACGCCGGCGAGCCCCGCGGCGTGCGCGGCCGCGGTGGCCCAGAGCAGCGGCGTGGGCCGCCACGGGCGCGGAGCCGGACCGTTCACGATCCGCCGGTCGCGAGCTCGAGCAGGGCGCGCCGGTCGATCTTGCCGCGCGGCGTGCGCGGGATCTCCGCGACGAGCACCACGCTGCGCGGAACCTTGTGCGAGGCGAGGCGCGCGCGGCAGAACGCGATCGCCTCGGCCGGCGTGGGGGGCGCGTCGCCGGAGTCGGGCGGCACCGCGAGCACCGCGCGGATCCACTGCCCGCCCGTGCCCGGCTGCGGCACGCCGACGACGATCGCGTCCTCGACGCCCGGCAGCTGCCGCAGGACCGCCTCGACTTCGCGCGGGCTCACCTTCTTGCCGTGGACGTTGATGAGGTCGTCGACGCGGCCGGCGAGGCACAGCGCGGCGCCGCGCCACGTCGCGAGGTCGCCCGCGACGAAGCGTCCGTCGGCGAGCCGCGCGTCGGGCTCGGGCACGTAGCCGCGCGCGACCGCCGCCGAGCGCACGGTGACGATGCCGGCCTCCGCGGCGCCGGGGATCTCGACGCCCTCGACCGGCTGCAGCTCGATGCGTACGCCGTCGATCGGTTCGCCGACGGTGCCCGACTCCGCGGCGTCGCCCGCGCGGTCGTAGCAGATGCCGCCGCACTCGGACGAGCCGTAGAACGTGTGCACGCGGCGGCCGAACACCTCGCGGAAGCGCGCGGCCGTTTCGCCGGCGAGCGGCGCGCCGGCCGAGATCGTGAGCCGCAGCGATTCGGGCCACGGCGGCGGCTCGGCAACGCGCAGGAGACCGTGCAGCCAGGCCGGCGTCGTCGGGAAGAACGTCGCGCCGAACGCTCGCGCGAGTTCGAGCGGCGCGAACGGGCTGCCCTGCTCGGGGAGCAGCAGCGGCACGCCGCGGCGCAGTGCCGGCACCGCGAGACTCGACAGGCCGTACGAGTGCCCGAGCGGGACCGCCGACAGCAGCCGGTCGGAATCGTTCAAACCCATCGAGCGGAAGAGCTGGTCGTCGTCCGCCGCGAGGGCCGCGGAGGGCGTCGCCACCCCGCGCGGCGTGCCGGTCGAGCCCGAGGTCAGCTTCACGACCGCGCAGCCGGGCAGGCAACACGCGGGCCGCTCGAGCGCGACCTGTTCGAGCTCCCAGTCGCCCTCCCCCGACGGCCACGCGCGCAGGCCGCGCAGCACGAGCGGCGCGCCGAGGGCGGCGGCGATGCGCGCCCGCTCGGGGGCCGGCGACCACGCGTCGAGCAGCAGCGCCACGAGTTCGCTGCGCAGCAGCGCGACGAGTGCGGCGAGGAACAGCGGCCCGTCGGGACACGCGAGGCCGATCAACGTGCCGGGCGGGTGACCCGCGGCGTGCAGGGTGCGCGCGACGGCCCGGGCCAGCGTGTCGACCTCGGTCACCGTGGCGCGGTGCGCGACACCTGCGATCAAGACGCTCTCCGGACGAGCGCGAAGCAGGGCCTCGAAATCGCGAAGGATGGGGTCGCGCATGGTGTGGGCCGGGCCAGTATAGCCAGTGTTCGGAGGGGCCTCGCCAAGATCGGCCGTTTCTCACACAATGCGGGTCGCGGTCCCGGAGAGAACCATGCTTTCGTACCATCACGCGCGTGCCGACGCGCCTTCGAACGAGCGCCGCGCGGTCGTGACGGGCGTCGGAGCCGTGTCCGGCTGGGGCTGGGGTGCCGGCGTCCTGTGGGACGGGCTGGCGTCGGGCCGCAGCGTCATCGGTCCCTTCACGCGCTTCGACGCCTCGGCCCACCGCACCCGCGTCGCCGCGGAAGTGCCCCCCGCCCCGCCGGCGCTCGCGGCCCGGCTCGCCGCGCTGCGTCACGCGAGCCGCGCGGACATGTACGCGCTCGCGGCCGCATGGGACGCGCTGCACGCGGCCGGCCTTCCCGCCGTTCTCGAGCGCGACGATGCGGGCGTGTTCTTCGGCAGCAGCACCGGCGGTTTCTGGGAGTCGGAGGAGTTCTTCGCCGGCCTGATCGCGCCGCGGCGCGTGCCGGTGCGCACAAGCCTGCTCGGCTCGCAGCAGTCCAACGGGCCGGGGGACGCGGTCGCGCGCGCGCTCGCGACGGGCGGTCCCGCGCTCACGATCTCGTCCGCCTGCGCGTCGGGCACGCTCGCGCTCGGTGCGGCGCTCGACGCGGTGCGCAGCGGCGAGGTCACGCTCGCGATCGCGGGCGGCGCGGACTCGCTGTGCCAGCTCACGCACGGCGGCTTCAACGCGCTGCGCTCGGTCGACGAAACCGCGTGCCGCCCGTTCCAGAAGGACCGGCAGGGCCTTTCCATCGGCGAGGGCGCGGGCGTGCTCGTCCTCGAGGAGCGCGGCCACGCGCTGGCGCGCGGGGCACGGCCGCTCGCCGAACTGCTCGGCTGCGGCGCGTCGTGCGACGCGCAGCACATGACCGCGCCCGATCCGACGGGCACGGGCCCCTCGCGCGCGATCGAGGCCGCGCTCGCGGACGCGGGCACCGCGAAGGACGCGATCGTGTTCGTCAACGCGCACGGCACGGGCACGCCGCTCAACGACGCGGCCGAGTGGGCCGCGCTGCAGCTCGTGTTCGGCGCTCGCGCGGGCGAGATCCCCGTCACGTCGACCAAGGGCGTCGTCGGGCACCTGCTCGGCTCGGCCGGCGCGATCGAGGCCGTCGCGACCGTGCTGTGCCTCGTGCACGGCGCGGTGCACCCGACCCCGGGCGGCGGGCCGGTCGATCCGCAGGCCGCGGTGCGCCTCGTGCTCGAACGGCCGCTGCCGATCCGCCCGGGCGCGGCCGTCTCGACGAGCCTCGCCTTCGGCGGGTCCAACGCCGCCGCGGTGTTCGGCGCGGCGGAGGGCGCGTGACCGCGCGCCCCGTCGTCGTCACCGGGCTCGGCGTCATCGGGGCCGCGGGAGCGGGCCGCGCCGCGCTCGCCGCGCAGCTCGCGGTCGGCGCGCCCGTGCTGCGCGAGGTCGATCGCGCGGCCGGTTACCACCATCCGCGCGCCGCGCGCTCGGCCGCGCTCGTCGATCCCGCCGCGCTGTCCGCGCTCGTGCCGCCGGCCGCCGCGCGCCGCATGAGCCCGCCCTCGCGTTTCGCGGTGGCCGCGACGAAGCTCGCGCTCGCGGACGCGGGCCTCGCGAACGACGACGCGCTCACGGCGTCGGTCGTCGCGAGCGCGTTCGGCCCGACGTCGTTCACCGAGAAGCTGCTGCGGCAGATCCTCGTCGAGGGACCCGAGGCGGCCTCGCCCTACTACTTCACCGAGTGCGTCGCGAACGCGCCCGCGGCGCAGGCCGCGATCGCGGTCGGCGCGCGCGGGCCGAACGTCACGATCACGGAGCGCGAGGCCGGCCCGCTTCTCGCCGTCGCGGAGGGCGCGCGCCTGGTCGCGTCCGGCCGCGCGGCGCGCGCGCTCGCCGGCACGGCGGAGGAGATGTCGCCGCTCCTGCACTCGGTGCTCGACCGCTTCCGCGCACTCGCGCGTGCGGAGGACGACGGCGTCGAGCGCGCGCGTCCGTTCGATCGGCACCGTCACGGGCTCGTGGCCGCGGAAGGCGCGGCGATCCTCGTGCTCGAAAACGAGTCGGACGCCGCGGCGCGCGGGGCCACGGTGCTCGCGCGCGTGGCCGGCGCGGGCCGCGCGTTCGATCCGACGGCCTCGCCCACGGGCTGGGGCCGCGGTGCGACGCGGCTGGGCGCGGCGCTCGCGCGCACGCTCGCCGCGTGCGGCGGCGCGCACACGATCGGCGCGATCGTCTCGGGCGCGTCGGGCACCGTCGCGGGCGACGCGCTCGAGGCCGCCGTGCTGCGCGACGCGTGGAGCGGCAGCGCGCTGCCGCCGGTGCTCGCGCCGAAGGGCACGACCGGCGAGTACGGCGGCGGGCACGTCGCGGCCGCGGTGCTCGCGGCCGGCGGCGCGCCGTTCGCCGCGACGGCGGGGTTCGCGACCGCGGACCCGGCGCTTTCGATCATCCCCCACGCGGGCCGGCCGCTCGATGCGCGCCGCGTTCTCGTAACCGCGTTCGCGGCCGGCGGCGCGGCCGCGTGGCTCGTCCTGGAGCGTGCATGAACGACGGCCGGCGCATCGCCGTCACGATCCCCGCCTTCGACGCGGCGCCGTCGATCGCCGACGTCGTGCGTCGCACGTTCGCGGTCCTGCCCGACGTGCTCGTGATCGACGACGGCTCGAGCGACGGCACCGGCCGCGCGGCCGCGGAGGCCGGCGCGCGCGTGATCACGCACCCGGAGAACCTCGGCAAGGGCTGCGCGCTGCGCACGGCCTTCGACACGCTGTTCGGCGAGGGCTTCGACGCGGTGATCACGATCGACGCCGACGGCCAGCACCTGCCCGAGGAGATCCCCGCGCTGTTCGCGGCGCCGACGGCCGACCTCGTGCTCGGCACGCGCGAGCAGCTGTTCCGCGAGATGTGCCGCATGCGCCGCACGAGCAACCGCATGTCGTCCTGGGCGATCTCGTGCGTGGCCGGCAAACCGCTGCTCGACGTGCAGACCGGGTTCCGGCTCTACACGCGCCGCCTGATCGAGGTGCTCGGCTTCCCGCCGGGCCGCTTCGAACCGGAGAGCTCGATCGTGGTGCGCGCGGTGCGCGCGGGCTTCGAGGTCGCGAGCGTGCCGATCCGCCTCGGCTTCGCCGACGGCCGCTGCACGAGCCATTACCGCCCCGTGGTGGACAGCCTGCGGATCGCGAAGGCGGTGATCCGCGCGCGCCACGCCGAACGCGTGTGAGTGGGACGACCGATGGACACAGGACCCGTACTCGTCATCGGAGGCACGCGCGGCATCGGGCGCGCGGTGGTCGACAAGCTGCTCGCGGCGGGCCGCTCCGTGGCCTTCACGTGGACCAGCTCCGCCGATGCGGCGCGCGCGCTCGAGGCCGCGGCGGAAGGCCGCGCGGCCGCGTTCCGCTTCGAGCTCGCCGACCGCGCGGCGGCCGGGCCGCTCGTCGAGGCCGTCGAGGAACGCGTCGGGCCGCTCGCGGGGCTCGTGAACTGCGGGGCGGTGCGGCGCGACGCGCTGCTCGCCATGTCGAGCGACGCCGACTGGGACCTCGTGCTCGACACCAACCTCGGCGGTCCGTTCCGCGTCTGCCGCGCGGTCGTGCCGGGCCTGCTGCGCCGGCGCGCGGGCGCGATCGTCAACGTGTCCTCGCTCGCGGCGTACCACGGGATCGCGGGCCAGGCACTGTACGCCGCGTCGAAGGCCGGGCTCCTCGCGCTGACCCGGGCGCTCGCGCGGGAATGCGGCCGGCGCGGCGTGCGGGTGAACGCCGTCGTGCCGGGCTTCGTCGCGACCGACTTCGTGTCCGACCTGCCCGAGGCGGTCGTCGCCGGCCTGCGCGCGAGCGAGTGCCTCCCCGGCGGCACCGGGCCGGGCGACGTCGCGGACACGATCCTGTTCCTGCTCTCGGACGGCGCCCGGGCGATCACCGGGCAGGCGATCGTCGTCGACGCGGGCACCTCGACCTGACGGGTATTGTCCAGTTGCTGTCCGGGCAGGAATTGGACAGCATGGCGGCATGTCCAGCACGCCCGATGGCAACGACGACCTGGCCCCGCGGCACACCGTGCAGGTGGTGGCCCGCCGGACCGGACTCACCCCCGACGTGCTGCGCGTGTGGGAGAAGCGCTACGCGGTCGTCCGGCCCGGGCGCTCGGGTGGCGCGCACCGGCTCTACAGCGACCTCGACGTGCGGCGCCTCGTGCTGCTCAAGCACCTGACCGACACCGGTCACCGCATCGGCCGCATCGCCGGGCTGTCCGTCGTGGAACTGCAGCACCTCGTGCAGGACGAGGCCGAGTTCGCGACGGCTCCCGGCGCCGCGGACACGGGCGCGCCGCCCGCCGCGCGACCGCACCTCGACGCGTGCCTCGCGGCGAGCCGGGCCCTCGACCCGGCCGGGCTGCAGCTCGCGCTCGAGGGCGCGGCCATCGCGCTGTCGGTTCCGCAACTGCTCGAGGGCGTGATCACGCCGCTCCTGCGCACGCTCGGGGAGGACTGGCAGAACGGGACGGGCCGCGTCGCGCACGAGCACCTCGCGAGCGCCGCGGTGCGCGCGCTGCTCGGCCGCATGCGCCTCGAGTTCACCCCGCACCAGGGCGCGCCCGAGCTCCTGATCACCACGCCGGCCGGCCACGTGCACGAGATCGGTGCGCTGACCGTCGCGGTGGTCGCGGCGATGGACGGCTGGCGGGCGACGTACCTCGGCCCGTCGATGCCCGCGGTCGAGATCGCGGCCACGGCGCGCGCGCGTGCTCCCCGTGCGCTCGCGCTCAGCCTCGTCTATCCCGCCGACGATCCGCAGCTCGACGCCGAGCTGCGCGTGCTGCGCCGCGCGCTCCCCGACCTGCCGATGCTCGCGGGCGGCCGCGCGGCCGATGCGCTCGCGGCGTTGCTCGACGAACTGTCGATCACGCGGGCCGGCTCGATCACCGCGGCGCGCGAACACCTCGCCGCCCTGCGCGCCCGACCGGCCGGTTGATCAGCGCGCGAGGCCTTCGATCTCGAGCAGCAGTTCCGCGCGGCAGATGTCGCCCTGCACGAACAGCAGCGGCACGCGCGTGCCGAGCGCCGCGCGCAGGCGTTCCTCGATCCGCGCACGGTCGGCCGCGTGACGCACGTAGGTCTTGAGGAGGGTCACCCGCTCGAGCCCGGCCGCGTCGCCGCCGGCCGCGTGATCCACGAGCGCGGCGATGTTGCGCAGCGTCTCGTCGAGCTGCGCGAGGACGTCGCCGGGGTGTGCGCTCTCGTGTCCGACGACGCTCGCGGTGCCCGAGAGGAACAGTGCATTCCCGAGTTCCGGCGGCGCCGCGGTCGCGCGCGCGAACGACGGGCTGCGCGGCCCGTAGCAGGGCGGGTAGGCCCACGCGGCGACCTGCCGCGGGTTCTCGAAGTGCCGCGCGCCGCCGTGGCCCGCGAGAAAGTAGACGACGAGATCGTCGCCCGTCCCGCCGACCGCGCTCGCCGCGGGCAGCGCGTTCGCGAAGTCCGGGCCGAGCCGCTCCTCGAACGCGCGCGAGCGCCCCGCGCAGAAGCGCTTGTAGCGCTCGAGGCCGTCTTCGTCCTCGTTGATGCGCGGCACGCAGTTCCACACGCGCAGCAGATCGCGGCAGCCCAGCGCGGCGGTCGCGTCGAGCATCTCGTGGTACAGCGCGAGGCTCGCCGCGTCGAGCGCGCCCGGCGCGTTCGCGGGCGCACGCAGCGTCCCGAACAGCAGCGGTCCCGCGGCCGCCCAGCGCACGCGGCCGTGCTCGCCGCGACGCACCGGACCGGGGACGGTCCACGCCTCGGTGACGGGCGCGGTCCCGAGCTGCTCGAACGGCACGTCGACGACGAGCGCGGGTCCGGTCGCGTCGTGCGCGCCGGCGCCGTAGCGCACGAGTGCGAGCAGGCGGTTGTCCGGCGGCAGCGGCTCGCGGCCCGCGACGTACTGGACCTGCAGCGGTCCGGCCGCGGCACCCGCCGCGCGGCCGGGAGGGGCGACACTGGGGTGCATGCGGTGCTGATCCCCTCCTGCCCCGACACTCCGAGGCCCGGCCGGGATGCTAACAACGGGGTCCGCGGTGGTCAACGCGCGCGGTGCCGCGACGGAGCGGCGCGCGCGGCGGATCAGCGCGCGCCCGCGCCCTCGAGCTCCTGGATCAGGTCCTGCAGGCCGAGGATGTCCTCGTCGTCGCGCGGGAAGAACAGCGCGCCGCAGACCGAGCCCTTACCGGAGTCCGGGGTGAGGTGCATCACGAGCACCTCGCCGCGCAGCTGGTGCCCCGGAACGATGAGGGTCGCGCGGGCCAGGGTCCGGCCGATGTCGAGCCCCGGCAGCTCGTTCGAGAGCAGGAACGAGATGCCGCTGGCCGAGAGGTCGCGCAACCGCATCCGGCAGACGTAACCGCCGGGCGCCGGGTACGGGAACTCCAGCCACGCCGTGCCCGGGGGCATGGAGAACCGCGGGTGTTTGCGGCGGCAGATCACGGGCGTGCTGTCGAGTGCCACGATGTCGCTCCCCTGTAAACGTAGTCCGCCCGCCTGCCCCGGCCAACCGTTACCCTGTCCGGCGATGCCCGCCCCGTCCTCCGGCCCGTCCCCTGCCCCCGCGCCCCTGCTCCGCGCGCGCCTCCTGGCCTGGTACGACGGAGCGCGGCGCGACCTCCCGTGGCGCCGGACCGCGGATCCGTACGCGATCTGGGTCTCGGAGATCATGCTGCAGCAGACCACCGTGGCGGCCGTGATCCCGTACTGGGAGCGTTTCCTGGGCGCGTTCCCCGACGTGGCCGCGCTCGCGGCGGCGCCGCAGGAGCGCGTGCTCGCGCTGTGGGCCGGGCTCGGCTACTACCGCCGGGCGCGGATGCTGCACGAGGCGGCGCGGACGCTCGTCGCGCGCGGCGAGACGCGCCTGCCCGCGACGCTCGACGGCCTGCGCGCGCTGCCGGGCGTCGGGGTCTACACCGCGGCCGCGATCGCGTCGATCGCCTTCGGCATCGCGGAGCCCGTCGTCGACGGCAACGTGCAGCGCGTGCTCGCACGCGAGGGCGCGCTCGCCGGCGATCCCGCGCGCGCGGAGAACGCGAAGCGGATCCTCGCGCGGGCCCGCGCGCTGCTCGATCCGGCGCGGCCCGGCGACTCGAACCAGGCGCTCATGGAACTCGGCGCGACCGTCTGCGTGCCGCGCGCGCCGCGCTGCCTCGCCTGCCCGTGGTCGGAGCACTGCGCCGCGCGGGCGCTGGGCGCGCCCGAGCGCTTCCCCGCCGCGGCGCCGGCGCGCGAGGCGGTGATCGTCGTGCGCGCGGCCGCGTGCGTGCGCGATCGCCGCGGGCGCGTGCTGCTGCGGCGCGTGCCGGAGGGCGAGCGCAACGCGGGCCTGTGGGAGTTCCCCGCCGCCGCGCTCCCGGGCGCGCGCGCGGACGCGAAGTGGACCGCCGCCCAGGCGCGCCTCGCGCAGCGCGAGCTCGGGGACCTGTTCGCTCGCGCGGTCGTGCCGGGCGCGCCGCTCGGTCGCGTGCGCCACGCGATCACGCATCACCGCATCACGACGTGGTTCGTGCCGTGCACGCTCGAGCGCGCCGCGCCGCGCGGCGCGTCGTGGACGTGGTCGCCGATCGACGACGCCTCCGACATGGGATTGACCGGCGAAGCCCGGAAGCTGATTCGTCTATTGACGTGACAACGGCGGTTTACGGCGCCTGCGGCGCCCAAACCCGCCCCTGCGACGGTCGGTGTAAGGGCGGTCCAGGGACGGTGTAGGGGCGGTGTAGGGGCGGTGTAGGGGCGGGTTTAGCGCGCGCAGCGCGCGTAACCCGCCCGCGCGCGAACCCGGCCCGCGCGTCAGACCTGCTTGCCCGATCCGCGGATCAGCGCGCGATAGAGCCGCTCGAGGTCCTGGTCGCCGGCGAAGCGGATCTCGATCCTGCCCTTGCCGTTGCGGCCCACCTGGATCGACACGCCGGCCTCGAGCGCGCGCGCGAGCGTGCGTTCCGCGGCGACGACGTTGGGATCGCGGCGCTCTTCCGGCGTGTCGGGATCGGTGGTCAGCGCGCGGCGTACGCGCGCTTCGATCTCGCGCACCGACCAGCCGTTCGAGGCGGCGGCGAGTGCGAGCTTCTCCTGCAGCGCGGCGTCCTCGAGCGCGGCCAGCGCCCGGCCGTGACCCATGTCGAGCGTGCCGGCATCGAGAAGGCTCTGCACGGACTCCGGCAGATCGAGGAGGCGCAGGAAGTTGGCCACGGTGCTGCGCGGCTTCCCCACGCGCTCGGCCACCTCGACCTGCGTGAGCGCGAGATCGCGCACGAGCGCTCGGAAGGCGCGCGCGGTCTCGAGCGGTCCGAGGTCGTCGCGCTGGATATTTTCGATCAGCGCCAGCTCGAGCAGTCGATCGTCGGCGTAGTCGCGCAGCACGACCGGGACGGTCTCGAGACCGACCTTGCGCGCGGCGCGCAGCCGGCGCTCGCCGGCCACGAGCGTGTAGTGGCCGTCGCTCTCGGGACGCACGATGAGCGGCTGGATGATCCCGCTCTGCCGGATCGAGGCCGCGAGCGAATCGATCTCGGCCTCGTCGAAGATGCGCCGCGGCTGGTGCGGGTTCGGTCGAATGGACTCGACCGGGATCTCGAGCGGGTGGGCGGTCTCACCCGCGGGCGCCGGCTCCGCGGCATCGCGCACTTCGCCCTGGAGCGGGTTGCCCGCGCCCTCGGGGATCAGGCTCGCGAGCCCTCTACCCAGCACCCTGCGTTTCGGTTCGACCTTCACGACTCAGGATCTCCTTCGCCAGCTCGAGGTAGGCCACGGCTCCGCGCGATCGACCGTCGTACAGGAAGATCGGCTTCCCGAACGAGGGCGCCTCGCTGAGCCGGATGTTGCGCGGAATGATCGTGTTGTACACGGATCCCTTGAAGAAGCCGTGCACTTCCTCGGCGACCTGCCGCGAGAGGTTCGTGCGGTCGTCGTACATCGTGAGCAGCACGCCCTCGACGTTGAGGCGCGGGTTGAGCGACTTCTTGATGCGCCGCAGCGTTTCGATCAGCTGCGTCACGCCTTCGAGCGCCAGGTACTCGCACTGGATCGGGATCAGCACCGAGTCCGCGGCCGTGAGCGCGTTGACGGTGAGGAAGCTCAGGCTCGGCGGGCAGTCCATGAGCACGAAGTCGAAGCGGTCCTTGAGCCCGGCCAGGAGGTCGGAGATGCGGAACTCGCGCCGGGGCATGCTGACCAGCTCGACCTCCGCTCCGGTCAGCTCGTTCTCCGACGGGCAGAGGGTCAGGTTCTCGAGGTCCGTCTTGAGCAGCGTCTGGTCGAGGGGCAGGCCCTCGATCAGCGCGTCGTAGATCGTCGGCCGCTCCGGATCGCGCTCGTACCCGAGGGCACGGGTCGTGTTGGCCTGGGGGTCCAGGTCGATCAGGAGCGTGCGCCGCCCCGCGAGGGCCATGCCCGCGCCGAGGTTGACCGAGGTGGTGGTCTTGCCGACCCCGCCCTTTTGATTGGCGACAGCGATGACGCGAGGCATTTCGGACTCGTCTCGGGAAGGTACGAAGCCGGGCGAGGATAGCACACCTGTCCCCGCCTCCCGGCGCGGCAGGGCCCGCGAATCGCCCCTCGACCAGTACACCGTATATGTTCGGAAAAGCTCTCTATGGTTCGATATCGGCTCCGCAGGGTGTCAGATGTTCCACGTGGAACATTACCCGGGCAGCGGTCGGCGGGATCGATGTTCCACGTGGAACATCGGCGGGTTGCGACCGCTGGGGACCTGGGCGAGATTAGGCGCCCGATGTCATCCCCTTACCCCGTGATCGTTGTCGGTGGCGGACACGCCGGCGTCGAGGCCGCTCATGCTGCAGCGCGCCTCGGGGCCGACGTCGTCCTCCTCACCTTGCGAGCCGGCGCGGTCGTGCGGCTGTCCTGTAACCCGGCGATCGGCGGGATCGGCAAGGGTCACCTGGTACGGGAGATCGACGCGCTTGGCGGCGTGATGGGCCGGGCGGCCGACCTCGCGGGGATCCACTTCCGCGTTCTCAACCGCAGCCGCGGGCCGGCGGTCCATGGGCCACGGGTCCAGCAGGACCACGATCACTACCCTGCCGTGGTCGGGGCGATGCTGGCCGCGGAGTCGCGGATCACCGTCGTAGAGGCGGAGGCCGCAGACCTGGAAATCCAGAACGGCGCGGTTCGCGGCGTCGTGGCCGCGGATGGACGTTCGTGGCGCGGTGCGGCCGTCGTGGTCACGACGGGAACGTTCCTGCGCGGCCTGCTGTTCCAGGGTGAGAACGAGACCCCGGGCGGACGTGTCGGCGAACCCCCCGCGAACCTGCTCTCGGCGGCGCTGAGGCGCTGTGGCCTGCAGCTCGAGCGGTTCAAGACCGGAACACCGCCGCGCCTGCTGCGGGACTCGCTCGACTTCTCGCGCTTCGAGCAGCAGCCCGGGGACGACACTCCGGAGCCCTTCAGCTTCGAGCACCTCGAGGGGCGATTCGAGCCTTCCCTGCCACAGGTCCTCACTCATGTGACGTACACGAACCCGGCGGCCCACGACGTCGTCCGGGGCGGCCTCGACCGGTCGCCGCTCTTCACGGGCCGGATCAAGGCGCGTGGTCCCCGGTACTGCCCGTCGTTCGAAGACAAGGTCGTGAAGTTCTCGGATCGCGAGCGGCACCTCCTGCACCTCGAGCCGATGGGGCTCGAGCACCCGTGGATCTACGTCAACGGGCTCTCGACGAGCCTGCCGCCGGAGATCCAGGACGAGTTGGTCGCGTCGATCGACGGGCTGCGGGACGCCTCGATCGCTCGCTACGGCTACGCGGTCGAGTACGACTACGCGCCGCCGACCCAGCTCCACCCGACGCTGGAGTGCCGTGGCGTGCGTAACCTGTTCCTGGCTGGGCAGATCTGCGGAACCACCGGTTACGAGGAAGCCGCCGGGCTCGGGATCGTGGCCGGGATCAATGCCGGGCGGCGCGCCTGCGGGACCGAGGCGTGGGTTCCCGATCGGCTCTCGTCATATATAGGCGTGATGGTGGACGACCTCACGACCCGCGGCGTTCTCGAGCCGTACCGGATGTTCACCTCGCGCGCCGAGGTGCGGCTCAGCCTGGCGGCGGACAACGCGGATCGCAGGCTCACGCCGGTCGGCGTCGCGTTGGGTGTCGTTCCGCCCACGCGCGCCGCGCGCGCCCGAGCGCGCTGGGAGCGCATCGAGACCGCGCTCGCGCGTCTCGATTCCGGGCCACTCGACGGTCCGCGCCCCGCGACCCTCGGGGACCGGGTGCGTCGCGGCGAGGATTCCCACGCGCTCATCGCCCGCGAGGCTCCCGAGTTGTCGGAGCGGGACCGCGAAACCGCGGTCGCGTTGATGCGCTACCGCGGATACCTCGAGCGGGAATCGCGCGAGGTCGAGCGTCTGCGTCGGCTGGAGCACGTCGCCATTCCCGCGGAGTTGGAATTCAGCGCGGTTCCCGGCCTGTCGACCGAGGTTCGCGAGCGACTCGAGCAGGTGCGTCCGACCTCGCTGGGTCAGGCCGCGCGCATCCCGGGCCTCACCCCCGCTGCGGTCGCGCTGCTCGCAGCGGCCGTCGATCAGCGCCGGCGGGTCGAGCCATGAGCGGCCGGCGATCGCGATCCCTGTCGGTGGAGGAGGCCCGAGCGGCGCTCGAGCGCGCCCTCGGCCGAGACAAATCACGTCCGTATTTGCCCGAATTGGCAATTCATCTATCAATTATGTTCACGTGGAACCAGCGTTACAACCTCACCTCGATCCTCGACCCGGTGGAATCCGCGCGCCGGCACACCGGCGAGGCGCTGGCGCTCGTCGACGTGCTCGAGCCGGAAACGGGCGACGTGCTGGTGGACCTCGGTTCCGGCAACGGGTACCCCGCCCTGCCCGTCCTCACCGCGTGGCCGGACACGCATGGCGTGCTCTGCGAAGCGCGCGAGGCCCGCGTCGCGTTCCTGCGCGCGGTGCTGCGCGAGACGCGTCTCGACCAGCGCGTGCGCGTCGAGCACGGACGGCTCCCCGGCCCCGCCGCGATCCCGGAGGACGCGACCGTGGTGTCGCTGCGCGCGTTCCCCGAGCCCGAGCGCTGGATCGCCGGCGCACTCGCGCGTCCGCGCGTGCGCGCCGTCGCCGCGTGGCTCGCGACCGGGGACGCCGAGCGCATCGCGGCGGACGCGCCCGCCGCACGCGCCGAGGTGTTGCCGCTCGTCGTGCGTCCGGGTGCGTCGCTGCTCGTCCTGCACTCGCGTTGACGGACGGTCCGCTCGGCGCGGTCACTTCCCGACGCAGAACTTCGCGAAGATCCGGCCGAGCAGTTCCTCGGGTCCGATCTCGCCGAGGATCTCGCGCAGCGCGTGCAACGCACCGCGCAGCTCCGCGGCCGCCGCGTCGAGGCCCGGGCCGGCGAAGAGCGCCTCGCGCCCGCGGAGGATCGCGTCGCGCGCGTGCGCCGCGGCGACGCGATGCCGATCGCTCGCGAGCGCGACGCTCTCGAGCGGGCGGCTGCCCGGCGCCTCGAGCGCGTCGGCGATGCGCCGCGTGAGCTCGTCGAGGCCGGCGCCCGTGACGCTGCTGACCTGCACGCTGCCCTGCGCGGGCGGCGCGGCCGCGGGGAGGTCGGCGTGGGTGCCGACGCGCAGGCGGCCGGCTGCGGGGAGTCCGGCCGGGCGCTCGGCCCGCGACAGGTCGTACACCTCGAGCACGAGATCGGCGCGTTCCGCCGCGTCGAGCGCGCGCGCGATGCCGAGCGTTTCCGCGCGCCCCAGCGCCGCGGCGCGCTCCGCGTCGGCCACGCCCGCCGCGTCGACGAGCACGAGGGGCAGGCCCGCGACGACGACGAGTTCCTCCACCAGGTCGCGCGTCGTGCCCGGCTCGTCGGTCACGATCGTGCGCGTGGAACCGACGAGGCGGTTGAACAGCGACGACTTGCCGGCGTTGGTCGGTCCGAGCAGCACGACGCGCGCACCGTCGCGCACGCGATGCGCGGGCCGCCCGCTGTCGAGCAGCTCGTCGATCGCACGCGCGAGGTCCGCCGCGCGCTCCGCGAGGCGCGCGTCGGACTCGGTGAGGTCGCGTTCGTCCTCCGCCACGTCGAGCGCGGCTTCGACGTCGGCGAGGAGATCGAACGTGCGCTCCGCGAGCGGCGCGATCGCACCGCCGACCTCTCCGGCGAGCTGACGCACCGCGACGCGCGCCTGCTCGAGCGTCGCCGCCTCGACGAGGTCGCGCACCGCCTCCGCGCGATCGAGCGTGAGCTTGCCGTGACGCAGCGCGCGCAGCGTGAACTCGCCCGGCTGCGCGTCGCGCGCTCCGGCCGCGCGGCAGGCCGCGACCAGCGCACGCACGAGCGCGGGGGAGCCGTGGATGGTCATCTCGGCCACGTCCTCGCCGGTCGCGCTGCGGGGCGCGGCGTAGAGGACGACGGTGCCCTCGTCCATCGCCTGTCCCGTGACGTCGACGAACGCGCCGAGCACCGGACGCCGCACCGGCACGTCGCGCCCGCGCAGACGCCGGAACACGCGGCGCAGCACGTCGCGCGTCGCGGGTCCCGACAGGCGCACGATCGCGAGCGCCGCGCGTCCCGGCGCGGTCGCCGCCGCGACGATCGTGTCCCGTTCCTCGCTCGCCCGTCCGGAATCCACCGCGCCCTCCCGCGCAACGCCGTCCAGCTTGACGCCGGGCCGGGCCCGTTGCCAAATGGCTCGACCCCCGGAGGAGCCGTGATGCCCGCGCTGCGCGCCGCCGTCGTGTTCTGCCTGGTGCTCGTCCTGGCCGTCCCGTCCGTTCTCGCGGCGGGCGAGCCCGCGCCCGCGCAGCTGCGCGGGGTGCTGCTCGACAGCCAGGGGCTGCCGGCGAAGGGCTACCAGATCGGGCTGCGCACCGCGAACGGCGACCTCTTCACGTCCGGTGCGACCGCGGCCGACGGCACGTTCGCCGTCACCGGGCTGCCGGCGGACACGTATCGCATCGTCGCCTTCGCACCGGACGGCACCGAGTTCCCGGTCCTGTCGAAGGAAGTCAAGCTGACGACGGGGCAGGTCGAGCGCGTCGAGATCCGCATGGCCGAGAAGGGTACGGCACCCGGCCGCCCGGCGAGCGCGGCGGACGCGGCGAAGGGCGGCACGGCGGCGAAAGCGGGTCTCTGGTCGAGCACCGCGTTCAAGGTTGGCATCGTGGTCGCCGGCGCACTCGCCGTCGGCGCCGCCGTGAGCGGCGGCAGCAGCAAGAGCAGCACGCCGGTCTCGCCGAGCGCGCCCTGAGCGCACGAGGGCAGGGGACGATGTCGCGTCGATCCGTGTTCGTGCGGCCGCTGCGTGCGGCCGCGATCGTCTGTGCGTTCGGCGCGACGTGCGCCGCGCTCGCCGCGCCGGCGGCCGCGGAGAACCCCGGTCGCGTGCGACCGCCCGGCCTGCCGTTCACCGCGTTCGTGCCCGACGCGCAGCGCACGCCCACGAGCGACGGCGAGGTCGCCGCGCTCGTGCGCGCGGCCGCGACGCAGCTCCTGCGCGGCACCGCGGCGGCCCCCGCGCCGGCCGCAAAGCCGGTCGCTCTCCTGGTGCCGCACGAGGACTGGCGGCTCGCCGGCACCGCGACGGCCGCGGCGCTGCGGCTTCTGAAGCCCGGCGACTTCGCACGCGTGGTGCTCGTCGGCCCGGCGCGCCCGGGGGCGCTCGACGGCTTCGCGACCGACGACGCCGCGCGCTGGACCACGCCGCTCGGCGAGATCGCGCTGTGCCGCGAACCGGTGCGCGCGCTCGGCCTTCCGCCGGCCGCGTCGGTCTTCAACGCGGAGCGCGCGCTCGACACGACCCTGCCGCTGCTGCAGACGACGCTGGGTTCGTTCTGCCTCGTGCCGGTCCTGACCGGGCACGCGACCGCGGCCCAGGAGACGCAACTCGTCGAGCGCCTCGCCGCGCTCGCCGACGACAAGACGCTGTTCGTGTTCGCGAGCGACATGTCGGCCTTCGGACCGCGCCTCGGCGATCCCGCCCCGGCCGGGCCCGAGGGCGCCGCGGTGCGCAAGCGCGTGCGCGAGCAGGACGACCGCACGTTCGCGCTGCTCGCCGCGCACGACGCCGCGGGGCTGCGCGCGCACCTCGCCGCGCTGCATGGCGGACCGAGCGGCGGCACCGGACTGAACCTGCTCGCGGCGCTCCTGCCGCGCATCGCGCCGAAGAGCGTGGCCACCGTGCTCGCGCGCTACGACTCGCTCGACGTGCCGCGCGTCAAGGACGACAACGCGGTCGCCTTCGCCGCGGCCGCCTTCGCGAAGGAGGCGGGGAAGGGCGAGCCGCTCGTCACGCCGGTCGCCGTGCGCCCGGACGGCGCGACCGCGCCGGTGCTCTCGAGCGAGGACGGCAAGCGGCTCGTCACGCTCGCGCGGGCGGCGCTCGAGACCGCGCTGACCGGCCGCGACGCGCTACCGCGCGGGCTCGACGCGCTGCCCTCCGGCGGCGTGTTCGACACACCGGCCGCGGTGTTCGTCACGCTGTGGCGCAGCGGCGCCGACGCGCAGGCGATCGGCGGCTTCCGCGGCTCGCTGGGCCAGACCGGGCCCGTGTACCCGCTCTATCGCGCGGTCGTGCACGCGGCGCTCGACGCCGCGCTCCACGATCGCCGGTTCCTGCCGATGTACCCGCTCGAGCTCGAACGCGTCTCGATCGAGGTGTCGGTGCTCTCGCCGCCGCGCCCCGTCGCCGCGTGGCTCGACATCAACCCGCTCAAGCAGGGCGTGGTCCTGCGCAAGGGCGATCGCGCGGGCATGTTCCTGCCCGACGAGGCGCGGCGCGGGCTCTGGTCGCGCGAGAAGGCGCTGTCGGTCGCCGCGGAACGCGCGGGTCTCGACTCCGACGCGTGGCGCGACGGCGCCACGCTCTTCGTGTTCGAGACCCAATCGTTCAACGAATGATCACGTTCCTCACGGCGTGCAGGAACTCACCGCGTCGCGCGGCAGGCAGGTGACCGGCGCGGCCGGTCGCTGCGTCCCGGCGGACGTCCGGCCGTAGCTGCCTTCGAACGCGCCGTCGTTGGGCACGACGAGGAAGAAGTCGGCCGCGCCGCTGCCCGTGGGGACGGTCGTCCCGGTCGTCGCGATCGCGCACGCGGTCGGCTCCGGCCGCAGCGACGCGTAGCCCAGCGCGAGGTCACCGCGGTAGACCGCGTATCGCGCGGTGCCGCCGCAGTCCGGCGGCCACGACAGCGCGAGCCCACCCGCGGTCCGCGCGACCGCGAGGCCGCCGGACTCGCCCGGCGCCGGGCGCGAGAACGGCTGGCACGAGTCCTTAGTCACGGCGATCAGCCGCAGGTCGTCGACGTTCCAGCCCGACCAGCTCACGTTGAGGTCGCTGATCAGCCCGAAGCGCACACGGAAGCCCGCCTTGCGGTCGGCGATCGAGGACACGTCGTACTCGAGCTGCGTCCAGGCGCCCTCGGTCTGTCCGTCGACGAGCGAGAAGATCGGCGTCCACGTCGCGCCGTCGCCCGAGACCTCGATCGAGGCCGTGTCGCGCGGCGTCACGTTGAGCCAGCGCGCGAGCCGCAGCTTCGTCTGCACGGCGCCGCTGCAGTCGATCGCGGGCGACGTCGCGTACGAGGTGACGTTCGCCTCGTAGTTGCCGAGGAAGGCGCCAAGGCCGGTGAGGTCGTTGCCGAGCACCTTGGTCCCCTGGCTCGCCGTCGTCGGGTCGGGCTTGGGCTGCATCCCGCCCGGGGGCGCGCTGCCGCCGCCCTTGCCGAGCGGCGCGTTCATCTGCCATTCGCCGTTGCCGGTGAAGGTCCAGCCGCGATCGGTCTCGAAGCCGTCCTGGTAGAACTGGGTCGCCGGCCCCGCGCCGCCGACGAGCACGTGCACCGCGGCGGGTTGGTCGGGATACGTGTTCGCCGGTCCCGTCGTCCGGGTCCGCACGACGTCGAAGACGACGTCCTGCCCGCAGGGGAACGTGCTGCCGACCTGGAAGCGGAAGGGCGTCGTCCCGCTCGCGGTCGCGCCGACCGCGATGCCGCCGAACGACGCGTCGCCCGTCGTGACCAGCGAGACCACGCCGGCCGACGCGGCCGAGACCGCGAGTCCCGCGGTGACGCCGGCCGCCGCCTCGTTGCCGTCGTTGCGCAGGCGCAGCGTCAGCTCGAACGTCTCGCCCGGATCGACCGCGCCGTTCGAATTGCCCTCGATCTGCGTGAGCGAGACGAAGTCGGCGTAGCGCAGGTTCGGTCCCGTGACCGTGACCGGGTGCTTGGCGCGCGACGCACAGCCCGCGGCGTCCTTCACGACGAGGCGCGTGTCGCCGGTGTAGGGCAGGTGGTAGACCCACGCGGGATCGTCGGCGGTCGTGTCGGTGACGCCGTCGTTGTCGACGTCCCACGCGTAGGTGTACGGCGCGCCCGCGCCGCCGCTCACCGTGCTCGTGAACTGCACCGCGTCGCCGACGTGCGCCGGGTTCGGGGCGATCGTGAAGTCGGCCGCGGGGGCCGCGCAGATCTGGCCCGTGGCGCCGGTCACCACGAGCGCGAACACCGCGTCGGTCGCGGGCGTCGCGAGGTAGGCGTCCTGGTTGATCTCGGCGGCGTTGATCTCGACACGCCAGTTCCCCTCGGCGGGGTTCTGCACGAACACGTTCTCGACGGTGTTCTTCGTGTCGCGCGCGCCGCCGGGCAGGGAGTAGTTGCCGGCGTCGAGGCCGTAGTTGCCGTGGTACACGACGCCCGTCGGCGAGGTCACGGTGAGGTCGAGGTCGTTGATCCGGTGCAGTGCCGCCGAGCTGGTGCCGGGCGGGTCGGGGTAGACCATCGTCACCTTGAGCTCGGTCTCGCCGGGCGCGACCGTGACGTCGTAACCGCCGCTCTCGCCGAGCTTCAAGGGCACGGTCTGGTCGATCACGAAGCTGCGCGCCGCGCGCTGCTTCGCGACCTTCGCGCTGGGCCGCCCCCAGCCCTGGTGCACGCGCGTCAGGTCCGAGCCCGTCCCGGTGAACGTGTACTGCTGCGCGTTGTTGATCATCAGCGCCTTGATCGTGGCCGCGTGCGGCTGGCGCTCGAAGACGGTGTTGCCCTGCGGATCGGTGCCCCACGTGTTGTTCGACCACATCTCGATCATGAGGCCGGCGACGCCGGCGGTGATCGGCGTCGCGGACGACGTGCCGTTGAAGCCCGACGTGTAGGTGTTGCCGGTCGTGGTCGTGTAGATCTGGTCGTACCAGTACGAGACGTCGGGCTTGAGGCGCCCGTCCGCGGCCGGGCCGATCGACGCGCCGTTGCACCAGCAGTCGTCGGCCGTGGTGAGCGTGTCGTAGTGGTAGACGCCGCCCACGCTGACGATGTTCTTGGCCCACGCTTCCGGGCGGCTCTGCTGGTTTCCGTTGTTGGACTGCGACTGGAAGATCGCGATGTCGAGCCGCCAGATGATGTCGTCCATGCCCTGCGAGTAGCTGCCGTAGTCGGGCGTGAGGCTGTGACCCCACGAGTTGGACTGGAACGACGCGAGGTACGGCGCGCTCTTCAGCTCCTGCGTCTCGGCGAAGCGGTCGCCGAGGTTGTCGTAGTCGTAGAACATCCCCTGCGCGCAGGGCAGGTGCCCGGTCGCCTTCTTGCTGCCGTCGCCGTCGCGATCGCCGTTGCCGAACACGATCCCGTAGGTGCTCGTGCCGTGGCTGATCACGTCGTGCGTGCCGTGCAGCAGGATGCCGTCGAAGTCCATGTGCGTGTCTTCGACGCCGCCGTCCATCACCTCGCCCCGCACGCCCTGGCCGCACTCGGCGGTCTGCTGCTCGAGCCAGTCCGCCCCGGAGTCCTGGCGCACGACGTCCATGTCGGGCTCGGGCGCGCTCCAGCGGTCGATCCACTGCACGTCGTCGTGCGCGGCCAGCCGGCGCAGCTGCTCGCGCGTCACGAGGAGCTCGATCACGTGTCCGTTGGGCGCGGCGTACGCGACCTCCGCGCCGAGCGCGCGCGCCGCGGCGGCGATGCGGCCCTTGCCCGCGGGTCCCCACGCGAACGCGACCGCGTTGACGCGCAGCCGCTCGGCCGGGTCGCCGAAAGCACGCGACCAGTCGCGCAGCGCGGGCTCGAGGCGGTACCAGGGGTGGTACGGCTCGACCCGCGACACGAAGTCGAGGTGGCGCAGCGCGGGGACGAGGCCGGGGTCGACCCGCACGACGTGCGCGTTCTGCGGCAGGTAGGACAGCACCTCGGCCCCGGCCGCAGCGAGCGCGTTGCGCCACGCGTCGAGTCCGAGCGTGTGGAACTGCACGACGAACAGGCGTCCGGCCTCCGGTTCCGCGAAGCCGGGCGCCGGGGCGGGGAAGGGCTCGCCCGGACGCGCGGCCCCGTCGCGGAGCAGCACGGCGTCGGGCAGGCTCGCGGCGGGCCGCCACGTCGCGCCCGCGTCCTCGCTCACCGCGAACCACGGTGCCGAACTCCCGGACTCGGTCCACGTCACGAAGGCGGCGGCCCCGGCGGGGTCACGGCCGGTCGCGCCGGGGCGGACCTCGGCGCCGGTCTCGCGCAGGACCTTCCGCACCGTGCGGCCGGCCGGAGTCACCGCGTCGACGACGAGCCGGCGGAGCGGGCCGTCGCGGAGCACCTCGAGCCGCGGCGCGGGAAGGGGCGCGGCGGGCACGAGGCGGACGCTTCCGAAACAGATCAGGCCGCACGCGGCCAGGCGGATGGCAACACGGAAGGCGGACCGGGTCATCGTCTCTTCTCCGGGATGTCCCGGGAAATTACGGTGAGGGGCCGGCTCCGCGTTCCGATTTCGTCGTTGGCCCGGACGTGCGACCCCGCATCGCGCCGAACCGGGAAGCGTAGAATTCGCGCCATGACCAACGCCGACCTGTACCGCCAGCACCTTGCCGCTCTCGACACCTGGCTCGCCGACGCGCTGCAGCGCGCGGCCGCGAAGGGCGTCGCCGCGGACGCCGTCCTGTTCCACGCCGGGCGCGCGGCCGCCTACTACGCGGACGACCAGGAGATCGTGTTCCACCCGACGCCGCACTTCGTGCGCTGGGTCCCGCTCGAGGGACCGGAGCACTGCGTGCTCGCGCGCCCGGGGAAGAAGCCGCTCGTCGTCCGGGTCGCCCCGCGCGACTTCTGGTACGAGCTGGCCCCCGCGCCGGCCTCCTGGTGGCAGGGCGAGGTGGAGCTGCACGAGGTCCCGTCGTTCGGTGACGTGGCCGCGGTCACGGGTCCGCTGGGTCGCGTCGCGTACGTCGGGGGCGCGCCGGAAGCCGCGTCGGAGCTGGGCATTCCGGCGGCCCTGGTCAACCCCGAGGCGCTGGTCAAGCCGCTCGACTGGCACCGCGCGACCAAGACCGCGCACGAGATCGAGCTGACGCTCGTCGCGGCCCGGCGCGCGGCGGAAGGTCACCGCGTCGCGCGCAAGGCCTTCGAGTCCGGCGCGTCGGAGCGTGAGATCCACTGGGCCTACCTGCAGGGCACCGGGCACCTCGAGAAGGAGCTGCCCTTCGAGACGATCGTCGCCTACGACGAGAAGACGGCGACCCTGCACTACCAGGGCAAGCGCACGTCGATCCCGACCGGCCGGCACACGTTCATGCTGGACGCGGGGGCCGCGTGCGACGGGTACGCCTCGGACATCACGCGGACCTGGGTCCGGGCGAACGACCCCGACCCCGTGTTCAGGGAGCTGCTGCTCGGGCTCGACGCGCTCGAGCGTGACCTCGTCGCGATGGTCACGCCCGGCCGGCCGTATCCCGAGATCCACTTCGCCGCGCACCGCAAGGTGGCCGAGCTGCTGTGCAGGGTGGGCCTGGTCAAGGCCGGACCCGAGCAGGCCTTCGACCAGGGGGTGACGCGCACGTTCCTGCCGCACGGCGTCGGACATCACCTCGGCATCCAGGTCCACGACATCGGCGGCCGGCAGGCCGGACCCGACGGCGGCGTGAATCCACCGCCCGCGGGTCACCCGTTCCTGCGCAACACGCGCGTGCTCGAGCCCGGACACCTGGTCACGATCGAGCCCGGCATCTACTTCATCCCGATGCTGATGGACGAGCTCGAGGCGGCGCCGGCCGGCAGGCTCGTCGACTGGACGCTGGCCCGCCGGCTCGTCGCGTGCGGCGGGATCCGCATCGAGGACGACGTGCTGTGCACGGCCGCGGGCCCGCGCGACCTCACGCGCGACCTGATCCAGGGGCCGCGCGGCGAATGAGCACGATCACGGCGCCGGCCGGGCGCTCCGCGGGGCGGCGCGCCGGCACGGTGGTGTTGTGGGTCGTCGCCTTCCTCGTGACGGTCGGGCTCGGGGCGTACCAGCGCCTCACCGGACCCACGCACCCGCTGCGGGTCTCGGGCGAGGTCGGCGGCGCGCGCGTCGGGGGCAAGCTGCTGCGGTCGCACCCCGGGGCGGGCGGTCCGGTCGTGACGCTGTCCGCGCCCGATCCGGCGGTCACCGGCGAGGTGGTGTGGCGGCGCTACCCGACCGCGGAGCCGTGGACCAAGGTCGCGATGACGCGCGACGGCGAGACGCTCAAGGCCGAGCTGCCGCACTTTCCGCCGGCCGCGAAGATCGAATACGACGTGCGCCTCGCGAAGGGTGAGCGTGCACTCGTCGTGCCGAAGGCCGAGGCCGTGGTGCTGCGCTACCGCGGCGACGTCCCGGCCTACGTCCTCGTGCCCCACATCCTGATGATGTTCGTCGGCCTGATGATCGGGATGTACTGCGTGCTGCTCGTGCCGCTCGCGGGCCGCGACCCGGTGGCCATGCTGCCGCGCATCCTGCTGTTCATGGTCCCGGGCGGACTGGTGCTCGGGCCGATCGTGCAGAAGTTCTCGTTCGGCGCGTACTGGACCGGCTGGCCGTTCGGCGAGGACCTCACCGACAACAAGACGCTCGGCATGATCGTCGCGTGGGCCGTCGCGTGGTGGATCGGCCGCCGCAACCCGCGTGCCGGGCGCGTCGCGATCCTCGCCGCCGCGGCGATCATGCTCGCGGTGTACCTCGTGCCGCACAGCGCACGCGGCAGCCAGCTCGACTGGAAGGACGTCGATCGCGGCGTCCCTGTCGGGGCCGAGACCCACTGACGCAGTGCGTATGAAAAAGGCAGAGGCCTTTTGCCTCTGCCTCCCTCGACCTCTGCCTGGGCCTCGGCCTTGGCCTTGTATCTACGGTTCGTCGGGCGTCGCGGTCTCCGGCGCATCGGCCGGCGCGATGTGCAGACGGCGGTGGTAGCCGCTGCCCGTCGAGAAGGTCTTGATGCCGGGGGTGTCGGCGAGCGCCATGTGCACGATGCGGCGCTCGTACGGCCCGAGCGACGGCATCTTGCGCACCTGGCCGGTCTCGCGAACCTGCTCGGCGATGCTGCGCGCCTCGGCCATCAGGCGGGCCTCGGCCTTGGCGCGGTGGTCGCCGGCGTCGAAGGACACGCGCCCGGTGAGGCGGCCGTCCTTCTGCAGGATGCGGTTCGCGAGGTACTGCAGCGCGTCGAGGCCCTCGCCCTCGCTCTCGAGCAGCAGCGGGACGTCCTCGCCGTCGAGCCGGACGCGCAGTCCGGCCTGCGTCTCCTCGACACCGGTGAGCGTCAGTGCGAGGCCGAGACCGGTGACGAGTCCCGTCGCGAGCTGGGCGAGGATCGCCGACGCGTCGGTGACGTCCGCCGCGGGGAGCAGCGGGCCCAGCTCGACCGGCTCGACGTCGGGACGCGGCCGGCCGCCGCCGTCGCGCAGCGGCGGGCGGAACTCGTCGTCGCCGCGGAAGCCGCCGCGGCCTCCTCCGCCACGTCCACCGCGCGGCGGGCCGCCGAAGCCGCGCGGGCCGCGATCGCCGCCGCGGCCCCCGCCGCGATCGAATCCGCCGCGTCCGCCCGGACCGCCATGACCACCGTGGCCACCGTGACCACCGTGGCCGCGGTCGCCGTGCCCGCCGCGGTCGCGATAGCCGCCGCGACCGCCGGGCTCGCTCTCGGTGGGCGGCGGCGGACCGCCCGGCCTGACCCAGGCCGAGATCTCCACGCGCGCTCCCGCGGCATCGGTCACGAGTCCGGTCTTCGCCTGCTGCACCACCTCGTAGCCGATCTCCGCCCGCGTCACGTTGAAGTGCTGCCGCGCCGCCGCGATCGCTTCGGCCAGGTCGCGTCCCGTGAAGTTCTTCTTGTCCTCGCTCACCGTCGGTCCTCGCGTGTTCGCTCGGGCCGCGCGCGGTTCACGCGCGCGCCGTCGCCGCCGCCGTGTGGCGGTTGATGAAGTACTGCTGCGCGATGCCCAGCACGTTGTTGACGAGCCAGTACACGACCAGTCCGCTCGGCGCCCACAGGAACATGTACAGGAACACGAGCGGCATGATCAGCATCATGCGCTGCTGGCTGCGCTGCTGCGGGTCCTCGGTCTTGGTCATGCTCATGACCTGCTGCACGAGCATCGTCGCGCCCATCACCGCCGGTGTGATCCAGTACGGATCGGGCGCGGTGAGGTCGTGGATCCAGCCGAAGAACGGCGCGCCGCGCAGCTCCGTGCTCACCGTGAGCACGCGGTACATCGCGAACAGCACGGGCATCTGCAGCATCATCGGCAGGCAGCCGGTCAACGACGCCGCCGGGTTGATGTTCTCCCGCTTGTACAGCTCCATCATCTCGGTGTTCATCTGCTGCCGCAGCGCGAGGCGCTTGGCGCGGTCCTTCGTCTTCGCTTCCTCGAGCTTGAACTTCTCGCGCAGCTTGTGGATGCGCGGCTGGATGCGTGCCATGTCCTGCTGCGTCTTGCGCATCGACACCATCGAGCGCTGCGTGAGCGGAACGAACAGCACCTTGATCAGCACCGTGATGAGGACGATCGACCAGCCCCAGTTGCCGATGTAGCGGTTGAAGAAGCCCATCACGTAGTACAGCGGCTTGGCGATGACGCCGAGGATGCTGCCCCACGCGACGATGCCGGACAGGTCGGTGCCGAGCCGCTCGTCGACGCGGCGCAGCACCGGTTCGTTCTTCGGGCCGGCGAAGATCGTGAGCGCGTGCGCCGCGCTCGTGATCGCGAGGCCGGGGGCCGCGCCGGGCAGCGCAACGGGGCGCACGGCCACGCTCGCGGGCTGACCCGGGATGAACGCGACGGCGAAGTACGTCTCGTCGAGCGCGATCCAGTGCACGCCGTCCGTCGCCGCGAAGACGAGGTTGCCTTCCTGCTTGTCGGAGCGGACCTCGCGGATCGCGCCGCCGACGGCGATCTTGGCGTGGCCGCGGTAGTGGTAGATGGAGTCCTTGCCGCCCGGCACGGGCGGGCCGAGGCTCGGACCCCACCACAGCGCGGCGCCCTCGAGCGGCTGCCCGCCGCGCGTCGCCGACCAGTCCACGTGCGCGATGTAGTCGTCGCCGGGCGCGAGGTAGAAGTCCTTGGAGAGCGCGAGCCCGCGGCCGTCGGCCCAGCGGAACTCGACCTTCTGCGTGCCCGACGGCAGCTTGCGCGCGGCGATTTCGTCGGCGGTCGCTTCGCGCTGCGTGACCTTGCACGGCGCCTCGTTGAGCGTCGCGTCGAGCGCCGCGTCGCCGGTGAAGAGCACCAGCGGCCGCTTGTCGAGCGTGCGCGCCTCCTGGGAGACGAGGTCGAGGTCGCCCTTGGAAACGTCGCCCGGCGTCGCGGGGAACTTGAGCAGTTTCCACGAGACGACGCGGCCGCCGCGCGGGGACAACTGCACTTCCTGCGTGTCCGTCTTGAGCGTGACGGGCGGGAAGGTCGGGTCACCGACGATCGCCTCGGCCGGAGGCGCGGCGGGTGCCGCGCCGGCCGACGGCGGCGCGGCCGGCGTCGTGGAGGGTGCGGCCGGCGCGGGCGCCGGCGCGGTCTGCGCCGCCGGCGGAGCCGGGGGCACGGGCTGCGGCTTCGGCGTGAAGTACGCCTGCCACACGAACATCACCAGCACGGAGAGCGCGATCGCGAGCGCCGCGCGCAGAAGGTCGTTGCGTTCCATCGTCAGCGACTCGCTCCCTCGTCATGTTTCAGGGGCGGCAGATCGAAGCCGCCCGGGTGGAACGGATGACAGCGCAACAGCCGGCGCGCGGCGAGCCAACTCCCGCGCACCGCGCCCCACGACTCGATCGACGTGAGCGCGTATTCGGAACAGGACGGGACGAAGCGGCAGTTCGCGCCGAGCAGCGGCGAGACGGCCACGCGATAGAACCGGATCGCGCCGGTCAGCGCCCAGGCGAGCGGCGTCACCGCGCGTCTCCGCCGGCCGGCCGCGCGAGTATGCGGCGGGTCCGCCGGGCGAGCTTCAGGAACTCCGCCTCGAGCACGGCCGACGCGGCGCCGACCGCACGGCCGCGCACGTTGACGACGAGGTCCCACGAGTCGAACGCCGCACGGTGGCGGCGGAACGATTCACGCAGCTGACGCCGCGCGCGGTTGCGCGCGACGGCGTTGCCCACCTTGCGCGTGGCGGTGAGTCCCAGCCGCGGGAGGCCATCGGGTTTGTCGAGGACGAACAAGACGAGGTGCTCGCCGGGCACACGCAGACCGCGTTCGTAGACGACGAGAAACTCCCGTCGCCGGGTCAGACGCAGCGCTTGCGGAAAGCCCTGTGCGGATCCGCGGATCAGACCGTGAGACGCTTGCGGCCCTTCTGACGCCGGCGCTTCAGCACCAGGCGGCCCCCCGTGCTCGACATGCGGGCGCGGAATCCGTGGGTCTTCTTCCTGCGGCGGTTGTTCGGCTGGAACGTGCGCTTCATCGTGCAACCCTTGCTCCTCGGCGTCCTGGCCGAGGCCGGTCGTACCGGGCCTCGAGGCGCCGGCAGTCGTCTGTCGAGGCCCGCCCTCGCCGCACGTCGCGTGGTTCTCGCCGTGCCGCGTCCGCGGGGCCCGCGTCGCTCGGAATACGTCCGTGTGCGGACGTTGCGCCCCCGTCTGCGGGGTCGATCCGGAGGCGGCTTAGATTAGGGACCCGCGGCCCCCGTGTCAATTCGTTGCGGACACGGGAGATGTCCGCGACCGTTTTTCCGTGCTTGAAGGCGGGCCCGCCGTGGTGCTAGTCTCGCCGCTCGTCCGGCACCACCGCTGCACTCCGAAACGCACCGCATCCGGATGGGGGGACCTGTGGGCGCGAGTCCTGCTCGCGAACACTTCGGAACTTCCCAAGTCTCTGTAAAAACAGGACTTAAAAGCCAACCCCCAGCCGTCCACAACTGTGGAAAAGCTGTGCTTCGGTCAGGGGTCGACCAAGGCCAAAGCGCTGTTCGAGTAGGGGATAGGGACTGTGGATAACGGTATCGCCCAGACCACCGCGGCGGGCAGCCCGTGGGAGCGGGTCCTCGCCGCGATCAAGCCCCAGCTGCACCCCGGGGCCTTCGAAACCTGGTTCCGCCCGACCCGCCAGATCGGCGAGGAGGGCTCGACCCTCAAGATTGCCGTCCCGAACGAGATGTTCGCGGAGTGGCTCCGGACCCAGTACCTCGGCGCCATCCACGCCGCCCTGTCCTCGGCGGGCGTACCCGCGACCGCCGTCGACTTCATCCCGCCGCGTCACGACGCGGCCCCCCCGGTCGTGCCGGCACCGAACCGGATGGTGAGCGCGACGCCCCTCAACCCGCGCTACACGTTCGAGAACTTCGTCGTCTCCTCGTGCAACCAGTTCTCGCACGCCGCGGCGCTGGCGGTGTCCGACCAGCCCGGCCGCGCGTACAACCCGCTGTTCCTCTACGGCGGGGTCGGACTGGGCAAGACCCACCTGATGCAGGCGATCGGCAACCGGCTCGTGCAGCACAAGCCGCAGACGCGCCTGCGCTACCTGACCTCCGAGCAGTTCATGAACGAGCTGATCGGAGCGATCCGCTTCGAGGACACACCGCACTTCCGCGAGCGCTACCGCTCGGTCGACGTCCTGATGATCGACGACATCCAGTTCCTCGCCGGGAAGGAGAGCACGCAGGAGGAGTTCTTCCACACCTTCAACGCGCTCTACGACAGCGGCAAGCAGATCGTCATCACCTCCGACTGCCCGCCGCGCGCCATCCCCGCGCTCGAGGAACGCCTCCGCAGCCGCTTCGAGTGGGGCCTGCTCGCCGACATCCAGCCGCCGGACCTGGAGACCAAGGTCGCGATCCTCAACAAGATGGCCTACGCGCGCGGCTGGACCGTGCCCTCCGACGTCGCCCTGTTCATCGCCGGCAGCATCACGAGCAACGTGCGCGAGCTCGAGGGCTGCCTGACCACCCTCATGGCCGCGTCGTCGATCCGGCGCATGGTGCCCGACCTGCACCTCGCGCGAGCGATCGTGCGCTCGCTGGTGTCGAACGAGCCCGAGCCGGTCACGCTCGACACCGTGCTCGTCATCGTCGCGCGGCACTTCAACCTCAAGGTCGCCGACCTCAAGGCGCGCACCAACGCCCAGCGCATCGCCTACCCGCGCCAGATCGCGATGTACCTGTCGAAGAAGATCGCGCGAGAGAGCCTGCCCACGATCGGCCAGGCCATCGGCGGGAAGCACCACACGACCGTGCTCCACGCCGTGCGCAAGATCGAGGAGCTGCGCGAGAAGGATCCGGCCGTCAACAAGACCCTGATCCAGATCGAAGAGCAGCTGCGCTCGTGAGTTGCGGGCTTCCGTCCACACCGTCCACACCCCTGTGCACGGTGACCCTGTGGGAAGGGCTTGGGTTTGGTCGGCGGGCCGACATCGACCCTCGTCATCCTCGTGTCCGCACACTTCCATCCACCGCGGCCGCGGGTGCCAAGTCCCTGTCCGGGAAGTCGTTGGCCGTAATTTCCACGCGTTCCACAGACCTGCTGTTAGTGCTTCAAAGGGATACCCTTTCTTTTAGAATGTGTCCGCAGGTTCCCCCGCACCGGGAGGTCACGCGATGAAGATCAGGCTCGAACAGGGAGCGCTGCTCCGCGAGCTGGCGATGTTGCAGGGCATCATCGAGAAGAAGGGCACGATCCCGATCCTCTCGAACGTGCTGCTCACCGCCACGGAAGACGGGCGGCTCAACATCCTCGCGACGGACCTCGAGGTGGGCTTCCGTTCCTCGGTCGAGGCCGAGGTGAAGACGCCGGGCTCGACGGCCGTGCACGCGCGCCGGCTGCACGACATCGTGCGCCAGCTGCCGCCGGGCACGCTCGAGTTCCGCCAGGACGGCGGCTCGCTCCACATCCAGTGCGAGCGGATCAAGTATCGGCTGGCGACACAGGACGTCGACCAGTTCCCGTCGTTCCGCACGCGGGAGGGGAACCCGGTCGCGCTCATCGCCGCCGACCAGCTGTCCGACATGATCAAGCGCGTGCTCTTCGCGGTGACGTCGGACGATCCGCGCTACACGCTCGGCGGGGCGCTGTGGGAGCTGAACGGCGACGTGCTGACCATGGTCTCGACCGACGGTCACCGGCTCTGCCTGTCGCGTCGCACCGGCCAGAACGTCTCCAAGGCCGCGCAGGCGCCCGTCGTGGTGCCGCGCAAGGCGCTCGGCGAGTTGCAGAAGCTGGCCGCCGATCACGACGGCGACGCCTACTTCTGGATCAAGGACAACAGCCTGTTCGCGCAGTTCGGCGAGCGGGAGATGTGGACCAACCTGCAGGAGCAGCGCTTCCCGGACTACAAGCGCGTGATCCCGGCGGGGAACGACAAGACGTTCGAGATCGGGACCTCGACGTTCCGGGAGGCCATCGGCCGCGTCGCCGTCCTCAGCCTCGAGCACACGCACCTGATCCGGCTCGAACTCGGGACCGACCTGCTCAAGCTGTCGGCGGTCCACCAGCAGCTCGGAGAGGCGCAGGAGGAGGTCGCGCTGCAGTACTCCGGCGAAGGCCTGCCGATCGGCTTCAACGCCCAGTACCTGCTCGACTTCCTGTCCGTCGCCGGGACCGACAAGGTGCGCGTGAGCCTGGGACGGGAGATGGGTCAGGGACTGTTCGAGCCGGCGCGGCCCGAGGGTGATACCCGCGAGGACCGGTACGTGGTCATGCCCATGGCCCTGTCGTAGGGGCCGCGCTTGCCCGGCCCGGCCCCCTTGTCACGACCCCTTTTCCACAGAACTTTTCCTCTTTTCCACCGATGATCGCGTGGATCGAGGTGCAGGGGTTACGAAACCTGGAGCCGCAGCGCGTCCCGCTGGGCGAGCTCGTCGTCGTCACCGGGGCCAACGCGCAGGGCAAGTCGTCGCTCCTCGAGGCGCTTTACATGCTCGCGACAACGCGTTCGTACAGGACGCGGGAGCCGCGCGACGCGATCGCCTACGGGGCCGAATTCCTGCGCCTCGCAGGGGCTCTCCCGGGGCCGGGACGGGAGGTCACGGAACTCGCGTTTTCGCTCGCCCGGATCCGTGGCGAGCGCCTTCTTTCCGTGGGACAATGCACAGCTAAGTTGGCGGAATATCTGGCACTTCTGCCGACCTTGGCGCTGAGCGGCGAGAGCACCCGGATAGTGGCCGGAAGCCCGTCGGAACGGCGTCGCCTGATGGACCGGGCGACGGCCGCCGCGGACCCCGCGCACCTCGCCGATCTCGGTGAATACCGCCGTGCGCTGGCGCACCGCAACCAGCTGCTCCGAAGCGGAGCTCCCGGTCAGCCGGCCGACGCCGTGCTCGAACCCTGGGACGAGCTGGTCGGCGGCGCGGGTGATCGCATCGCCCGGCGGCGGGCGCAACAGGTGGCGGCCTGGCAGGACGACATCGCGAGCTGGCCGGAGCTGTTCCCCGAGGGAGCCTCCGCGCGACTCGTGTACAGGGAAGCAGGACACGACCCCGCCGGGACCACGCTGGCCCAGAGGCTGGCGCAACGGCGGGAACAGGATCGGCGCGAGGGGCACACGACCATCGGTCCGCACCGGGACGACCTCCGGCTCGAGCTCGAAGGGAAGGACCTCTTCCGCTTCGGGTCCGCGGGGCAGGTCCGGTCGGCGCTGGTCGCGCTCACGCTGGCCCAGGCCCGACAGGTCCAGCGCACCCGCGGAGGGGCCCGGCCCCTGCTCGTGCTGGACGACGCCGACACGGACCTCGATCCCACGCGACTCACCGGCCTGCTCGAGGCCGCAGCGCGCGAGGGGCAGGTCGTGGCGGCGACCTCGAAGCCGGGAGCGCCCGTTCCGGAACGGGCCGCGCGCTGGACGGCGCGGTCCGGGCGGATCGAGCCCGGCCCCTGACGCATTGCAACGAGGACCCATGGCAGACCAGGACAACGTGATCACGGCGGCGGCTGGCACCGGTCCCGCCGAGCAGGAATACAACGCGAGTTCGATCAAGATCCTCGAGGGCCTCGAGGCGGTCCGCACGCGCCCCGGGATGTACATCGGCTCGACGAGCGTCGAGGGACTGCACCACCTCGTCTGGGAAGTCGTCGACAACAGCATCGACGAAGCCCAGGGCGGCCACTGCGACCGGATCGAGATCACCGTCCACGCGGACGACTCGGTCACCGTCGTCGACAACGGCCGCGGCATCCCCGTCGACAAGCACCCCGACACGGGGCTGCCGGCCGCCCAGGTCGTGCTCACCTACCTGCACGCCGGCGGCAAGTTCGACCACTCGGCCTACAAAGTCAGCGGCGGCCTCCACGGCGTCGGCGTGTCGGTCGTGAACGCGCTCGCGGAGACGCTCGAGCTCGAGATCTGGCGCGGCAACAAGGTCTATCGCCAAGAGTATGCGCGCGGCAACCCGGTCTCCGAGTTCCAGGAGACGGGCACCACCGACCGCCGCGGCACGAAGATCACGTTCCGCCCCGACCCCGAGATCTTCGAGACGCTCGACTTCTCGTACGAAGTCCTCGCCCAGCGCCTGCGCGAGCTCGCGTTCCTCAACAGCGGCGTGCGGATCGTGCTGCGCGACGAGCGCGGCGCCAAGCTGCGCGAGAGCGAGTTCCACTACGAGGGCGGGATCGTCGAGTTCGTCGCGCACCTCAACCGCAGCCGCGAGGCGATCCACAACCCGCCGATTTACCTCAAGGGCGAGAAGGAAGGCGTCACCGGAGAAATCGCGCTCCAGTACAACGACTCGTACATGGAGACGATCTTCTCGTTCGCCAACAGCATCAACACGACCGAGGGCGGCACGCACCTCGCCGGCTTCCGCGCGGCGCTCACGCGCACGCTCAACAACTACATCCAGTCGGAAGCGCCGCGCCTGCCGAAGGACGTGCGCGAGACGCAGCTGTCCGGCGAGGACGTGCGCGAAGGCCTCGCCGCCGTCATCTCGGTGAAGGTCCCGAACCCGCAGTTCGAGGGCCAGACCAAGACCAAGCTCGGCAACAGCGAGGTGAAGGGCGTCGTCGAGGCGCTGGTCAACGAGGCGCTCGGCCGGTTCCTCGAAGAGCACCCGCGCGAGTCGCGCGCGATCCTCGAGAAGGCCGTTCAGGCGCTGCGGGCGCGCGAGGCCGCGCGCAAGGCCAAGGAGCTGACGCGCCGCAAGGGCGTGCTCGACTCGGGCGCGCTGCCGGGCAAGCTCGCCGACTGCCAGACGCGCGATCCGGGCGAGGCCGAGCTGTTCCTGGTCGAGGGCGACTCGGCCGGCGGCTCGGCGAAACAGGGCCGCGATCGCCGCTACCAGGCGATCCTCCCGCTGCGCGGAAAGATCCTGAACGTCGAGAAGGCCCGCTACGACAAGATGCTGGGCCACGAGGAAATCCGCACGATCATCACCGCGCTCGGCTGCGGGATCGGCGGGGACGACTTCGACATCAGCAAGCTGCGCTACGGCAAGATCATCCTCATGACCGATGCCGACGTCGACGGCAGCCACATCCGCACGCTGCTGCTCACCTTCTTCTTCCGCCAGATGCGCGAGCTGATCGAGCGCGGGAACCTGTTCATCGCGCAGCCGCCGCTCTACAAGGTGAAGAAGGGCAAGCAGGAGATGTACCTGCAGAACGACATGGAAATGAACGCGTACCTCGTGCGCAAGGCGGCCGAGGAGCGCACCGTGCGCGCGAAGGTCAGCGGCCGCGAGTGGGCCGGGCCCGCGCTGGTCAACCTGCTCGAGCAGCTCGTGCAGTTCCGGCGCTACCGCGAGGCCCTCGAGCTGCGCGGCTGGCCCGGTCCGGCCGTCGAGACGCTGCTCGACCTGGGCTTCACCGGCCGCCAGGACTTCGCCGACCGCGAGCGCATGGAGCAGCTCTCGCGGCTGATCGCCGAGCGCGGGCACGAGGTGCGCGAGCTCGAGACCGACGTCGAGCACGGCGTGTACGAGCTGCGGGCCGTGGCGCTCGATCGCGGGCACCGCGAGTACCTCGTCAACGACGAGGTCGTGCTGTCGGGCGAGTTCCGCCAGCTGCGCGCGCTGTTCCCGCACCTGCGCGACCTGTCCGAGGGCCCGATCGAGGTGCTCGCGGGCGGCGCGGTCGTCGCCGAGCTGACCGGGCGCGCGAACCTGCTCGACAACCTGCTCGAAGCGGGCCGCAAGGGCGTCGTCACGCAGCGCTACAAGGGTCTCGGCGAAATGAACCCCGAGCAGCTGTGGGAGACGACGATGGACCCGTCCAAGCGCCGCCTGCTCCAGGTGCGCGTCAACGACACCGTCGACGCCGACCAGATCTTCGGCGTGCTGATGGGCGACGCGGTCGAGCCGCGCCGGCAGTTCATCGAGGACAACGCGCTGGACGTCAAGAACCTCGACGTCTGATGAATTGACACGCGGGCGGGGCAAGCCCCCCCCCTACGCCCGGGGAACCGGCCGCCCGAACACAACGTGGGGGCGGGGGGTGCCCCGCCCGGAAGTACCCGGCTCCGCAAATGCCCACGAAACACAGTGCCCGGGGGTG
>JABLTH010003802.1_pt1 | contig 48970 bp, 45 predicted proteins | sample 7875711 | NCBI WGS metagenome assembly JABLTH01 (sample SAMN14941262, study PRJNA633318) | bioreactor metagenome | isolation source: bioreactor | place: China | collected 2019-03-05 | reverse complement strand
GTGCGGCTGGGCACATCGCCGGCGCGACCACGGCGGCGTTATTTTTATCGACCTGCGCGACCGCACCGGCATGTCGCAGATCGTGATCGACCCGGATACCCCGCAAGCGTTTGCCAATGCCGAAACCGTGCGCAACGAGTTTGTGCTGAAAGTGGTGTGCAAAGTGCGTCCGCGCCCCGAAGGCACGGTCAACCCCAACATCCCGACCGGCGAAGTGGAAATGCTGGCGTCGGAAATCGAAATCCTCAACCCGTCGCTGACGCCGCCGTTCATGCTGGACGACGAACACCTGTCCGAAACCGTGCGGCTGGAGCACCGCTACATCGACCTGCGCCGCCCGGTGATGCAGAAGAACATGATGCTGCGCTACAAGGTCGCCAAGAACCTGCGCGATTACCTGGACGAAAACGGTTTCATCGAGGTGGAAACGCCGATGCTGACGCGCAGCACACCGGAAGGCGCGCGCGACTACCTGGTGCCGTCGCGCGTGCATCACGGCATGTTCTTCGCGCTGCCGCAGTCGCCGCAGATTTTCAAGCAATTACTGATGGTGGCCGGTTTCGACCGCTACTTCCAGATCACCAAGTGCTTCCGCGATGAAGACCTGCGCGCCGATCGCCAGCCGGAATTCACCCAGGTGGATATCGAGACTTCGTTCCTCGAAGAAAACCAGATCATGGACATTGTCGAGGAAATGATCCGCCGCATGTTCAAGAAGGTGCAGGACATTGACCTGCCCAACCCGTTCCCGCGCATGCCGTTTGCGGAAGCGATGAACAAGTACGGCTCCGACAAGCCGGACATGCGCGTCACGCTGGAAATCACCGAACTCACCGACGTGATGAAGGACGTGGACTTCAAGGTGTTCTCCGGCGCCGCCAACATGGCCGGCGGCCGCGTGGCTGCTCTGCGCATCCCTGGCGGCGCGGCACTGACGCGCGGCGAGATCGATGCCTATACCGAATTCGTCAAGATTTACGGCGCCAAGGGCCTGGCGTATATCAAGATCAACGACACCAGCAAACTCAACGAAGAAGGCCTGCAATCGCCTATCGTCAAGAACATCCACGTCAACGCGCTGCAAGCGGTGATTGAGCGCACCGGCGCGCAGAACGGCGACCTGGTGTTCTTTGGCGCCGACAAAGCCAAGGTGGTGAACGAAGCGCTGGGCGCCCTGCGCGCCAAGGTCGGCCATGAGAAAGGCCATGTGGATGGCCGCGCCTGGGCGCCGCTGTGGGTGGTGGATTTCCCCATGTTCGAGTTCGACGAGGAAAACAACCGCTGGTCGGCGTTGCACCACCCCTTCACCTCCCCCAAGGATGGCCACGAAGACCTGCTCACCACCAACCCTGGCGCGGCGCTTTCCAAGGCTTACGACATGGTGCTCAACGGCTGGGAAGTCGGCGGCGGTTCCGTACGTATCCACAGCCAGGCGGTGCAATCCAAGGTGTTCGACGCACTCAACATCAGCAAGGAAGAAGCGCAGGAGAAATTCGGCTTCCTGCTCGAAGCGCTGCAATACGGCGCACCCCCGCATGGCGGCCTGGCCTTCGGCCTGGATCGCCTGGTCACGCTGATGGCCGGCGCCGAATCCATCCGCGACGTGATTGCCTTCCCCAAGACCCAGCGCGCGCAATGCTTGCTGGCCAAGGCGCCGAACGAAGTGGACGAGAAGCAGTTGCGGGAGTTGCATATCCGCGTCCGCCAGCAGAACGCCGCCGGGTAAAATGAACTCGCTTGCGCTGGCGGCGTTTCCGCCCTCTTGCCGTGCTAACAGCACTGTCTGCGAGAGCGAGGCCTTGCCAGCGCGGCGCGAATTTCATTTTTGAGGAGCTTGGTTTATGGCAATTCCAGATTTTCAATCCATCATGCTGCCAATGCTTAAAGCGATTGAGGACGGTAAGGAATATGCCTTTCGAGATGTTGTGGAAACACTTTCGCATCACTTTGGAGTAACCGAAGAAGAACGACAGCAACTGCTACCCAGTGGTCGGGCCCCACTTTTCTACAACCGCGTTGGCTGGGCAAAGTCTTACCTGAAGAAAGCTGCTCTTATTGAGCAGACGAAGTACAGTTGTTTCCGCATCACGAATCGAGGGAAGCAAGTCGTTTCCAGCAAGCCTACGTCAATAACCATGAAGTTTTTGGAGCAGTTTCCTGAGTATTTGGCTTCTCGGGAAAACCAAAATTCAGAATCATCCCAACCCACCCCCACAATCAACACAGTACAAATTGCAACACCAGAAGAGCAACTTGAAGAGTCATTTAAGGGGCTAACCAATGAATTGGCTAGCGACGTACTTGATAATGTAAAAGCGTGCTCTCCCAGTTTTTTTGAACGCCTTGTAGTTGAGTTGCTGCTAAGAATGGGATATGGCGGAACCCGCGCAGATGCAGGGCGCGCAATAGGTCGCAGTGGTGATGAAGGCATCGACGGCATCATCAATGAAGACCGCCTCGGCCTAGATGCAATCTACATCCAGGCCAAGCGCTGGGAAGCAGTTGTCGGCCGTCCGGAAATTCAGAAATTCGTTGGCGCATTGCAAGGCCAACGTGCACACAAAGGCGTTTTTATCACGACATCAGACTTCACCAAAGAAGCACAGGAATACGTCAAAAACATTAACAACAAAGTCGTGCTCATTAACGGCCTGACCTTGGCTCGCCTGATGATCGAAAACAATGTTGGCGTATCTGTCGCCGCAACTTACGAAGTAAAGAAAATAGACTCCGATTACTTCGCTGACGAGTAGTTATGCCGATCAAATCCCGCATCCGCACCATCCCTCACTATCCGCGGCAGGGCATCCAGTTCCGCGACATTACCACCTTATTGAAAGACCCCATCGGCTTCCGCATCGCCATCGATGAGTTGGCCACTCGATACGCGGGACAGAAAATCGACAAGATCGCCGCGATCGAGTCGCGCGGTTTTATCGTCGGCGCACCGCTGGCATATCGGCTAGGCGTGGGGCTGGTGCCTGTGCGCAAGCCGGGCAAGCTGCCAGCTGCCACTATCGGGCACGATTACGCGCTGGAATACGGGCATGACCGTGTCGAGATCCATACGGATGCGATTGTCGAAGGCGAGAAAATCCTGCTGGTCGACGACCTGATCGCCACGGGCGGCACGGCGGAAGCAGCGGCTTCGCTAATCAAGAAGTTGGGTGGCGAGGTTGTAGAATGTGCTTTCATCATCGACCTGCCGGATGTCGGCGGGCGACAACGATTGCAACACAAGGGCTATAAAGTGTTTGCCCTGTGCGCATTCGAGGGAGATTGAAGCGATGGCCGAACTCAAGCTGAAAAATCGTCTGGACGTGAAAGCGCGGGCGCTATTGCTGGGCGATCGGCTGGATCTCAAAGCCTTCAAGATTGCCGACTGCCTGGCGACCACGCCGCTGACGCTGGAAGTAGATGCCGACGGCGGTGTGGCGGTACTGTTCCGCTACGGCGTGGTTGTGCTGTTCGGCGTCAAGAGCCTGGATGAAGTCGGCTTTATCGAGAAACTCAAGCCCTTGCTGACCAACGCCTATGTGACGCCGGAAATCGAGGAACTGGATATCCATTGCGGCAAACCCAGTCTTGGCGTGCAAAGCGGCGCGGTGTCGCTGGACGAGATTTCGCTGGAGAAGGTGCAGGTCATCGCCGACGCCTTGAGCAAAAATCTGGTGCTGTCGCTGTACGAGAAAAAGGTTGGCAGCGAGTTCGACAAGATCGAGCCGCTGGCGCAGGAACTGGCAACGCACGGCAAGGTGAGCGCAGACTCCAAGATGCTGCTGTCCAAGATTGGCCACATGCTGCTGATCGAGCACCGCATGGTGGGCCGCGCCGAGATCGGCGACAAGCCGGAAATTTTGTGGGATTTCCCGCATCTGGGCGGGCTGTATGCCAGCCTGGAAGACGAGTTTGAACTGCAGGAGCGTCAGGCGGCGCTGGATCGCAAGCTCGATCTTATTTCGGACACGGCACAGACGCTGGCGGACGTATGGGATAACAAGCAGCTACACAAGCTGGAATGGTACGTGATCGGGCTGATCCTGTTTGAAATCATCATCAGCCTGTTCGAGATACTGCGCTGAGCAGGCGTTATTTTTTAGGAGCGGCAGGTTCACACTGTTGCTGGGTTGCCCATTCCACTACCTTCTCTATCGCGGCACCTGTGGCAGACGCCAGCGCCGCGACCCCGCCACGCGCATCGGCGCTGTGGGCCGGGCTTTCAACCACGATCTGCGTCGTTTGTGATTGTGTGGTTGCCCCTCTGCCGCTGACAAGATCGGCACGCAGGCCCACAATGGCGCGGCTGGCAGCCGGGCTGTCGAATACCTGGTCGAAGGTTTCCAGCGTGACGCGCAGGCTGCAGGAGGTGATGGCGGCTGAGAAACCCTGTTGCCGCAGGCGCTGCGCCAGCAGGTCGGCGGGGGCTGCCGCCCAGCGGCTTTCGGTGTAGGCAAATACCTGCGCCGGGTTCTGGTAGGCCAGCCGGTAGCGCATGTCAAAACCTTCCAGCCCGGGAATGGCTTCAACGCGGGCGAGCCTGATCGGGATCGGCGTTGCGCTGGCGGTGGGTGGAATACCGAAGTCATACAGCGCTGGTGCGGCGCCGGGTTTGGGCAAGCTGCCGCAAGCACTGAGAAACAGCATCAGGCTGCCTAGCAGCAGGATGGCGCGCTGTGTCATGGTTGGAACCCTTTCTCTCCCGGCCCAGGCTGCGGTTGTGGTTTGCCGAAAATGGCACTCTGCGGATGTTCGTCCAGCGTTTGCATCAGGCGGTTCAGGCTTTGCGCATCGCGGTTGAGCTGATACGCCAGTTCGTTGGCGCGGGGCAGGGTTTCGTGGTTGAGGTTTTCACCCAGTTCCGCGCTGACTTCTTCAATATGACGACCGATACGCTCGAACTCATTCAGGGTTTTTTGCACCTGGATCAACGTCGGGCGCGCCGTTTCTGCGGTTTCCCGCGCGCTGTGCGAGGCTTGCCTGACCGCTTCCAGCGTGGCGGATAGTTCGTGCGGATGAATTTCATCCAATAGTTTTCCGGCTTTGGCGCTGGCTGCCGATGAGGATTGCAGCAATGGCTGCAGGTCGGTGCTGGCGCGTTCCATGTTGGTGAGCAGGCGGTTGATTTTCTCGGTGTTTTCTTCGCTCAGCAGGCGGTTGAGCGTCGCCAGCAGCTTGTCCGCCTGTTCTTCCAGCCGTTCGGTTTTGGCGATGATGTTTTTGCCCGATGCCATCAGTTCGCCCATGGCGGATTGCCTCAATGGGATGGTTGCAGTGCCGAGCGGCGTAGCGTTTTTTCCGGAATCGTCCAGTTCGATATAGGCCAGGCCGGTCAGCCCTTGCTGCGCCAACTGGGCGAAACTGCCGCGGGTGAGGTGCAGTGTTTTATCCACGGAAATACTGATCAGGATATCACTCGGGTGTCCGGGGTCGAGCAAGATGTCATCCACCCGCCCGACCGTGACGCCGCGAAAGCGTACCGCGGCTTGCGAATTGAGGCCGGATACTGGAAACGACGATGCGATCTGGTATTGCGCTTGCGGCGTGTGAGTGCCTGCCAGCCACCAGAACGAGGCGAGTATTGCCCCGACCAGCAGCATGGCGAATAGTCCGGCGACGATGGCGTAAGCGCGGTTTTCCATGATGTGCTTATGTTACCTGCTCCAGCCGCTTGTGCACGCCTTCAAAGAAATTGCGCACAAACGGGTGGTCCACCTTGCCAAGGTCGGCAATCGGGCAGCAGGCCACGATATGCTGGTCGGCCAGTACCGCCACCCGATCGGCCAGCGATGCCAGCGTGTCCAGGTCGTGGGTCACGAAAATGACGGTCAACCCCAGTTGGTACCGCAGGTTTTTGATCAACTGCACGAATTTTTCGCTGCGATCCGGGTCCAGCCCGGCGGTGGGTTCGTCCAGCACCAGCAGTTCCGGTTCCAGCGCCAGCGCCCGTGCCAGACCGACACGCTTGACCATGCCGCCGGACAGTTGCGCCGGGAGCAGGCCGGCGTGCTGCGGTTCCAGTTCCACCAATGCGAGTTTGTGCATCACCAGCAAGTGAATGGTGTCTTCGTCGAACTGGCGCAACTCGCGCAGCGGGAAGGCAATGTTGTCGAACACGCTCAGCGCGGAAAACAGCGCTCCTTGCTGGAACAGCATGCCGAAGCGTTTGCAGATGCGCTGTTGGGAGATACGGTCGGTGGTATCCATTTTTTCGCCAAACAGCAGGATGTCGCCGCGCGTCGGCCGCGTCAGGCCGACAATATGCCGTAGCAGCGTGGTTTTTCCGCTGCCGGAACCGCCTACCAGCGCCAGTACCTCCCCGGCCCGCACCTGCAGCGAAAGGTCGCGGTGTATCAGCACGTCGCCGTATTCGGTCCAGACGTTGCGTACTTCGCAGACGATGGTGGCATCCGTCATATGCCGATGCTCCGCGTGGCGATGGCAAACAGCGCGTCCACCAGGATCACCGCGGTAATGGCGGTGACCACGGAAGCGGTGGTGCTGGTGGACAGGCTTTCGGTGTTGGGTTTGACCCGCAGGCCGAAATGACAGGCAATCAGTGCCACCAGCAGGCCGAACATCACACCCTTGACCATGGCCAGGGACAGGTTGACCGGCTTCACCACGCGCGGCAGGTGGTCTATGAAAAACTCGAAGCCGATACCCAGTTGTAGGTTGGCTACCAGCATGCCGCCGATCAGCGCCCATAGCGATGTCCAGAACACCAGCAACGGGGCAACCAGCGTCAGCCCCACCACCTTGGGCAGGATCAGCCGCAGCACGCGCGAAATGCCCATGGTGGCCAGGGCGTCGATTTCCTCGGTGACGCGCATCACGCCGATTTGCGCGGTCATCGCCGAGCCGGAGCGCCCGGCGACCAATACCGACATCAGGATCGGCCCCAGTTCGCGGATCACGGCCAGCCCCAGGATGTTGATGATAAAAATGTCCGCGCCGAATTTCCGTAGTTGCAATGCCATCAGGTAGCTCATGGCAACGCCTATCATCAGGCCGACCAGGGCGGTGACCGGCAGCGCCATGACGCCGCCTTTGTAAACGTTGGCGGAAATTTCCTTGAACGGGATATCGCCGGGATGGCGCAGCAGGTACAGCAGCTCGGTGGCAAGCGCGCCGCACAATGCGATAAAGCCGATCATGTGCTCGACAAAGCGCAGCCAGAATTGCCATGCCAGGCGGAATATGCCGGTCATTGTTGATGGCCTGGTTGCCAGCGTTGTTCGCGAGGGCAAAGCGGCCAGCGTGGCAAACAAGGGTTCATGCTCCGGCCGCAGGTTGACGCGGCCGCCCCGCTTCCCGCCCCAGCCCGCCCACAGCAACGCCGCGCCGGCGCTATCCAGTTGTTCTATCCGGGTGAGATCCCAGATCACAAACGGGTTGATGAAAAACGGGGCAAGCTGCTGCTGCAACTCGGCAAAGTCATTGTCCGGCGCACGCAGGGACCAGCGGCCAGTGAGCGTAATGTGCCGCGTTCCATCGGTATCCTGATCAACCTGAAATCCAGCGTCAGCCATTGCCCTGCCTTGTTGTGTTTGTTGCAGTTTAGCCGCTGTTGTGACCGGACGCTATAATGACCCACGCAACTTGTTCACGCATGAGGAAAAACAATGAAAAGTTATCGCAAGGAACTCTGGTTCAACGCCCCAAGCCGTGTTGCCTTCATCAACATCACCCAGGAAATCCAGGAGTGCCTGCGCCAGTCCGGCATCAAGGAAGGGCTGGTGCTGGTCAACGCCATGCATATTACCGCCAGCGTGTTCATCAACGACGACGAATCCGGCCTGCATCACGATTACGGCGTCTGGCTGGAAAAGCTGGCGCCGCACGAGCCGGTGAGCGGTTACCACCATAACCGCACCGGCGAAGACAATGCGGATGCCCACATGAAGCGGCAGATCATGGGCCGCGAGGTGGTGGTGGCGGTGACCGAGCACCGCCTGGATTTCGGCCCATGGGAGCAGATTTTTTATGGCGAATTTGACGGCCGCCGCAAAAAACGCGTACTGGTGAAAATTATCGGGGAATAAGCCCTGCGGGCTGGGAGTGCGGGTTATGCCAGCACGTAGAAGCCGGCAACGCTGGTTTCTACGGCTGGCGTAGCCGTGCTGTTTTTTCCCAGCGATTTTTCCGCATCGGAAATCGCGGCATCCATGAGGCCGACTTCCTTCTGGTGCAGTTCTTCCGGCGCATGCTTCAACTTCGCTTTTTTTGCTTCTACCGCGAGTATGGATTTGACCTGGGCCGATAGCTGTTTGGCCGAGCTCAGGAATTCCGCATCCTGCTTGCTCAATACTGCCAGGCCTGTCGCGACAGCATTCGATGTGCTGCTTTCAACGCCGGCTGCGCTGGCGTACTCCTTGACCGCGGTTGCGACTTCCTTGGCAATTTGCGCGGCGGATGCTGCCGTACCTTTGCCTGCGGCGGAAGACAGCAGCATCAGGATATGCAGCCGCTCCCGCAGTGCTTTCAGTTGCTCTACGGCCAATTCCTTGCGCTTGGATGCGGCGCTGGCCGCGGCGTCATTGATCTGCGCAGCGGCATTGGATATGCCTTGGGTGCGGCTGATGCTGGAGGAAATGCTGGAAATCATGATGGTGCGTCCAATGCTGCGGGGAGAGTGAATTATTATCGGCTTGGAAAAGGAAAACTGAAGGGGCGGTGGCCATCCAGATACTGGGTGCCGAGTCTGTCCCGGCAGGTTTTACCTGCGGTTAATAATAGCTGCCGTGAAAAAGGCCAAACCTTGCGGTTTGGCCTTTTTGTATGTTGCCGGGAGCCGTTGCGACGTATCGTGCAACAAGTTGCGCTCCTGCAGCGGTGCTTTCCTAATCCACCGACTGCATGCCACCTGTTACTGGAAAAAGTCCTTCACTTTATCCATCCACGACTTCGCCCGCGGGCTGTGTTTGGATGAATCCTGCAAATTGATCGCTTCCAGTTCGCGCAGCAGTTCCTTTTGCTTCTCGGTCAGCTTCACCGGGGTTTCCACCACCACGTGGCAGATCAGGTCGCCGTGATCGCTGGTGCGCAGCGGCTTGATGCCCTTGCCGCGCAGGCGGAATTTGGCACCGGTCTGTGTTTCCGCCGGGATTTTCATCTTGGCGTGGCCGTCCAGGGTGGGAATCTCGATTTCGCCGCCCAGGGCTGCCGTGGTGAAGCTGATCGGCATTTCGCAATGCAGGTCGCCGCCGTCGCGCTGGAAAATGGCGTGCGGCTTGAGGTGCACCACCACATACAAATCGCCTGCCGGGCCGCCGTTGACGCCGGCTTCGCCTTCGCCGGACAAACGAATGCGGTCGCCTTCATCCACGCCCGCCGGGATTTTGACCGCCAGGGTTTTCTGCTGCTTGACGCGGCCGTCGCCGTGGCAGGTGGGGCAGGCGTCCTTGACCATCTTGCCGCTGCCGTGGCACTTGGGGCAGGTCTGCTGGATGGAGAAAAAGCCTTGCTGCATCCTGACCTGGCCGTGGCCGCCGCAGGTGGTACAGGTGACGGGCTGTGTGCCGGGACGCGCGCCGGAGCCGTGGCAGGTTTCGCATTCGGCCATGACCGGGATGCGGATTTTGGTTTCGGTACCGCGCGCTGCGTCTTCCAGCGAGATTTCCATGTTGTAGCGCAGGTCGGCGCCGCGGTAGACGTTGGAACGCTGCTGTCTGCCACCGCCGAAAATGTCGCCGAAAATGTCGCCAAAGGCATCGGCAAAACCGCCTGCGCCGCCGCCGAAGCCGCCCGCGCCAGCACCCATGCTGGGGTCAACCCCGGCATGGCCGTATTGGTCGTAGGCCGCGCGTTTTTGCGGGTCGGTCAGGACTTCATAGGCTTCCTTGGCTTCCTTGAAGTGTTCCTCCGCATTCGGGTTGTCCGGATTGCGGTCGGGGTGGTACTTCATGGCCAGCTTGCGGTAGGCCTTTTTCATGTCTTCCTCGGAGGCGTCGCGGTTGACGCCGAGGACTTCGTAATAATCTTTTTTGGCCATAGTTAGGGGTTAGGGACTAGAGGTTAGGGACTAGGGAAGGGTTGGGGTTGGAGGTTACTAGTCCCTAGCCCCCAACCCCTAGCCCCTTACTTGTCTTTTTTCACTTCTTCAAACTCGGCATCCACCACTTCGGCGTCTACCGTCTTTTCGCCTTGCGGGTTAGGCTCGGCGGAACCGGCGGCCTGTTGCGCCTGCTGTTCGGCATAGACCTTTTCGCCCAGCTTTTGCGAGGCTTCCATCAGCGCGTTGGTCTTGGCTTCGATGGCATCCTTGTCGTCGGACTTGAGCACTTCTTCAACGTCCTTCAACGCGGCTTCGATTTTTTCCTTCTCACCGGCTTCCAGCTTGTCGCCGTGCTCGGTCAGCGACTTCTTCACGCTGTGCACCATGGCGTCGGCCTGGTTGCGGGCATTGACCAGATCCAGCGTCTTGCGGTCTTCGTCGGCGTGGGCGGCGGCATCTTCTTCCATGCGGCGGATTTCTTCCTCGCTCAAACCCGAGCTCGCCTTGATGGTGATGTTGCTTTCCTTGCCGGTGGCCTTGTCCTTGGCGGAAACGTGCAGGATGCCGTTGGCGTCAATGTTGAAGGTCACCTCGATCTGCGGCATGCCGCGCGGTGCCGGCGGAATGTCGCCCAGGTTGAACTGGCCCAGGCTCTTGTTGCCGGAAGCCACGTCGCGCTCGCCTTGCAGCACATGGATGGTCACGGCGGACTGGTTGTCCTCGGCGGTCGAGAACACCTGGCTGGCCTTGGTCGGGATGGTGGTGTTTTTCTTGATGAGCTTGGTCATCACGCCGCCCATGGTTTCAATGCCCAGGGAGAGCGGGGTCACGTCCAGCAGCAGCACGTCCTTCACGTCGCCTTGCAGCACGCCGCCCTGGATTGCAGCGCCCACGGCCACGGCTTCGTCCGGGTTCACGTCCTTGCGTGGTTCCTTGCCGAAGAATTCCTTTACCTTTTCCTGCACCTTGGGCATGCGGGTCTGGCCGCCGACCAGGATCACGTCCTGGATGTCGGACAGCTTGACGCCGGCGTCCTTCAGCGCAATTTCGCACGGCTTGATCGAACGTTCGATCAGGTCTTCCACCAGGCTTTCAAACTTGGCGCGGGTGATCTTCACCACCAGGTGTTTCGGCCCGGTGGCGTCCGCCGTGATGTACGGCAGGTTGACTTCGGTCTGTTGGCTGGAAGACAGCTCGATCTTGGCCTTTTCCGCGGCTTCCTTCAGGCGCTGCTTGGCCAGCAGGTCGTTTCTGAGGTCGAGGCCGTTTTCCTTCTTGAACTCGTCAGCCAGGAAATCGATCAAGCGGTTGTCGAAGTCTTCGCCACCGAGGAAAGTGTCGCCGTTGGTGGACAGCACTTCAAACTGGTGCTCGCCATCCAGTTCGGCGATTTCGATAATGGAAATGTCGAAGGTGCCGCCGCCCAGGTCATACACCGCGATCTTGCGGTCGCCTTCCTGCTTGTCCATGCCGAACGCCAGCGCGGCTGCGGTCGGCTCGTTGATGATGCGCGTCACTTCCAGACCGGCGATGCGGCCGGCGTCCTTGGTCGCCTGGCGTTGGCTGTCGTTGAAGTAGGCGGGCACGGTAATCACCGCTTCGGTCACTTCTTCGCCCAGGTAATCCTCGGCGGTTTTCTTCATCTTGCGCAGCACTTCGGCGGAAATCTGCGGCGGTGCCATCTTGGTGCCGCGCACTTCCACCCATGCGTCGCCGTTATCGGCCTTGGCAATGGTGTAAGGCATCAGGCCGATGTCCTTTTGCACTTCTTTTTCTTCAAAGCGGCGGCCAATCAGGCGCTTCACCGCAAACAGCGTGTTCTTCGGGTTGGTCACTGCCTGGCGCTTGGCGGGCGCGCCCGCCAGGATTTCGCCATCGTCCTGATAAGCAACGATAGACGGCGTGGTGCGTGCGCCTTCGGCGTTTTCGATCACGCGCGGCTTGCCGCCTTCCATCACGGCCACGCAGGAGTTGGTGGTACCCAGGTCAATGCCAATAATCTTACCCATTATGTTTTCCTCTTAAATAAGTTCTGAAATTCAAAAACCGATGTTCGTAAAGTGGGGATGGTGCTACCGATTTCAAGCCTTGGGCTTGCTGACCATCACCAATGCCGGGCGCAGCACGCGCTCATGCAGCGTGTAGCCCTTTTGCAGCACGTTGAGCACGGTGTTGGGTTCGGCCTCGGCTGATTCAATGGCGCTGATGGCCTGGTGCTTGTGCGGGTCGAATTTTTCGCCGACGGGGTTCACTTCCGCGATGTTGAATTTTTCCAGCACGCTGCTGAACTGCTTCAGCGTCAGTTCCATGCCGTCCTTGAAACTTTCCAGGCTGGCATTTTCAATCGCCAGCGCGGCTTCCAGCGAATCCTTCACTGCCAGCAGTTCGCCGGAGAATTTTTCCAGCGCGAATTTGCGCGCCTTGTCAGTGTCTTCATGGGCACGGCGGCGAATGTTTTCGCTTTCCGCCTTGGCGTACATCCAGGCGTCGTAATGTTCCTGCGCCTTGAGTTCGGCGGCCTTGAGCAGCTCTTCCAGGCTGGGCATGGTTTCCACGCTGGTGTCGGCTGCGGTTGATGCGTTCTGATCCGGTGTTTGTTCTTGCATGAGAAAAGGCCTCTGTATTTTTTGTAACAGACTGGCAAGTGGGGATGGTTTGGGGGATTTCAAGAGGCGGGGCGGGAAGAATTTTTGGAGGCTGTGTGTTGCGGTGGATTGGGAGCTTTCGGATGGAATTACTATGGTGGTTGGGTCAGAAAAGGTAGTTAATTAGGCCGCATGGCTAATGCCGGTTCCCGACCCATAGCAGAAGTTCGCAAAAGTGGAGAGTTTCGAATGCTTTCTGCCAATCCAGCCATCAAAATCAATTGCTTCGTTCGTCGGCGATCGTGCCATTAGCAGACATGGCGGAGAATCTGGAATAGAGTTGCCGCCATATCTAACGCATACAATTCCAGCACAAATCAGTACCAAGAAAAAGGGGGCATCTCCAAGCTGGAAAATTCAGAAAAAATGCGTAAGAATTGAGAGCGTTTCCCTTTCCAGTTCAAACAACCATGAGCATTCGCAATCTACTTGTCACCATCTTTGTACTTGGTGCCATTGGGAGCGGGGTGTGGGCTTGGCGGCACTATTACCTGCAGCCCTCTGCACCCGAGCCCTTCGCTTTCGGCAACGGGCGCATCGAGGCAACAGAAGTCAATATCGCGACCAAGCAAGCTGGGCGCGTCGAGGCTATCCTAGTTAAAGAAGGCGATGAAGTACGGGCTGGACAGACGCTGGCCCGCATGGACACCAGCACGCTGCATGCGGACCTTCGCCAGGCGGAAGCGCTGGTGCGTCAGGCCCGCCATGGCACCAAGGCTGCGGCGGCCGTTGTCACCCAGCGCCGCAACGAGCAGTCCGCCGCCAGCGCAGTGGTGGCGCAGCGCGAAAGTCAGCAGAATCTTGCTGAGAAGGACGTGGCGCGCACGCGCCAGTTGATCGACAAGGGGTTCGTCTCACCGCAGAAGCTGGACGTTGACAAGACCAGCAGCCAGTCCAGCCAGGCCGCGACCACGGCGGCCAAGGCGCAGTTCGCCCAGACGCAATCGGCCATCGACGCCGCGCGCGCCGGTGTGATGGAGGCGCAATCCGCCGTCGAGGCCGCCGACGCCAAAGTGGAGCGCATCAAGGCCGACATCCGCGACGCGGAGCTGACCTCCCCCATCGACGGCCGCGTGCTGTATCGGTTGGCCGAGCCGGGCGAGGTGCTGGGCGCGGGCGGCAACCTGCTGACACTGCTCAATATCACCGATGTTTACATGACCATCTTCCTGCCCACGGCGCAGGCCGGGCGCGTGAGCCTGGGCGCGGAAGCGCGGATCGTGCTCGATGTGCGGCCGGACATCTCGATTCCCGCCACGGTCAGCTTCGTTTCGCCCGAAGCGCAGTTCACGCCCAAGTCGGTGGAAACCCGCAACGAGCGTGAAAAACTGATGTTCCGCATCAAGGTACGCATCCCCGAAGACCTGCTGCGGGCCTACGCCAAGCGCGTCAAGACCGGGCTGCCGGGCGTCGCCTACGTGCGGCTCGACCCGCAGACGCCGTGGCCGCAGAACATCCCGCCATTGGTCACGCCCCAGAACGCACGATGAGCGAAGCCGCCGTCGCCCGGCTCGCGGGCGTCAGCCACCGTTACGGCGAGTCCGCCGCGCTGGACAACGTCAGCCTGGAGATCCCCGCCGGGCGCATGGTGGGGCTGATCGGCCCGGACGGCGTGGGCAAATCCAGCCTGCTCGCGCTGGTGTCCGGCGTGCGCGCGATACAAACCGGCACGGTCGAGGTATTGGGCGGCGACATGCGCGACAAGCGCCACCGCGCCGAGGTTTGCCCACGCATCGCCTACATGCCGCAAGGGCTGGGCAAGAATCTCTACATGACGCTCTCGGTGTTCGAGAACATCGATTTCTTCGGCCGCCTGTTCGGCCAGGATCGCGCCGAACGCACCGCGCGCATCGCCGAACTGCTCGACAGTACCAGCCTCGCCGCGTTCCGCGACCGGCCCGCCGGCAAGCTCTCGGGCGGCATGAAGCAGAAACTCGGCCTGTGCTGCGCGCTGATCCACGACCCCGACCTGCTGATTCTCGACGAGCCGACAACCGGCGTCGATCCGTTGTCGCGCCGCCAGTTCTGGCAACTGATAGACCGCATCCGTAAGCGCCGCAGCGGCATGAGCGTGCTGGTCGCGACGGCCTACATGGAAGAAGCCGCCGATTTCGACTGGCTGGTCGCGATGGACGACGGCCGCATCCTCGCCACCGGCAGCCCGGCCGAACTGCGCCAGCGTACCGGCCAGGCCGATCTCGACGCGGCGTTCATCCAGTTGCTGCCGGAGGATAAACGACAGGGTCACCGCGCCCTCGTCGTGCCGCCGCGCGACGCCACCGACGGCCAGCCGCCCGCGATCCGCGCCGAGGCGCTGACCATGCGTTTCGGCGATTTCACGGCGGTGGATCATGTGGATTTCGAGATCGGGCGCGGCGAAATCTTCGGCTTCCTCGGCTCCAACGGCTGCGGCAAGACCACCACCATGAAAATGCTCACCGGCCTGCTGCCGCCCAGCGAAGGTCGTGCCTGGCTGTTCGGCACGCCGGCCAAGGCGCACGACATCGAGACGCGCAAGCGTGTGGGCTATATGACGCAGGCCTTCTCGCTCTACGGCGAACTCACCGTGCGCCAGAACCTCGTGCTGCACGCCCAGCTTTTCCACCTGCCATCGGAGCGCATCCCGGCGCGCGTGGCGGAAATGGTCGAGCGCTTCGACCTCGCGGAGCACATCGACAAGCTGGCCGGCGCGTTGCCGCTCGGCATCCGCCAGCGCCTGTCGCTCGCGGTCGCGGTGATCCACGCGCCGGAAATGCTGATCCTCGACGAGCCGACCTCCGGCGTCGATCCGGTCGCGCGCGACGCCTTCTGGGAACTGCTGATCGATCTCTCGCGCAAGGACGGCGTGACCATCTTCGTTTCCACGCATTTCATGAACGAGGGCGAGCGCTGCGACCGCATTTCGCTGATGCACGCCGGGCGCGTGCTGGCCTGCGGCAGACCGGCAGACCTCGTCACGGCGCGCGGCAAGGCGACGCTGACCGAGGCTTTTATCGATTACCTGGAAACGGCGGGCGGCGAGACGGTAAGCGACGAGACGGCGGACGACAGCGAGGCAGATCGCGCCATTGCGAACGCCCCGCCCCCGGACAAGCCACGCGCCCGCGCGCCGCAGAACGCCGTATTCAGCCTGCAGCGCCTGCTGGGCTATGCCTATCGCGAACTGCTGGAAGTGCTGCGCGACCCGGTGCGGTTGATGTTCTCGCTGATCGGCTCGGTGCTGCTGATGTTTATGATGGGCTACGGCATCACCATGGATGTCGAGAACCTGCGTTTCGCGGTGCTTGACCGCGACCAGACGCCGGAAAGCCGCGCCTATATCCAGAACATTTCGGGGTCGCGCTATTTCAACGAACACGCGCCCATCACCAGTAGCGAGGAGCTCGACCGCCGCATGGCCAGCGGCGAACTGAGCCTGGCGTTCGAGATTCCGCCCGATTTCGGCAAGAATCTGCGGCGCGGAAAAACCGTAGAAATCGGCGTGTGGATCGACGGCGCCATGCCGTTTCGCGGCGAAACCATCCGGGGCTACCTCCAAGGCATGCATTACAGCTATCTCGCCCAGCTTGCGCGCCAGACACTAGGCACCACGCCGCATCTGGTGCCGGGCACCATAGCGGCACGCTACCGCTACAACCAGGATTTCAAGAGCCTGTACGCGATGGTGCCGGCGGTGATCCCACTGCTTTTGGTGTTTATCCCCGCCATCCTCATGGCCGTAGCCGTGGTACGCGAAAAGGAGATGGGCTCGATCACCAATTTCTACGCGACGCCGGTCACGCGGCTGGAATTCCTGCTCGGCAAGCAGTTGCCTTATATCGGAGTGAGCATGGTGAGTTTCTACGGTCTGGTCGCGCTGGCGATTTATGTTTTCGGTGTGCCGCTCAAAGGCAGCTTGTTGACACTAAGCAGTGCCGCACTGCTGTTCGTCATGGCGACAACGGGCATCGGCCTACTGATGTCGGCGTTCACCCGCACGCAGATCGCTGCGCTCGCCGCAACAGCAATCATTACCCTGCTGGCCACCGTCAATTTTTCCGGGCTGACCAGCCCGATATCCTCCCTGAGCGGCATGGGTGCGGTGATTGGCACCTACTTTCCGGCCACCTATTTCCTCAACATCAGCCGCGGCGTGTTCACCAAGGCGCTGGAGTTTCGCGACCTAGTTGCCGATTTCCTCGCGCTGGCGTCGTTCATCCCTGTCCTGACACTGCTGAGCGCCCTGTTTCTCACCAAGCAGGAAAAATGAGATGCAGCGCCTGGCCAACATCTACCGACTCGGCATCAAGGAACTACGCAGCCTGGGGCACGACGGCATCCTGATCATCATGATCGTCTGGACCTTCAGCGGCGGCATCTACGCGGCGGCGACCGCTACCTCGCAGGAACTGCACAACGCGCCCATCGCCGTCGTCGACGAAGATCAATCCAAGCTCTCCGGCCGCATCATCGGCGCCTTCTACGGACCGTATTTCATGGCGCCGATCAGGGTCACCCCCGACAAGATCGATCCCGGCCTAGACGCCGGCATCTACACTTTCGTACTGCACATACCACCGGATTACGAGCGCGACCTGCTGGCTGGGAGAAATCCCACTCTGCAGGTCAACATCGACGCCACGCGCATGTCGCAAGCCTTCATCGGGGCGAACTACATCGACAACATCATCAACGGGGAAATCGGCGAATACCTCAAGGGCTACCGCAGCCAGCCGGCGCTGCCGATCCGGCTGGCAACACACGTCAAGTTCAATCCCAACCTGACCAGCCACTGGTTCGGCAGCATCATGGAACTTATCAACAACATCACAATGCTCTCCATCATGCTCACCGGCGCCGCGCTGATCCGCGAACGCGAGCACGGCACGCTGGAACACCTGCTGGTCATGCCGCTGGACGCGGTGGAAATCATGCTCGCGAAAATCTGGTCGATGGGCCTGGTCGTGTTGCTCGCCGCCAGCCTGTCGCTGCACTTTATCATCCAGGGCGCACTGCACGTGCCGATTGCTGGCTCCATCACGCTCTTCCTGTGCGGTGCGCTGCTGCACCTACTCGCCACCACCTCGCTGGGCGTATTTATGGGCACGGTCGCGCGCAACATGCCGCAACTCGGACTGCTGATGATCTTGACCCTCCTGCCGCTGCAAATGCTGTCCGGCGGCATCACCCCACGCGAAAGCATGCCGGAAATCGTGCAGCAGATCATGCTGGCCGCGCCGACCACGCATTTCGTCAGCCTGTCGCAGGCCATCCTCTATCGCGGCGCAGGCTTCGACGTGGTTTGGCCCAGTTTCCTCGCTATCATCGCCATCGGTGCGGTCTTCTTTGCACTCGCACTGGCGCTGTTCCGCCGCAGCTTATCGTCGGAGCAGTGACTCCCTTCGCGTAAGGTGAACAAATTCTATGCTTGGCGGTTATCGGAGTGGTTCTACTATGCTGTCAGCAAGTAGAACCACTCCAGCTATTCAAGTGTCTTGATGCCAACGGCTGCTTCGACTAATAACAGACGTTTATTATGGGTGGTTTCCATGTCTACTTATGGCCGAATTGAGTCTTCACGTTAATAGCAAGCCAACAAGTAAATGAATTTTTATGGCGGCTGCTGCGTGCCCAGCCTGACTTTATGCCTGTTGTAGCTCCACAAATACTGCTCCGGGCATTGCCTGATCTGCGCTTCCAGCGCGGCATTGAGGCCGGCCGGGGTGTTGATGTCGCCATCGGCCAGTGCGGTGAGGTGCAGGTGAAAGCCGCGGCCAAAAGGCAGCCGTTCGCAAAACGCCATGATGACGCTGGCGCCGGTTTTCTGCGCCAGTTTGCCGGCGAGGGTCATGGTGTAGGCGGGGCGGCCGAAAAACGGCGCCCATTCGCCTTCGCCGGTGGATGGCGCCTGGTCGGGCAAAATGCCAATCGCTTCGCCGCGTTTTAAGGCCAGCAGCAAGTCTTTGACGCCCTGGGAGGTGGCCGGTGCCAGCTTGACTTTGCCGCGGCTGCGCCCGGTGGCGATCATGGGCATGATCCAGCTTTTGCGCGGAGGGCGGTAGAGCACGGCGATGGGGTGGCGGGCGGCGTAATAAATGGAGGTGATTTCAAAACAGCCCAGGTGCGGGGTGAGGAAGATGATGCCCTTGCCTTTGGCCAGTGCGGCTTCTACATGCTCCCAGCCGTCGCACTGGCGTATCCAGGACAGCACGGTGTGGTCGTCGCGCTGCCATACGGCAAAGGTTTCCAGCAGCGCCTTGCCGGATTCGCCGATATTGCGGCGCAAGATGGAGCGCTGCGTGTTGGCGTCAGCCGCGATGCCGCTGGCCCGGATGTTGGCGCGCATCATGCGTGCGGTTTTTGGCGAAACGAGATACACCAGCCAGCCGAGTGCAACGCCCAGGCCGTGCACCAGCGGTAAGGGCAGCCGCGCGATCAGCGATAACAGGCCGAGCAGCAGGCGGACAAGAGGTTTTTTCATGACAGGCGGATTTTCGCATAGATTGTTGCGCGGCAGAGAAGGACGAAGTAGCCTTGCGGGCTATGAAAGCTAAAACGTGTTGGGTGTTGACGCTGGGCGTGCCCGGCATGGATAACCAGTCGCTGGGGCTGGCGGTAGCAATGGGCTTGCAGCCGGTGCAGAAGCGTATTGTGCCGACGGCGCCGTGGAAATACCTGCTGCCGCAGTTCTGGCTGAGCCCACTGCGGTTTCTGGGGGCGGGCAGCGATACACTCGCCCCGCCGTGGCCGGATGTGCTGATCGGCACCGGGCGCCTGACCGTGGCGGTGGCGCTGGCGATCAAGCGCGCCAGCGGCGGCAAGGTGTTCAATATCCATATCCAGAACCCCTACACCGCGTACGACGAATTCGACGTGATCGTGACCCCGCGCCACGATATGTTTGAACACCCCAACGGCATCCAGTCTATCGGCGGCATGCATACGCTGACGCAACAGCGGATTGCCGCAGCCGGGGAGGAGTGGGCGCCGAAGTTCGCGCATCTGCCGCGCCCGCTGGTCGGCGTGACGGTGGGCGGCAGCAACAAGTGCTACAAGGTCACGCCGGAAATCGGCCGCCAGTTGGGCGAGCAACTCGCCAGGCTGTCCGCCGAAACCGGTGCCGGGATATTGTTGACGCCTTCGCGCCGTACCGGCGCGGCGGTCGAAGCCGAACTGCGCCGGGCGCTGGCCAATACGCCTGCCTATATCTGGGATGGCACGGGCGAGAATCCTTACCTGGCGGTGCTGGCGCTGGCGGATACGCTGGTGACCACGGCGGATTCGGTGAACATGGTGTCGGAAGCCTGTTTCACCGGCAAGCCGGTGTATGTGGTGGATTTGGCCGGGGGCTCGAAAAAATTCCTGCGCTTTCACGACACCATGCGTCGCGGCGGCTACACGCGGCCATTTACCGGCAAGCTGGAACACTGGTGTTATCCGCCGCTGGATGATGTGGGCGACGTGGCGCGGCAAGTGCTTGCTCGATTAGATGCCCGCTGAACCGGCGGCAATGAAATTCCGGGCAATATCCGGGTAAAATCCGCTTTTCACGTGCGCCGCATCAAAACAGAGAACCCCGTATGTCCATCAAAATCGAAACCTTCAGCAATGCCAAGGGCGGCAACAGTTTTTTCAAGGCGCTGGGCCATCCCCTGACCGTCACCAAGGCCAGGGCGCTCATGGATAAACTGGCGCGCGGCAGCGTGGCCGTGTACGACCCGCTGGGCATGGCGCAGGGGTTTGCCGAGTTCCACGACCTGGCGGCGCTGGATATTGCCGCGGTGTTCGTGCAGCGGCTGGAAGACCTGGGCAAAACTTTGTTCGGCAAAAGCACGCAGCCGATCACCCGGTTGCTGGATACCAAGGCGCGGACGCTGTTTGTCGCGGCCTTTGACGCCAAGCGCCTGATTGACCATATCCGCCACCTGGTGCCGCACGGCACCGAAATCGTCAGCCTTGATGAACTGCGCCTGCCGGACGAGATGCTGACCAATCGCCGGCGCTATCTCGACCCGCTCAATTTCGCCACCAATTTCGGTTTCCTGCGTGATGCCGGCGGCTGGCATACGCGCATTGTCACCGCCGATTACTGGTCCGGCTGGGGTGCGCCCAAGCCGCCCTCGGTATGGTTCTGCCTGTTCGACCAGCAGGGCAATACGCTGGCGCAGTGGCAGGACGCGCTGCCCGCACCCGGTGCCGCGCTGGTCGTGGATAGCCAGGACGTGCGCAAGCGCTTCAACCTGGGCGAATTCACCGGCTCGCTGTTCATCCACGTGCTGGGTGTCGCGACTGCCGGGCATGACGTGGTGAAGTACGCACTGGATATTTACGGCGATGATCTGGACACTCAGCTTTCCTGCACCCACGACGCCAACGCCTGGCCGTCCGACCTGTTTGCCGGCTTGCCCGCGCCCAAGGACAACGAGCAGGTGGTGCTGTGGATCCAGAACAGCCATCCGGTGACGATCCCGAAAAATGGCGTGGGGTTGAACCTGATGGGCTCGACCGATATCCGCTGGCTGGACGTGGAGATTCCGCCGTTTGCCACGTATGCGCTGGATGTCGCCGACTTGCTGCCGGATGTACGCTGGCCGCAGCAGATCGAGATCCAGGCCGGGCGCTATTTTGTGCGGCCGCGGTACGAAGTGCATGTAGAGGGCGGGCGCAGCCGCATCGCCCATGCCAACGTCGAGCGCAACGACCTGGTGGCCGATACCCGCATCCCCGAGTTGAATGCCCTGATGGGCAAGAGCTACATCCTGCCCGCGCCTATCCTGCCGGTGGCTGATTGGGGCAGCCTGATGCAGCCAACGCCGATGTCCACGGCGCAAACCGACTTGCCCATCACCGCCATTTTTTACGATGCCAGCGGGGTGGAAGTGGCGCGGCACAACTTTGGCAAATTGCCGCGCAACCTGGAACTGGAATTCGACCTGGCCGGTTATCTGCACCAGCACAACATCAGCCTGCCCAGCGGTTACGGCCATGTGGAACTGGTGTACGACTTCAGTGCCGGCGGCAGTGCCGATGGCTGGCTGCATGGCCTGTTCCGCTACACGCAGAAAGCCAGCGGCCATATCGCGGAAACCAGCTTCGGCGGGCACATCTACAACACCGTGCTGACCTACAAGAACGAGCCGCAGTCCTACGCGGGGAGCGCCCCGGGGCTGAGCACGCGCCTGTTCCTGCGGCTGGGGGATGAACCGCTGGATACCTTCTGCCACCTGATTTATGCCGCTTCCACGCCGTGGCATGGACTATCAGCCACCTCGCTCACCCTGTATAGCGCGCTGGGCCAGGAGATTGCTGTGCGCCAGGTGCAAGTGCCGTGCAGCGGCTCGCTGCTGTGGCGCTACCACGACACTTTCGACGCGGAATCCCGCAGCCGTGCCGGTGCCGGTGCTTACGTGATTATTCGCGATACCACCTGCCGTATGTTCGGTTATCACGGCACCGTCAACGGCGACAAATCCTTCTGCATGGATCACATGTTTGGCTTCTGAGCGCAAATTAACGGTATTGCAGATGCTGCCCGCGCTGGATGCCGGCGGCGTCGAGCGCGGCACGCTGGAAGTCGGAAAATACCTGGTGGAAAACGGCCATCGTTCGCTGGTGATGTCGGCTGGCGGGCGCATGGTCGGGCAATTGCAACGCGAAGGTTCTGAGCATTTTGCCTGGCCGGTCGGCAAGAAGTCGTTGTGGACGCTACGCCAGGTCTGGAAACTGCGCTCCTTTCTGCGCGAGCAAAAAGTGGACATCCTGCATGTGCGTTCGCGCATGCCCGGCTGGGTGGCCTACCTGGCGTGGAAAGGCATGAACCCGGCAACCCGCCCCCGTTTTGTCACCACGGTGCACGGCCCGTACACGGTGAACGGATACAGCGCGGTGATGACCAGAGGCGAGCGCGTGATCGCCATTTCCGAAACCATACGCCGCTATATCCTGGTGCATTACCCGCGGGTGGCGCCGGAGAATATCCGCCTGATATACCGCGGGGTGTCGCCGGAGCAGTTTCCGTACGGCTACCAGCCCGAGGCTGAATGGCGCGATGCCTGGAACCGGCAATATCCGGAATTGCAAGGTAAGCAGGTGCTGACTCTCCCCGCCCGGCTGACGCGCTGGAAAGGCCAGGAGGATTTTATCGAATTGATCCGTCGGCTGCGGGCGCGCGGATTGAATGTGCATGGCCTGCTGGTGGGCGAGGCGCATTCCAGGCGCCAGGATTTTCTGCACGAGTTGCAGGCGCTTGCCAAGGATAAGGGCGTGCTGGAACACCTGACGTTTGCCGGGCACCGCACGGATTTGAAAGAGATCATGGCGGTATCCAGCATCGTGTATTCGCTGTCGCGCGAACCGGAAGCATTCGGCCGCACCACGGTGGAAGCGCTAAGCCTTGGCGTGCCGACCATCGGCTACGATCATGGCGGCGTGGGCGAGCAGTTGGCGGCCATCCTGCCGCAAGGGTGCGTGGCGCTGGGCGACATGGAAGGATTGGAACAGCGCACGATGGCCTGGCTGGAAGCGCCGCCCGTTGTGCCGAGCGAGCAGCCGTTCACGCTGCAGAATATGTTGCAGAAGACGTTGGCGGTTTATGATGAATTGAGGGTCAAAGAGACAATATGAGTGCACAAGAAAACGTGAAGAAAGCGCCGACCGAGTGGCAGCATCTGGATTGCCCGGTATGCGGCGGCAAGCAGTTCACCCAGTTATTCGAGAAAGCCGGTGAGCCGTTTGTGCAGTGTGATGGCTGCGGGCTGGTGCTGATTAACCCGCGTCCCGTTTATGCGCAGGTGCTGGATACCTACGACGCGAATTACAGCAAGAAATACGCAAAAAAAATTGATACCAAACGTCGGCGCGCCAAGAAGTTTGTCTCGCGCATCACCAAGGGGTTTGCTTCCGGCGGGCGCTGGCTGGATGTCGGCTGTTCCGCCGGATTCATCGTTGAGGCGGCGCAAAACGCCGGGTTTGAAGCGCACGGCGTGGACGTTGAGCAGTGGGGCATCGACTACGCACAGCAGGAATTAAAACTACAGCATGTACGCCAGGGGTTCCTGGATCAGCAAGCTTATCCCGATGCCTATTTCGATGTCATCACCGTGTATGAAGTGATCGAGCATGTGCCGGACCTTAATGCTTTTGTGCGGGAACTGGTGCGTTTATTAAAGCCGGGTGGCGTGATTGAAATCCGCACCCCGGATGTCGGCCACTGGCGCACCCCAAAGCCGCTGAAGGATTGGGAAGCGGTGCTGCCATCGGAGCATTTGTATTATTTCAGCCGCGCCACGCTGGGCCGGTTGCTGGAAAAACACAGTTTGCAGGTACTGCGCTGGGGTTTCAACCTGAAACCCGGGCTGCGCGTGTATGCCGGGCGAGGCCAATAACATGGAGAACCAAGATGTTTCGGTGGCTGGACTCCCTGCGGTGAATTCGCTCATTGGAAACTACCTTGGTGTTCCTGTGCTTTCCGCTGGCGGTGGTTTCGCCCTGCATGCGCTTGGTGCGGCACAGGCCCGGCGGCGGCTTATGGTTCGGCTTGGCACTGACATTTAGCGTGGTTGACATTATCGTGCAAATAACCGCCGGACAATATCTGCTGGTGGGCGAGGTGCATTCCAAGCGCCAGGATTTTTTGCAGGAATTGCAGAATCTGGCGAAATCAGCAGGCGTTGCGCAGGATGTGACATTTGTCGAACATCGTGCCGATTTGAAGGAAATCATGGCGGTATCGGACATGGTGTTTTCGTTGTCCAGAGAGCCGGAGCGTTTGGGTGGACCACAATAGAAGCGTTGAGTCTGGGTATTCCTACTATCGGTTATGATCATGGCGGGGTGGGCGAGCAGCTTTCGGCCGTGTTGCCGGAAGGTCGGGTGTTGGCGGGCAATATCGATGGATTGGAACAGCGCACGATGACTTGGCTGGAAGCGCAGTTGGTTGTACCGATTGAGCAGCCGTTTACGTTGTAGAATATGCTACAGCAGACGTTGGCGGTTTATGGTGAATTGCTGCTAGCATAAAATTGCTCAAAACTCTCCAAGCCGAATGCTATAGGCGTAGCGATGCATGCCTACCACTTTACGCTGCATTGGTAGTGCAGCAATTAAAACTGAGGTAATAAGGATTTTTCATGAGACATCTAGTGGCATTAAAGTCGTCTTTTATTCAATACGGGTGGTTATTACCTATTTGGATTCCAGCAGGTTTTATGCTGCAACGAGGTTATGGAAATGCTTTGCTCGGCCTGTACGTGATGTGGGCGATAGTGGCTTTAGGCTGGCGATTTTTGTTGGATATGCGAGGTGCATCAGTATGGTTTTATCTTGCGCTCGTCATATCGGGATATATTTCTGCCATTATTTCGATTGACCCCCCGCATTCAATACATGCATGGTCAAAATTTTTACTTCTTAGCATCACATTTCTGATTACTATTCCTATTGCTGCCCGCAAGGTGGAAGCAATTGAAATTGCGACAAAAATGGCTGGCTTGGTAGGCGTGTTGACAATAGTACTGTTCATTACCCAATTTTTATATCACGCAGCACAGCCACACTTTAGTCCGGCAACTCAAGTGCGAGGCTTGGTTCCTGCTTATCTCTTACCGTTTGCTTTTGTTTGGTTGCTCCATCGTTATGGTCTCGCATCTGCGATGGTTGTAACAGGGGTTTTTCTTGCCTTTCTCAGTCAGGCCGATGGACGTACTGAAATGCTCACTGCCGGTGTTTCTTTGACTGTCTTCTGGATGGTTTATAAACGCGATTGGGTTTTGCCGCTTGTACTATTGGCAGTATGTATGGTACCGATTACCTTCGGTAGGTACTATCAGAATATTCATCACGAAAGCAGTTTCTCATTAGAAAACAATTCGTTGAATGGGGATGTGGTGACATCAGGTAGAACCATTCTGTGGAAAAAGGCAATAAACTCACCACCGGATAATTGGTTGTTCGGTGTCGGCCCGTCAAATGTATATCTTTACCCTGTGGTCAAAATATCAGAAACCAACACGGTTAAGCATTTGCATAATTTGTTTCTGGATGCATGGTATGAAACCGGGGCTTTAGGATTGGCATTTTATATTGGCTTGATTGCATCCTTGTGCCTGGGAGTAAAACGCGTATACCTAACAGATCTGACGAATCGAATTCAATTAACGTTATGGGTAGCCTCTTTTGTCTCCATCATTGCCGCGTCAATGTTGGAGCAATCTTATCGGTCTTATCATTTGGCGCATTTTGGATTATTCGGGCTTACACTGCTTTGCGCCTCATCTTGTTTTAAACATGTAGAGTAAGTAATTTGCTTAATGCGAAGTTTGAAGGCTAAGATTGGAGGAGGATAGCATTTCTTTTATCTCCTCAAATGCATGTTCAGGGGTAATCGCTGCCATACATGTATGATGTTCGCAGGGAGCCTTGCAATAGCAATTAAGGCAGGGTACGTCATGAATATCTACTTGCACGGCAACCACATGCACCCCAATCGGTTTGGCGCGCCGGGGGTCAGTCGGCCCAAAAATAACGAGCATTGGAGTGCCTGTTGCCGCTACCATATGCGCAGTGCCTGTGTCGTTGGCAACGATAAAGCGCCCATCTGTGCATATGGGTAATAAATCTAACATTTCAGTTTTTCCGCATAGATTAACAACAAAGTTGCCACAAGCATTTGCAATTTGGTGGCAGTCATCAGCTTCATCCACACTACCAAGAAGTACAATTTTGGGAATTCCCGCATCATGCAGTTTCTGCGCCAATGAACTGTATTTATTTGTGCCCCAACGTTTCAGATAGCCTGCTGCCTGGCAGCCTGGTAATAGCACCGCGTAATTGTTTTTTTCCAAGCCATACTGTATTTGTAGTTCAGTAACGCGAGTTTTATTGGCGAATGGTACCTGTAATGTTGGTAGCGAGGTTAATGTTGGGATTCCTGCAGTAGCCATTGTGGCGCGCAATCGGTCAAATCCGTGCGTAGTGAGCGGAAGTTTGGGAGGGGTAACGTTATAAGGCCAACCGGGATTGTTGCCCAGACGATAGCGGATACCTCGTCCAGTCAGTTGCAACAGCGCCAGCATCATGCGGGTTCTGTCTGCACTTTGCAGGTCAATCACTAAATCGTAATACCCTTGCCTGACACGTTGCAGCCAGCGCCACATACCTTTCCAGCCGTGCTCCTTGCCGCGGAGGTCAACACTGAATACGTTGTTAAAGCGAGAGTCTTCCTGGAATAACTTTGTAAATGGAGGCAATGTATTTAGATCAATCACGGCGTGCGGAAAAGCCAGCCGGATATCCTGCATGACAGCGGTGCTTAGGGCGACATCACCCATTGCGCTCCATTTGATAATCAGGATGTGCCGAATATCGTTTTGCAGCGGCAAGTTTTGTGTTTGTTTTACCGTAGCACAAGCATCTCGCTGATCAAGGTAACGTAGAATTTTCATTTTATTTTCAATGTGTCTAAGGCATTTTTGAGCTGGTTGAGAATGTGTGATGTACTAAACCAGTGATTAAATGATGTTCGAGATTGGGCGGCTAGAACAGGTAAAAGCTCGCGGTGTCTGGAAAGCTCAATAACAGTTTTGGCAAGCGCGGCAGGGTCGCCAGCAGGAACCCAGATGATCCCGCTGTTATTTTGAGTCAATAAGTCTGCTGGATAGGCTTCAGCGGTCCGTGTAATCAGTGGCCTGCCACAAGCTAGCGCCTGGAATGCCTTGTTAGGAATAACTCGCCCGGCTTTGGCTGTAGTACCAAATATGCCCAGAACAATGTGGGCTTGATGAATACGTTGCGGGAGTTCTGAATAAGGAATCCAGTCTTCAAACGTAACATTGGGTAATCCACAAGCCAATTGCTCGCAATGTGCGCGTTCTGGGCCATTGCCAATAAGCCGCCAGTGAATGTTTACGTTAGCGCATAAACGCGCAGCTTCAATAATTGCTGTCGTGCCCTGCAATCTGATAAAACTCCCAAAAAATAAAACCTCTAATGGATTTTCTGCTAATGACTGTGACAAAGGGGCACAAGAAAATAAAGGTTGTTCTGCGCCCACATATACGATGTGTATTTTATTTTTACTAACCTCTAGTCGAGATGTAAAAAAATCTGCATGGGCCGGAGTGTCAGCTAGAACCAGATCAGCACTTGCCAGCAAGCGGCTCTCCCATCGTCGGAGTTTTTCGGACTTTGCGCTTTCAGGCAAAAACTTTGAGCGCTCAAATACTTGTTTGTCCCAAGCGCTAATGAGGGGGTCAACCACTAAAGGAATCTGATGAAGATTACTCCAATATCGTGCTGCCGCAATATCACGTTGCCGAAAGCATGGCACCCAAACCAAATCCGGCTTGGGTAAACGGCGTAGCTTAGCCTCCACGCCTCCCAATTTGCTGGAATAGGGAAAGAAATCGACTACATTCCAGCCAAGACTGGTCAGGGATTGTCGTAAAACACGGTTACGGGAGTAATCAGGATCAAAGCGCCCCCACCAGAGCACCTGTTTTTGGTGATCTGGCATATTTTCTAGGGGGCTTGGATAATACCAATTCCGAAACCGCATTGCTTAGGGTCATCAATAAACTCTTGCGTTTTGTACGAGTGTTTCAATTGTGCCCACAATCGCCCGACTTGGTTCGTTGGCAGAGGTTGCGACTCGACAATATCGTGAAAAGCAATGAGCCCGCCAGAGCGAACCAAATGGCGGTAATCATTGAAATCGGCGGTTACTCCTATTTCTGTATGATCGCCGTCAATAAAGAGAAAATCTACCTTTTCCCCCTTTAGTTCATCTTCTACCCTTTTTAAAAACTCAGGGGAGTGGGAATCACCACTAAGCAAGACAATTTCGCATTGTGATTCAGGTGGGGGCAGCTGTTTGAATAATGGCAGCATTGGTTGCATATCACGTAGATCACAGGTAATCACTTTTTGCGAAGCAATGCGTGCCCATAACAATAGCGTTCCTGCGCTAGCGGTGCCGATTTCCAGAATTATTTTCGGTTCTATCTTTTCTACAGCTTCTGCTAATCGATTGATTTCTGATGGAACTTGTAAAGACTTGATACGGTAATAACCACTACCGCCAAAATTCATTGCCCACCAAACAGCATCTTGCAAGGTTCTCGGACTGGCATGGTATTCTCGCATCCGATTAAATGCCCAGCGACGGTTAAGTGGGGCACGAATAGTACGGCTGAGTGATTTGAAAATATTCATAAGAAATAATTAACCTAAAGATGGCGAATTGGATAAAGGGGCTCAAACAATGGGAGTATTCAAATATTCAGTTAACGACAATGTTTCCGTTCAACCATTTTAATTGGATCGATAGCTGGTGATTTTTGTTGTTGTTTATACTCGTACAGTTTGGCATATTTTAAGAATACATAAAATGCCCCCACTGCAGCGCCGATAAAGCCTGCCCAGCCATTTAGAAAGTTGCGCTTGAAAATATAAAGTCGGATAAAAAATAGTGGTGGGTAAAACAACATGATGAGGGGGTTCCCGTGTTTTCCTTTTGCAACTTTATCGGCGACTAATCCGTCAGAATAACTATTGGCACGAGCAACTTTGGATGCGATGCTGATTTCACCAAAGTGATAAAACCCGTGTTTTAATCGCCCTATGCTGCCGATTGTTTTCGGCGCAGCGTGGATAGGCATCAAGCTCATGCGTGTTTTACGACGGTCGAAAAGGCGCAGGAAATGGTTAAATCGCACTCTGGGATGGTTCATTCGCCAAAAAATCTGTTCAATTCTTGGCATTTCATAACTATCCAATGGTGGATTATTTGTAATCAAAAACTGAATTTCGTCCTGCAACGCCGGGGAAAGAGCTTCGTCGGCATCCAGTAATAGTATCCAGTCATACATTGCCATGTCTATCGCCATCTGTTTTTGCGGGCCGTAACCCATAAAAGTGTGCTTGGCGATCGTGCACCCGTAACGCGCGGCAATATCAAGTGTTTCATCGGTACTGAATGAGTCCAATACTACAAGTTCGTCTGCCCATTCAACGCTTTTGAGACATGCTTCAAGGCTGCGAGCGTTATTGAATGTTGTGATTACTGCGGAGAGTTTTGTCATATTTGATTAAGTGCTTTTAAAATGTTGCTGCTGCTGCGCCCCGGCACTACCGGTACCAGCGCCACTTTGCCGCCCCAGGATTTCACCTCCGCGCCGCCCACCACGTCCTGCTCGGCGTAATCGTCGCCCTTGACCAGCACGTCAGGTTTGACGGCGTTAATCAGGTTCAGCGGCGTGTCCTCATCGAACAGGATCACCGCGTCCACGGCTTCCAGCGCGGCCAGCACGCGGGCGCGGTCGGCTTCGTGGATCACCGGGCGGGTGGGGCCTTTCAGCGCGGCTACGGAGCGATCGGTATTCAGCCCCAGCACCAGCCGGTCGCCCAGCTTGCGCGCCTGTTCCAGGTAGGTGACGTGGCCGGCGTGCAGCAGGTCGAAACAGCCGTTGGTGAAGACGATTTTTTTTCCGGTTGCGCGCCAGCCGGCCACGCGCAGCAGCAGCGCGGCAAGGTCGCAGATCTTGTCGGCCTGCTCCTGCGAGTCCGCCAGTGTTACCGCAGCCAGCAGTTCGGCCTTGCTGATCGGCGCGGTGCCGACCTTGCCTACCACCACGCCGGCGGCCAGGTTGGCCAGGTGCAGGGCTTCGCCGGGAGTTAATCCGCCCAGCAGCCCGGCGGCCAGCGTGGCAATCACGGTATCGCCGGCGCCGGAGACGTCAAACACCTGCTTGGCGGTGGCGGGGATGTGGGTCAGTTGCTGCTCCTGCAACAGCGAGATGCCTTCCTCGCTGCGCGTGACGGCGAGGAATTCCAGCGCCAGTGACTGGCGCAACCCTTCGGCGGCGGCCAGCAGGGCATCGGTGTCCTTGGCTGCAATGTTGCAGGCATCGGCGGTTTCGCGGCGGTTCGGGGTGAGCGCGGTGGCGCCGCGGTACTTGCTGTAATCCTTGCCCTTGGGGTCTACCAGCACCGGGATGCCGAGGCGCCGGGCTTCGTGGATGACGGCCTGGCACAGCGGCTCGGCCAGCACGCCCTTGGCATAATCGGAAAGTATCACCACGGCGGGACGCTCCGCCAGTTGCTGCAAGGCGATATTGGTCAGCGCCTGAATCTCCGCATCGAGATAAGGCATGTGGCTTTCCCGGTCCAGCCGTAGCATTTGCTGGTGGCCGCCGAGAATGCGCATTTTGGTCACGGTGGGGTGATTGGGCGTCTGCAACAAACCCTGGGTGGCGATGCCCAGCGACTGGATCGCCTGTTGCAGCCTGCCGCCGTTATCGTCGGCGCCGACAAAACCGACCAAACGCGTGGCAATGCCCAGCCCCGCCAGGTTGGCCGCCACGTTGGAAGCGCCGCCCGCGCATTCGGTTTCGTGGTCGAGCAACACCACCGGCACCGGCGCTTCCGGCGAAATGCGCTCCACCGTGCCCCAGAAATAACGGTCCAGCATCAAATCGCCGATGACCAGCGCCCACTTGTGCTCAAAGCCGTGTTTGATGGAGTCAAGAAGGCGCTGCTGCATGGATGAAGTTTCCGTGGTGGGCGTGGGTGAAAAAACGCTAGTATACCAATAACCTTTTAGGAGAACGCCCCATGGCCAACCGCCTTGCCCAGGAAACCAGCCCTTATCTGTTGCAGCATGCCGGCAACCCGGTGGACTGGTATCCGTGGGGCGAAGAAGCGCTGGCGCTGGCGCGCGAGCTGGATAAGCCGATCCTGCTGTCGGTGGGTTATTCCGCCTGCCACTGGTGCCACGTTATGGCGCACGAGTCGTTCGAAGACCCGCAAACCGCGGCGGTCATGAACGAACATTTCATCAACATCAAGGTGGACCGCGAAGAACGGCCGGATATTGACCAGATTTACCAGGCGGCGCATGCCCTGATGACGCGCCGTAGCGGCGGCTGGCCGCTGACCATGTTCCTGGCGCCCAACCAGGTGCCGTTTTATGGCGGCACTTATTTCCCGCCCACCCCGCGCTACAACCTGCCGGGGTTTGCCGATCTGCTGCTGCGGGTGAGCGCGGCTTACCGCGAGCAGCGCGCCGCCATTGACGGGCAGGCCGAGGGCCTGGTCGAGGCGCTGGAACAGCGTGGCACCCAGGCGGCAGCCATGCCGGGCGACCATGTCATCCGCGCCGGAGTGGAGCAGCTGCAGGCGTCGTTTGACCCGCATCACGGCGGCCTGGGCGGCGCGCCCAAATTCCCCAATGCGCCGGACTGGACGCTATTGCTGCGCCAGGCGGCGAGTGGCGACGGCAAGGCGCTGGGCATGGTGAAAACCACCTTGTCGCGCATGGCGGCCGGCGGGATTTACGATCACCTGGCCGGCGGCTTCTGCCGCTACAGCGTGGACGAGCGCTGGGAAATCCCGCACTTTGAAAAAATGCTGTACGACAACGGCCAGTTACTCAGCTTGTACAGCAACGGCTGGCTGCTTACACGGGAACCACGCTGGAAAGTCGTGGTGGAAGAGAGCGTGCGCTGGCTTCTGGACGAGATGCTGGATGGTGGCGGAGCATTTTATGCCGCGCTGGATGCCGACTCCGAAGGGCAGGAAGGCAAGTTTTACGTCTGGCAGCGCGGCGAAATACAGGCGGCATTGGGGCATGAGGCCTATACGGAATTTGCCGCCCATTACGGGCTGAACCGTTCGCCCAATTTTGAGCACGAATACTGGCATCTGTGCGTGCAGGGTGAAGATGATGGTGCGCCGCAACTGGACAACGCCCGGCAGGTCTTGCTGGAGATACGCAATTCGCGCATCCGCCCCGGGCGCGACGAAAAAATACTCACCAGCTGGAACGGGCTGGTGATCAAGGGCTTGGCGCAGGCTGGGCGAGCCTTCAAGCAACGGGAGTGGATCAAGGCGGCACAAGCTGCGACGGATTTTATCCACCGGCATCTGCTACAGGATGGCCGACTATTCGCCTGCTACAAGGATGGCCGTGCGCGCTTCAACGCTTATCTGGATGACCATGCTTTCCTGCTGGATGCGTTGCTTGAGTTGCTGCAAACCGAGTTCCGCCAGCAAGATCTGGATTATGCCGTGTTGCTGGCGGAAGCGCTGCTGGCACGGTTTGAAGATGCCGACAACGGCGGCTTTTTCTTTACCAGCCATGACCACGAACCGCTGATCCAGCGCCCCAAGTCACCGTACGACAACGCCATTCCCGCGGGCAACGGCATCGCGGCTTTTGCGTTGCAACGGCTGGGGCATCTGCTGGGCGAGGTGCGCTACCTGCGGGCGGCGGAACGGGCACTGCAAGCGTTTGCCGGCGTGCTGCAAAACAATCCCGCCGGTTGTCCCAGTTTGTTGTGCGCGCTGCAGGAATGGCAACAGCCGCCGACGCTGGTGGTGCTGTGCGGTGCAACCGCGGAGGTGGAGGAATGGAAAGCGGCGCTGGATGCCAAGTTCCGGCCGAATTGCCTGGTACTTGCGGTGCCTGACGGCGTGAAAACCGGGTATGCCACCCTGGATAAAAAAGCAGAAGACGCTGTCAACGCCTATGTTTGCCGTGGCGTTGAGTGCTTACCGGCCATCGATCGTTTTGAAGATCTGATGGCAAGTTTGAGTTGAGGGGTTGCTGTTCGGTTCTTTGCAAGCATGCTGAAAATAGTTATGATGCATCGTTCGCTTCAGGACAATTTTTCAGATTACTACCACGCGTTTTTGAGAGAGATAAGGAGCTTTACATGAAATCATTGATGAGTATGCTCGTAGCCGCTGGCGTGATGTTCTCTGCTGGTCAGGCACTGGCTGTTGACGATGCTGCTGGTCAAGCACTGGCGCAAAAGAGCGGCTGTCTGCTGTGCCACGCTGTAGACAAGAAGGTTCTGGGCCCATCCTACAAAGATGTTGCCGCCAAGTACAAGGGCCAAAAAGATGCAGAAGCCAAACTGATCGCCAAGGTGTCCAAGGGTGGTAGCGGCTCCTGGGGTGCTGTGCCGATGCCGGCTAACAGCCCAAAGGTGAGCGATGCTGACATCAAGACCCTGGTTGAGTGGGTGCTGTCACACTAATCGGCGCCCGTTGCGTTGATGCTAAAAAGCCGGTCGATGACCGGCTTTTTTTATGCTGATTTTGCCAGTTTGCTGTGGCGGACGGAGTAGGCGAAATAGAACACCAGCCCGATTGCAATCCAGGTAAAGAATCGATGCCACGTTGCCGTGGGCAGGAATCCCATCAGCGCGCTGCAAGAAATGATGCCGCCCACGGGAATGAGCGGGTGCCAGGGGTTCCTGAAGGGGCGATGCAAATTCGGTTGGCGTATCCGCAGCGCAATCACGCCGACGCAGACAACAACAAAGCTGGCCAGGGTGCCGATATTGACGGTTTCAGCCAATTCTCCCAGGGGAAAGAACCCGGCAATCAGCGAAATGACCACCCCGCACATCAGGATAATGCGCACCGGCGTCTTGTTTTCCGAGTGCAGCTTGGAAAAGCGGGGCGAGATCAGGCCGTCCCGGCTCATCGCATACAAAATGCGTGTCAGTCCGTAGAGCAGCACCAGCAACACCGTCACCAATCCCGCCAGCACCCCCGTTGCCACCAGCGTCGAAGACCAGGTATAGCCGAGCTTGGTCAGCGCATAGGCGACGGGCGAGGATACGTTGAGTTCCTGATAAGGCACCATGCCGGTGAGCAGCCCGGAAACCAGGATGTAAACCAGGGTGCAAAACGTGAGCGAGGCGATCAGGCCGATCGGCAGGTCACGTTGCGGATTCTTTGCTTCATCGGCTGCCGTTGAGACGGCGTCAAAGCCGAAGTAGGCAAAAAACACCAGGGACGCCCCGGCCAGCACCCCGGTGGTTTTGCCGGTGGGCAGCGTGTCAAACCAGCCGTAGGGCATGAACGGGTGCCAGTGTTCGGCGTTGATGTTGAATGCGGCGATGGCGATAAAAATCGCGATGGTGCTTAGTTTGATGGCTACCATGATGTTGTTGAATTGCGCGCTGTGCTTCACGCCGCTAATGAGCAACAGGCAGAGCACCCAGATAATGCCGAACGCGGGCAGGTTGATGATGCCGCCCTGGCTGGGGGCTTTGGTATAAGCTTCGGGGAGGACAACGTGGAAGTTGGCCAATGTACCGACCAGATAACCGGCCCAGCCATTGGCGACGGCTGCAGCCCCTACGCCGTATTCCAATAACAATATCCAGCCGATCAGCCAGGCAAAAAATTCACCAAAAGCCACGTAACTGTAGCCGTAAGCGCTGCCGGAGCCACCTACCGACGCAGCCAGTTCGGCGTAGGACAGTGCGGCGAAAGCTGAGGCAATGCCGGCAAAAATAAAAGACAGCACAACTGCAGGGCCGGCTTGTGTTGCGGCAGCAATGCCGGTGAGCACAAAAATACCGGTACCGATGGCACATCCGATGCCAAGCAGCGTCAAATCGAATGCGGACAGACATTTTTTCAGACCCGCATCAGGTTGTGCCGCCGGTTTGGTACGGAAAATGGGTGGTGCCATGGTGGTCTCCAGTGTTGTTCAGGGCTGATTATGCATCATCCCACCCAAATCGTGACGATCTGTGCGCTTTACAGCGTAAAATTCGGTTCACAAAATTGATGGGTTATTACAGCGAGACCATGGCAATCAAAGCAACCGTATACAAAGCCAATCTGCAAATTGCCGATATGGAGCGCCACTATTATCAGGATCACGCGCTGACATTGGCGCAACATCCCTCGGAAACCGACGAACGCATGATGGTGCGCTTGCTGGCGTTTGCGCTGCACGCGCACGAGCATCTGGAGTTCGGCCAGGGAATGACGGACGACGAGGAAGCGGACTGGTGGCGCAAGGACCTCACCGGTGCGATCGAGTTGTGGATCGATGTCGGCATCCCTGATGAAAAGCTGATACGCAAGGCCTGTGGCCGCGCCGATCAGGTTCAAGTCTATGGCTATGGCGGGCGCGTCGCCGAGATGTGGTTTGCGCAGAACAGTGCACAGTTCGCCCGGTTGAAGAACCTTGGCGTCACGCTGTTGTCTGTTGAAAGCACGCAGGCGCTGGCACAACTGGTGCAGCGCACGATGAGCCTGCAATGCACCATCCAGGATGGGCAGGTATGGTTCAGTGATGGCAATGCCAGCGTGCAGGTAGAGCGTGTGACGCTGAAAACTGCGGAACATGGAAAGTGAGTTGGGGCTGGCGAGTGTTACACTGCGCCCGCTGATTTTTTTAATGACTTTGTGAGTGAGCCATGAAACGATTTTTTACCCTGTTAACAGTTGTTGTCACCTGCCTGGCCTTGTTTGCGCCAACGGCAGAAGCCAAGCGTTTCGGTGGCGGCGGCAGTTTCGGCAAGCAACGCGCGGTTCCGATGCAACGGCAAGCACAAAAAGCGCCACAGTCGCCGCCGGAAAAAGCGCCAGTCAGCACCCCGCCGGCCGGCAATAAATGGCTGGGCCCGCTGGCCGGGCTGGCGATAGGCGCGGGGCTGGCCTCGTTGTTTGCCGGCGGTGGCTTGGGCGGCAGCATGGGTACCATCCTCCTGGCGCTGCTGGCCGCCGGGGCCGTGATGTTCCTGTTGGCGCGATTCAACCAGGCGCGGACACCGGCGCAGCCGGCGATGCAGTACGCCGGTGCTCGGCCCTATACCGAGCCGTCGCCGCCCGTCATGTCCGGCGGAGGCGCGCCAGCCAGTTCTGGCAACATTCCTGCGGATTTTCCGGTGGAAGCATTTTTGCGTAACGGCAAGACTTCCTTCATCCGTTTGCAGGCAGCCAATGATCGCAAGGACCTGGACGATATCCGCGAATACACCACGCCGGAAATGTTTGCGGAAATCTCCATGCAGATCCATGAGCGCGGCAACGAGCCGCAAAAAACCGACGTGCTGCAACTGGAGGCGGAACTGCTGGAGGTGGCGGAAGAAGGGCATTACTCCATCGCCAGCGTGCTGTTCACCGGCCAGTTGCGCGAAAACAACGGCGCGCCCGAAGCCGTCCGCGAGATCTGGCATGTGCAAAAAGACCAGCGCGATGACAAGTCAGTATGGCTGCTGGCCGGGATACAACAGGCGTAAGCGCCTCTTGGAACGTTAAAAAACCCGCTGGTGCGGGTTTTTTAACGTGTACTCGTGCTACTGCGGGGGCTGGAATGGCTTTAATAGTGCCCACTCACAAAACATTTAATTTAGAATGTACCCCGTTGTAGAGCTTAGCGTTTATCACTAACCAAGGAAATCCAAGGAAACAACATGAATAAATCAGAACTCATTGACGCAATCGCCAGCAGCGCAAACCTGACCAAGGCTGAAGCCGGCAAGGCACTGAATGCATTGACCGAGGCGATCACGGCCTCGCTGAAAAAAGAAGAAAGCGTTGCCATTATCGGCTTTGGTACTTTCAAGGTATCCAAGCGCGCTGCCCGTACCGGCCGCAATCCCCAGACCGGCAAGGAACTCAAGATCGCCGCCCGCAAGGCTCCTGGCTTCACCGCCGGCAAGGCGCTCAAGGATGCCGTGAACTAATCAAGGTTAGCCTTGATGGTTGCCGCGATTGACGGCGATTGAAAAAACAAAACCCACCGAACGGTGGGTTTTGTTTTTTGCGGCAGCAGCGAGCGCAAACGTTAGAGCAATTTCCAGCCCATGCCGATCAGGCCGCTGGCAAGGATCACCGGGATGATGCCGACCTTGTAGCGGAAAATAGCAACTGCGGCGGCAGCAGTCAGCGCCACGGAAGCCCAGTCCACGGGTTGTTCCAGCCCGGTGGGCCAGAACACATGCCAGGCAAAAAACAGCGCCAGGTTGACAATCACGCCGACCACGGCGGCGGTGATGGCGGTCAACGGCGCCGTGAATTTGAGGTTGCCGTGCGTGGTTTCGATGAACGGCCCACCCAGGAAGATGAAAATAAAGCTGGGCAGGAAGGTGAAAAACGTGGCCACGGCTGAGGCGGCAAAGGCCGAGGCGAACAGGGCGTCGCCGCCGAATACCGGTTTGACCCAGCCGCCAACAAAGCCGACAAAGGTAATCACCATGATGAGCGGCCCCGGCGTGGTCTCGCCCAGCGCCAGGCCATCGATCATCTGGACGGGTGTCAGCCATTGGTAATGCTCGACTGCGCCTTGGTAGACGTACGGTAATACGGCATAAGCACCGCCCACGGTGAGCAAAGCCGCTTTGGTGAAAAACCAGCCCATTTGTGTCAGCGTGCCGTGCCAGCCGTAAGCCACGGCAAACGCAACCATGACCGCTGACCATAACCCAATCCCAATCAACAATACGCGCGCCAGCCGACCCCAACTGAACAGCGCGTGTGCCGGCGTCGGCGTGTCGTCATCGATCAGGCTGGCGCCGAAACTTTTATGGGCAGCGCCATGCCCGCCACCGACCTTGAAGTGGTGTGGCGATATGCGCCCACCAAAGTGGCCGATGGCCGCGGCTGCCAGGATGATGGCCGGGAACGGGGTCTTGAACACAAAAATGGCAACCAGTGCCAGCGCTGAAATTGACCACAACACGCTGTTTTTCAACGCCCGTGAGCCGATGCGGTAGGCGGCAAACAGCACAATGGCCACCACCGCGGGCTTGATGCCATAGAGCAGGCCGGCAACGGAGGGCAGTGAGCCGTACGCCATATATACCCAGGCCAGCCCGGTCAGGATGAAAAACGAAGGCAGCACGAACAGCCCGCCGGCGATGATGCCGCCCCAGGTGCGATGCATCAGCCAGCCGATATAGGTGGCGAGTTGCTGCGCTTCCGGGCCGGGCAGCACCATGCAATAGTTGAGGGCATGCAGGAAGCGTTTTTCCGAGATCCAGCGTTTTTTCTCCACCAGGTCATGGTGCATGATGGCAATTTGCCCGGCGGGACCGCCGAAACTGAGAAACCCCAGTTTCAGCCAGTACAGGAATGCTTGTCGTAGCGGGACCGGTGCAGGTGCGGTTGTTGCCATGTGGGGATATTAACCTCGTGCCATAATAACTCTGGGTTATTATGGCACGAGGTCGTTATTCCAACCAGTCCTTTCCTGTCAGGAAGTCGTGGTAAAGCCGGGCTTCCGGCGAGCCGGCTTCCGGCTGCCAGTCGTAGCGCCACTTGACGATGGGCGGCAGCGACATCAGGATGGATTCGGTGCGCCCGCCGGACTGCAGGCCGAACAGGGTGCCGCGGTCATAAACCAGGTTGAATTCGACGTAGCGCCCGCGGCGGTAGGCCTGGAAATCGCGCTCGCGTTCGCCGTAAGGCGTGTCGCGGCGGCGTTGCAAAATGGGCAGGTAAGCCTTGAGGAAATGGTCGCCCACGCTTTGCGCCAGCGCGAAGCTTTGCTCGAACCCCAGTTCGTTGAAATCGTCGAAGAAAATACCGCCGACACCGCGCGGTTCCTTGCGGTGCTTGAGGTAGAAATATTCGTCGCACCAGGCTTTGAAGCGCGGATGCACCTCTGCGCCAAAAGGGGCCAGCGCGTCGCGGCAGGTGCGGTGGAAATGCCTGGCGTCGTCCTCGAAGCCGTAATACGGCGTCAGGTCCATCCCGCCGCCGAACCACCACACCGGCGCTTCGCCCGGCTTGGTCGCCATGAAGCAGCGCACGTTCATGTGCACGGTCGGCGCATAGGGGTTGCGCGGATGCAGCACCAGCGACACGCCGGCGGCCTCGAAACTGCGCCCGGCCAGTTCCGGGCGTCCTGCACTGGCCGAAGGCGGCAACCGGTCGCCCATGACGTGCGAGAAATTCACGCCGCCGCGTTCCAGCACGTTACCTTCCTCCATCACGCAACTGGTGCCGCCGCCGCCTTCCGGGCGCTGCCATGAATCGTGCAGGAAATGTTTGCCGTCGGCATGCTGTAAGCCTTCGACGATGTGATCCTGCAAGCCGATGAAATACTGTTTTACCGCGTTGAAATCCACATTAACTCCTGATGAAACGCCCGGTTGCAAATTCCTGGATGGTCGAAGGCTTGCGCCGCTTGCCGATGCGTCCGGGCACAATAGCGATCTGGCTGCCGAACAGCCGCCAGCAGTCGCGAGCGGTGCGCGCCGCCTTGCCGCCGCTCAGGTTGGCGCTGGTAGACACCAGCGCCATGCCGACATTCTTGCACAGGCGCACAGTATCCGGGTGGGCGGTGACGCGCACCGCAATGGTGGCGTGTTTGCCGGTGAGCCATTGCGGGCAGGAATGGCGGGCGGGCATCAGCCAGGTATGTGGCCCGGGCCACACGGCATGCGCCTGGGCCAGTTGTTCGGCGTCGAGTGGGGCCACGAAAGGTTTGAGCTGCGAAAAAGAAGCTGCGATCAAAATCAGCCCCTTGGCTTGCGGGCGCCGCTTCAGGCGCAGGATTTTCTTGACGGCCTCGCGGTTGCGCGGGTCGCATCCCAGGCCGTAGCACGATTCGGTAGGGTAGGCGATGACGCCGCCGCGTTTGATGTGCTGCAAAAGCGCCCGGGAATCCATGCGGATGCCCGGTTAGCGCTTGACCGCCCGGTAGCCAATGTCGCGGCGCATTTGCTGGCCATCGAAAGTAATGCCGTCGGCGATTTCATAAGCGCGCGACTGCGCCTGCTTGACGCTTTCGCCCAGCGCCGTGACGCACAATACGCGCCCGCCGCTGGTGACAACCTGCCCATCGTCGCGCAGTGTGGTGCCGGCGTGGAATACATGCGCGTCTTCCTGTGCTTTTGGCAGGCCGCTGATGACGTCGCCTGTTCTTGGCGTGTCCGGGTAGTTGTGCGAAGCCATTACCACGCCCAGCGCGGTACGCCGATCCCACTCGGCTTCCACCTTGTCCAGCGTACCGTTGACCGCATGCTCCATCAGCACCACCAGATCGCTTTTCAGGCGCATCATGATCGGCTGGGTTTCCGGGTCGCCCATGCGGCAGTTGAATTCCAGCGTCTTGACGCTGCCATCCTTGCCGATCATCAGCCCGGCATACAGGAAGCCGGTGTAGCGGATGCCGTCCTTGGCCATGCCTTCGACGGTGGGGCGAATGATTTCGCGCAGCACCTTGGCGTGGATCGTCGGTGTTACCACCGGCGCGGGAGAATAAGCGCCCATGCCGCCAGTGTTCGGCCCCTGGTCGCCGTCTTGCAGGCGCTTGTGGTCCTGGCTGGAGGCTAGCGCCAGCACGTGTTCACCATCCACCAGAACGATAAAGCTGGCTTCCTCGCCTTCCAGGAATTCCTCGATTACCACGCGCGCGCCGGCATCGCCCAGTTTGTTGTCGGAGAGCATGGCATCAATGGCGGCATGCGCTTCATCTTCGCTCATGGCAACCACCACGCCCTTGCCTGCGGCCAAACCATCGGCCTTGATCACAATCGGCGCGCCTTGCGCCTTGACGTAATCATGCGCCGCGGCAGCGTCGGAGAATGTTGCATAAGCGGCGGTGGGAATACCGTGGCGCGCCATGAACGCCTTGGCGAAATCTTTGGAGCTTTCCAGCTGCGCGGCGGCTTGGGTGGGGCCGAAAATTTTCAGTCCGGCGGCGCGGAAGGCATCAACAATGCCCTGCGATAGCGGCGCTTCCGGCCCAACGATGGTGAGGCCGATTTTTTCGCGCTTGGCGAACTCCACCAGCACCGGAATCTTGGTGATGGGGATGTTTTTCATGTCCGCATCCAGCGCGGTGCCGGCGTTGCCGGGCGCTACCAGTACGCGGCTGACCTTGGGGCTTTGCGCCAGTTTCCATGCCAGGGCATGTTCGCGCCCGCCGTTGCCGATGACTAAAACTTTCATGCGTGCTCCTGAGTTAGTGACGGAAGTGGCGAACGCCCGTCAGCACCATGGCCAGGCCATGTTCGTTGGCGGCGGCAATCACTTCCTCGTCGCGCATGCTGCCACCCGGCTGGATCACGCAGGAGGCACCGGCTTCGGCCAGCACGTCCACGCCGTCGCGGAATGGGAAGAAGGCATCGGACGCCACCACCGAGTTTTTCAGCGACAGCCCGGCATTCTGCGCCTTGATCGCGGCGATGCGGGTGCTGTCCACACGGCTCATCTGGCCGGCGCCGACGCCCAGCGTCATGCTGCCGCCGCAGAACACGATGGCGTTACTTTTCACATATTTCGCCACGCGCCAGGCAAACAGCAGGTCCTGCAACTGCTCCGGGGTCGGCTGCTTCTGGGTGACCACTTTCAGGTCGCTCAGGCTGATTTCGTGGTTGTCCGCGGTCTGGATCAGCAGTCCGGAGCCTACACGCTTGCTGTCATGCAAGTTGCGGCCGTTTTCCCAGGCGGTTTTGCCGCCGGGCGGCAGCGCGATTTTCAACACGCGCACATTGGCTTTGGCCTTGAACACGGCGAGAGCCTCGGTGGTGAATTCAGGGGCAATCAGCACCTCCACGAACTGCTTGGCGATGGCTTCAGCCGCTGCGCCATCCACGGTCTGGTTGAAGGCGATGATGCCGCCGAACGCCGAGGTGGGGTCGGTCTGGAACGCCTTGCTGTAGGCTTCCAGCGCGGTAGCGCCCAGCGCCACGCCGCACGGGTTGGCGTGTTTGACGATGACGCAGGCGCCGCTATCGAACGACTTGACGCATTCCCATGCCGCGTCGGCATCGGCGATGTTGTTGTAGGACAGTTCCTTGCCCTGCAACTGCTCTGCGGTGACCAGCGAGCCGGGGGCCGGATACAGGTCGCGGTAGAACGCGGCCTGCTGGTGCGGGTTTTCGCCGTAGCGCAGATCCTGCACCTTGACGAAATGGCCGTTGACCTGGCCGGCGAACGGGTTGCGCGTGCCGTCCGGGTTGAACGACGACAGGTAGTCGCTGATGGCGCCATCATAATTGCTGATGCGGTTGAACGCCGCCACCGACAAGGCAAAGCGCGTGGCCTTGCTGACCGCGCCGCCGGAACTGTTCATTTCGGCGACGATACCGGCATATTGCCCGGCATCGGTGACCACGGCCACGTCCTGCCAGTTTTTTGCGGCGGAGCGCACCATGGCCGGGCCGCCAATATCGATGTTCTCGATCGCTTCCTCCAGCGTGCAGCCCGCTTTGGCAACGGTGGCCTCGAACGGGTACAGGTTCACCACCACCATGTCGATGTTGGGGATGCCGGCCTGCTGCATCGCGGCTACGTGCTCCGGCAGGTCGCGTCGGCCGAGAATGCCGCCGTGGACTTTCGGGTGCAGTGTCTTGACGCGGCCGTCCAGCATTTCCGGGAAGCCGGTGTAGTCGCTGACCTCGATCACCGGGATGTTGTTGTCGCGGAACAGTTTGGCGGTGCCGCCGGTGGACAGGATTTCAACGCCGAAACCATTCAGTTGCTGTGCGAATTCGAGAATGCCTTGTTTGTCGGAAACGCTGATCAGCGCTCGTTTAATAGTTGCCATGGGATAAAAACCAAAAAGGAAGGGTTATTGAATATTGTGTTGCTGGAGCTTCTTGCGCAGGGTATTGCGGTTGAGGCCGAGAATGTCCGCCGCCTTGCTCTGGTTGCCTTTGGCGTACTGCATCACGCTTTCCAGCAAGGGCTTTTCCACGCAGTGCAGCACCATGTCGTACACGCCTTGGGCCGATTCGCCGTCCAGGTCCTTAAAATAGCTTTCCAGCGATTTGCGGATGCAGGTTGAAACTTCACTTTCCTTGATCATGCTGCGAGCGCCTCTTCCTGGGTTGCTTCACTGTAGTCCGCTTCGTCGTATTGCAGGTACTCGCCCTGGTGCGACAATTGGCCAAAAAACTCATTCACGAAAGCCATCTGTTCCTGAACGGTTTGCAACTGGTTCATGGCGTGGCGAAAATGCGCCGAGCCGACCAGGCCCTTGGTATACCAGGAGATGTGCTTGCGTGCCACCCGCACCCCGGTCAGTTCGCCGTAGAAGGCATACAGGTCGGCCAGATGCTCCAGCAGTATCCGGTGGATTTCGCTGACTTGCGGCGGCGGCAGGTGAGTGCCGGTGTTCAGGTAGTGTTCGATTTCGCGGAAAATCCAGGGCCGGCCTTGCGCGGCACGGCCAATCATCACGCCATCCGCCCCGGTGTGGTCCAGCACGAACTTGGCTTTTTCCGGTGAGGTGATGTCGCCGTTGGCGATGAGCGGGATGCTGATGCGGGATTTCACTTCGGCGATGGTGTCGTATTCGGCGTGGCCGGTGTACAGGCAGGCACGGGTCCGGCCATGGATGGTCAGCGCCTGGATACCGGACGCTTCCGCAATGCGGGCCACCGTCAGCACGTTTTTGTTCTGCTTGTCCCAGCCGGTGCGGGTTTTCAGGGTGACCGGCACATTGACCGCCTTGACCACCGCTTCCAGGATTTGTGCCACCAGCGGCTCGTCCTTCAGCAGCGCGGAACCCGCCATCACGTTGCAGACTTTCTTGGCCGGGCAACCCATGTTGATGTCGATGATCTGCGCGCCGTTATCTACATTGTATTTGGCGGCCTCAGCCAGCATTTTGGGGTCGGCGCCGGCAATCTGCACTGACTTCGGCTCAACCTCGCCTTCGTGGTTGGCGCGGCGCAGGGTTTTTTCGCTGCCGTACAGCAACGAATTGGAAGTCACCATCTCGGAAACGGCCAACCCGGCGCCCATCTTTTTGCATAGCTGGCGGAACGGCCGATCCGTCACGCCAGCCATGGGCGCGACGACAAGATTGTTCTTCAGCTGGTAAGGACCAATTTTCACGGGCGGTTTCTTTAAGCAATCAATGCAGGAAAGCTGCCCATTTTATATGCAAAACGTTCTCGGGGAAAACCTGAATTTCCGGCTGCGGTTTTCCTGAGCGCGGGTTCCCCACAAAACTTCCGGGCTAGCGCCCGAGCAGAATCTCCAGCACAAACTTGCTCCCCACGTAAGCCAGCAACAGCACGCCAAAGCCGGACAACGTCCAGCGCACCGCGGTGCGGCCGCGCCAGCCGTAAAAATAGCGGCCGGCCAGCAGGGCGGCAAAAATGCCCCAGGAGATAATGGTGAAAATGGTCTTGTGGTTGAATTGCAGTGCCTGGTGGAACAGCTGCTCGGTAAAGGCGATGCCGGTGACCAGGGTAACGGTCAGCAGGCCGAAACCGAGGGCGATGATCCGGAACAGCAGTTTTTCCATGCTGATCAGCGGCGGGAATTCGGGCAGCCGGATCAGGCTGTGCTTGCGATGCAGCGCGCGCTCGGCCACTGCCATCAGCACCGCATGCAGCGCGGCGAAGGTGAGCAGTGCGTAGGCGATGAAGGCGATGGACAGATGCAGTTTGAACAGCGGCTGGTCGGCGTAAGGCAGCAGGTGGTTTTCCGGCCACCATATTTGCAGCAGTACACCCAAAGCCGCCGGTGGCAGCGCAAATGCCTGCAGGCTGTGGATGTTGTGGCGCAGGCTGGTCAGCCAGTAAATCAGCGTGGTGAGCCAGAAGATCGCCGAAACGGCATTGGTCAGCCCCAGGTTAAGCCCGCCGCCAGCCGAGAGCGACAGGTAAAGCAGCAGGCCGTGCAGCGCGAGTGCAACCGGCAGGGCAATGCTGATCCACAATGCGGGCGCGCCGGGCGTGGCGGTGCCGCGCCAGTAGCGGAAGGCGATGGCGAGATAGATCAGGGCGACCAGCAAATGCAGCAATGTTCCGGGCATGTTTTTGGAGTAAAATTGTCAACGCTTGAATATAGCACGACTAGCCTGTTCATCCGCCAAGACCTTATCCTAAACCAAGAGCTGACCCATGTTTGAGAACCTTTCCGGCCGCCTGCAGCAGGTGGTGAAAACCCTGCGTGGCCAGGCGCGCCTGACTGAAGACAATATCCAGGAGTCCTTGCGCGAAGTACGCATGGCCTTGCTGGAAGCCGACGTTGCGCTGCCGGTGGTGCGCGACTTCATCGCCCACGTCAAGGAGCGCGCCATTGGCCGCGAGGTGTTGCAGAGCCTGAACCCCGGCCAGATGCTGGTGCAGGTGGTGCACGAGGAGCTGACGCGCCTGATGGGCGAAAAAAACGTCGGGCTTAATCTTGCCACCGTGCCGCCGGCGGTGATCCTGATGGCGGGCCTGCAGGGTTCCGGTAAAACTACCAGCAGCGCCAAACTGGCGCGCTTGCTGAAGGAGCAGAAAAAGAAAGTGCTGCTGGTCAGCGCCGACGTGTACCGTCCGGCGGCCATCGAGCAACTGCGCACTCTGGCGGCGCAACTGGAAACGGACTTTTTTGCCTCGGACGCCAGCCAGCGGCCATTGGATATTGTCACCGCGGCACTCGATTTCGCGCGCCGCCACTACCATGACGTGCTGATTGTGGACACCGCCGGGCGCCTGGCCATTGATGAGGCCATGATGGCGGAGATCAGCCAGTTGCACGGCTTCCTCAAGCCGATTGAAACCCTGTTCGTGGTGGATGCCATGCAGGGGCAGGACGCGGTGAACACGGCAAAAGCGTTCTCCGAAACCCTGCCGCTGACCGGCGTCATCCTCACCAAGCTCGACGGTGACGCACGTGGCGGCGCGGCGCTGTCGGTGCGCCATATCACCGGCCAGCCGATTAAGTTTGTCGGTGTCAGCGAAAAAGTCGACGGCCTGGAGCCGTTCCACCCGGAACGCATGGCCTCCCGCGTGCTGGGCATGGGCGATGTGCTCAGCCTGATCGAACAGGCGCAGAAGAATGTCGACCTGGAAGAAACCAAAAAACTGGCGGACAAGGTTAAGTCCGGCAAGAGCTTCGACCTCAACGACTTCAAGGCGCAAATGCAGCAGATGCGCAACATGGGCGGTGTCGGTGCGCTGATGGACAAGCTCCCCGCGCAGATGTCGCAAATGGCGGGCAAGGTGGACCCCGCCGCCGGCGACAAGGCCATGCGCCGCATCGAAGGCATCATCAACGCCATGACCCCGCTGGAGCGCAGCAAACCCGAACTCATCAAAGCCTCGCGCAAGCGCCGCATCGCCACTGGCTCCGGGGTGCAGGTGCAGGAAGTGAACCGCCTGCTCAACCAGTTCGAGGAAATGCAGAAGATGATGAAAATGATTTCCAAGGGCGGCATCGGCAAGATGATGCGCGCCATGGGTGGCCGTTTCCCCGGCATGCGCTAAGGCGTTGGCGCAATTTAAGCCGCGTTGCCGTGGCTTAAATTGACAAGTGCCACCACTTTCCGGGATAATCGCGCCTCTTTTCGGGACGGTAGCTCAGTGGTAGAGCAGCGGACTTTTAATCCGTTGGCCGTGGGTTCGACCCCCACCCGTCCCACCAGTCATCTCAAAGGGCTGGCGTCCAGTGTCCCCGGAATCATAACTGTGCCGTTTCGGAACGGTTATGCCTTCCTTTGGGGTTGCTGCTATGGATGCCGCTTTCTGTCACAGTTTCCCCATAAAGCCAAATATCCTCTCGTCGTTGCTCTGCGCGACATTGAACCGTAGCCAAGGGGATGGCTCTTGATAAGGGCGGAACAGGTTGCCTGGGGCAAGCATGATGTTTTCATTCGCCGCCAGAGAAGCCACCTCGCAAGCATTCAACCCTTCCGGCAGTCGCGCCCAGATAAACATTCCTCCCACCGGCTCCGTGTGCAGGCGTAGTCCACATTGCTCCAGTTTCTGCACAACCGATCCACGGCTTTCCATTAGGCGTGTGCGTACGCGTTCAATGTGCTTGCGATAACGGCCCTCCATCAGAATCTGGTACATAACCCGCTGGGTAATTTCCGAGGTGGTGAGGCCGGAAAGCAGCTTCAGATCAAGCAGCCGCGTTGCCAATTCCGTGCTGCATGCGAGAAACCCGACCCGCAGGCTGGCGGAAATGGTCTTGGAATAGCTGCTGACATAGATGACGCGCCTGAGCTGGTCCAATGTCGCCAGGCGTGGTGCGCTGGCCGGGTGGAAATCGCCATACACATCATCTTCCACGATATGCAAGTCGTGCTTTTCCGCCAGTTGTAATAACTGATGGGCTACCGCCAGGCTCGTGCTGGTTCCGGTCGGGTTATGCAGTACGGTGTTGGTGAAAAAAACCTTGGGATGAAATTCATCGATGAGCTGTTCCAGGCGCTCAATGTCCGGGCCATCTGGATTGCGTGGCACACCAAGCAGCCTTGCTCCCAGTGTCTTCAGATGTCCGAACAAGGCGTAGTAGCCCGGATCGTCTACCAGGACAGCGTCTCCAGGCCGGATCATCAGGCGAGCCGCCAGATCGAGGCCGTGCGTTGTCCCGTTGGTCATGATGATCTGGTTTATGTCGGCGCTGACCCCGATGTCGGCAAGGTGTTTTTGTTGAAGGTACTGTCGCAGAGGCAGATGGCCGCTGACATCCCCGTAGCCTGTCAGGAACTCGCCGGATTTTCGTGAGAGTTCATTCATGCCTTTCTGTATGGCACTGGCATCCAGCCATTCCTTGGGCAGCCAGCCGGAACCGGGTCTCGCAACGCCAGAAAGATCGCGGAAATTATTGCGGATCAGCCAAAGCACATCGTCTGCCTGCTCCAGCTGACATGAGCCGGAGGTGGTGACCTCGGACTGTTTCCTTGCCGCGACGTAGAACCCTGATCCGCGTCGCGACGATACATATCCTTGCGCTACCAGTCGGTCATAGGCATTGACGACTGTAAAACGACTGACGCCATGCTGAGTGGCAAAGTCGCGTATCGATGGCAGGCGCGCTCCGGTTCGAAGTACGCGTTTGTCGATCAGTTGGCCTACTCCAACGACGATTTGCTCCACTAATGGAACAGGGTCCTGCGGGTTCAGTGCAATCAATGGCGACGTAATTGGCATGGCGTAATGGCCTGTACAGTTTCAGTGATTGAATGGAAAAGTGTATATGTAGTGTACAGGTAGTATGGCGTAAAGTCTCCCCACGCTGACGAGGAGGTGACCATGTCAAAATTACTGTTGGTTGGATGGGCTTGCCTGGTGTTGACCGGATGCCAGGATCAGCCGGGGGCAACGGCCGATGGGGAAGAAAGGGCCGTGATTGCACACAATCGCCGTGCGCAAAGCGCTACCAACCCAGTGGAGATCTGTTTGAGCAATTACGGTCACGCCTTGCCGTGCAACGATCATCTCAGGCCAAACCCTGAAGGCAAACAGCAGCGATGGGTATTGATCAGAAATGAAATATTGCCGGTTGAACATTGAATTCAAACTTGCCTGGAGACCTGATGATCGTCAACCGCTGCAATGGGATACGAAAAACGAACTACGGCGTGAATTTTCTGGTGCTGGCCTACGGCGCGCAGTCAATGGTGACGAAAATGTTGTACAAGCAAGGTGATGCGGTCCCCAGGCACGCACATCCTAATGAACAAAGCGGCTATGTGTTAAGTGGAAAATACAGAATCAGGTTTTCTGATTACAACCAGGAAATCGGTCCGGGCGACTCCTATTCAATCCCCGCTAACATCGAACATAGCCTCGACATTATTGTGGCTGGGGAAGTGGTGGATGTGTTTGTGCCGCCACGACAAGATTTCCTGTGAATG
>JABLTH010049436.1_pt1 | contig 49099 bp, 28 predicted proteins | sample 7875711 | NCBI WGS metagenome assembly JABLTH01 (sample SAMN14941262, study PRJNA633318) | bioreactor metagenome | isolation source: bioreactor | place: China | collected 2019-03-05 | reverse complement strand
TCCGAGAGCTGCTCAAAGAGGTCGAGCAACTCGTCATCGCTCATCACCAGTTGCTTCTTGGGCGACGCCGATTCGGGCATGACCGAACGCCACGCCGCAAAGACGCGTCCCGGCGGCGCCGGCCGGGCGCCACCCTCCCATGCCTCGAGCGAAAAATCCTGACGCTGCATCACGTCGGTGTCTGGCATTTCGACGAGCACGGCGACAAATCGCTCTCCCACCGCCAGCGATCGGCCGTGTGAGGCACACACGCCCGTTGGCTTGGAAAGCGGATACGAACCAGCGCTGGGTGTGCTCATGCAACGCGAGTGTACGAACGCCGGAGGCCCGTAGCCTCACCGCCGGCAGGAGAGTTCGAAGAAGCGTCGCGCCGTTCCGCCCTCGCCGACGCGGAACTGCATGGACTTGCCGCACTTGGGACACCGGGCGGTGTAGCCCTGGCCCGCACGGTCCCGAAAGACTCGCACGTACTGGTTGGCGCACGAGAAATAGACGCGCAGCGAGGGGCGATCGTGCTCGCCACCGGCCTGCCCGCCGGGGGGCGTCCCCGGGGCCGCCGATCGACGAGGCTGACTCTCCACAATGTCCAGCGAGAATGACCTTGGCCCTTGACTCACCGTCCTACCTCGCTCGAATCGAGTCTCCTTCCTATCGACCGAAAGCCGACGGGGCATGGAGCCAGCAGCCGGGGGCGAGAAATCCGGGCCTCAGCATCCACCAGTGGCCGGGCCTTCGCCCCCAGACGCCTGACTGTTCGGGTGATTTTCGGAATGTCTGACGGTTCATCGTGGAATGGACGTTCAAGCCGATATAAAGTACTCCCTTCCGCGGCCAGGCCCGCGGCGAGCCGCACGAAGAAATGACTGGCGCTCTGACCATTCTGCCCGATCCCCCGCCCCCGCCCACGCCCGTCGGCCTGATCGCCGGCGGCGGGAGATTGCCCATTCTGGTGGCGCGCGGGCTCCGATCCGCGGGACATCCCGTTCACGCGCTCGGACTCGCCAAGCAGTACGAGCCCGAATTGCCCGTCATGTGCTCGTCCTTCCGCGAGGTCGGCGTGCTCCGCGTCGGAACCTGGGGCCGAATCCTGAGCGGCATGGGCGTGCGCCACGCCATCATGGTCGGCAAGGTCGACAAGGCCAAGCTGATGCACGACCCGCTCCGGGTTCTGCGCAACATCCCCGACTGGCGCACGATGGTCGCGTGGTACCGCCACCTGCGCCACGACCGGCGCTCGCACGCCGTGCTCAACGCCATCGCCGAGGAGCTCGACCGTTGCGGGGTGGCGCTGCTCGATTCGACCGCCCCGATCCCGGACGAGCTGTCGAGCGAGGGCGTGATGACCCGCCGCCAGCCGACGCCCGAGCAGCGTGCGGACATCGACTTTGCGTGGCCCTTGCTGTCCCAGACGCTGAGCCTGGACATCGGGCAGGCCGTGGCGGTCCGCGAGCGCGACGTGATCGCCGTCGAGGCGGTCGAGGGCACGGACCGCATGATCGAGCGGACCGGGCAGCTTTGCCGCGCCAAGGGCTGGACGCTGTGCAAGGGCGCCAGAGCCGGGCACGATCGGCGATCCGACGTGCCGACCGTCGGCATCAAGACGATCGAGAATCTCGCGGCCAACGGCGGGGGCTGCCTGGCCTTGGCCGCCGGCGAGGTCATCATGCTGGACAAAGCCAGGATGCTCGACGTGGCCGACGAGCTGGGCGTTTCCATCGTCGGGATCCCCGCCGCCCACCACTAGCGATCCGCGCGAGGGGCGCATGTCGGCCACCCGCAAAGACCCGGACAACCCGTACGTCAGCCGCGGCGGGCTGAAACTGCGGCACGCGCTGTCGCATTTCTCCATCGACCCACGCGGATTCATGTGCGCCGATCTGGGGTGCAGCACGGGCGGGTTCACCGACTGTCTCTTGCAGGCCGGCGCGCAACGTGTCGTGTCAATCGACACCGCGTATGGCCAGTTCGCGTGGAAGCTCCGCAACGACCCCCGCGTCATCCTGCGTGAGCGAACCAACGCGCTCCACGCCACTCCGATCGAAGGCGGCGTGGACCTGGTCGTGATCGACCTGGGCTGGACGCCGCAGCGGTTGGTCGTGCCCGCCGCGATGAAGTGGCTGCGTCCGCACGGTCGGATCATCTCGCTCGTCAAGCCGCATTATGAACTGAACGATCGGGGACAAGACCTGCCCCGCGGCGGGGTGCTTCCGCCCGAGGCCGCGGACGCGGTGCTGGCGCGGGTGTTGGAGTCGATGCCCGCCCTGGGCGCGGAGGTGCTCGGCGTGGTCGAGTCGCCGGTCCTGGGGGGCAAAGCCGCGAATCGCTCGGTCGGCACGGGAAATCGCGAGTGGCTTGCGTTGCTGAGGCGGGCCTGAGCAGCCGCCGGGCGAGGCACGTGACCCTGCTACTGCGTCAGCTTCCCCAGCCGCAGCGTGCTCCCGCCACGAGCCTTGACCAGCGCCCCCTTTTCGGGTTGGAACTCGGCGGTCAGGTCGACGTGCTGCGCCTCGATCTGGTCGCCGCCGTTTTCGATGAGGCTGAGACTGAAGACATAGCCCGGCCCGGCTGGCATCCGCCGGCGCGCCGCCGCCACCTTGTCGGGCGGGATCCTCCATTCCCGGATCAGCTTGGCGTCCTTGCTCGCGCTGAGCTTGAACACGAACGTACCCGGGAGGTCGATCGGGATGGGGTACCGATCGTCAAAGACAAACACCGTCAGGTCGATCGTGTCGGGGTAGCCGTTGAGATCGGTGTCCTGTGGGAGCGCGGCCGAGGCGCTCAGCCGCGACGCAACAACCTCGGTGGGCTGCGGCGGCAACGCCTTGGGCCCTTCCGAGGTCCGGCAGCCCGCCGCGAACACGATCGCACACGCCACCGCCACGCCCACTCCGACCGATGGGAGATTCATCGCGGTGACTCCGGCGCCTTCTCGGTGGGCCTGGCGTAAGGCACCCGCAGCACACCCTTCTCGCTGACGGGCTTGCTCGGCGGCGTCTCGGACCGGCGAAGCTCCTCGGCCTGCCGCTTGGCGTCCTCCAGATACTCGTTCACACGCGTGGGATCCTGCAGATGGTCGACCATCCGCTCGTTCATCCGCTCGACCCGGCCCTCCCAGTCCGGATCCTGCCCGGGTATCACGCGCGGCGTCAGGATGACCATCAGCTCGGTCTTGACGTTCGTCTTGGCGTTGCTCCGGAACAGGTTCCCCACGACCGGAATGTCCCCCAGCAGCGGCACCTTCGTGTCGCGGGTCTGATCGTTGGTCTGGATCAGCCCGCCGATCACGATGCTCTGCCCGTCCTTCACCGTCACGATCGTGTCCAGCGTTCGCTTGTCGATGATCGGAGCCACGAAGTCCTCGCTGATCTGCGTCGTCTTGCTGGACACCTGCGAAATCTCGGGCTTGATCTCCATGCGCACGAATCCATCGGCGCTGATGGTCGGCGTCACGTCCAGGATGATGCCCACCTCCTGGCGGGCCACGTCCGATCGCGTGTTGCCCTGCGGCGTGCGCTCCACGCCCTGCACGATCGCGACGTTCTCGCCCACCTGGATCGATGCGTTCTGGTTGTTGCTCACCAGGAGCTGCGGGTTGCTCAGGATTTCCAGCTTTCCTTGCACCTGCAACGACCGGATGAGCAGGCTGAAGTCCGCGCTCGACACCGAAAGGTTCGGCACGCCGATCGCCGTCCCGACCCCGGCCCCCGCGCCAAGCATCGACGTCGTGTAGTTGTCGCCGCCGAACGGCCCCACCTTGAGATCCGCGCCCCAGTTGTTGTCGCTGTCGATGGTCACCTCGGCCAGGAGCACCTGGATCATGACCTGCGGCGGGGCCGCGTCCAGTTCGCGGACGATCTCCAGCACGGTCTCCGTAAATCGGGGCGCGCTGGAGATGACCAGCTTGTTGCTCTTCTCGTCGCCGATGATCGTCACTTCCTGCTCGAGCTGCTTGATCACCGACCCCGTGAGGTCCGGGCCGAGGGTCGAGCGCTGGAGCGTGGACTCGCCGCTGAAGTATTTCTGCAGGGTCGCCTCGATGTCCTTGGCCTTGGCGTTACGCAGGTGGAAGACCGTGCGCTCGCGCTCGTTGGCGACGATGCTGTCGAGGCGCGACACAACCTTTCGCACCAGTTCCATGTATTGCTCGGTCCCGCTCACGATGAGCGTGTTGGTCCGGGCGTCGATCGCGATCGCGAGCTGCTGGCGCTCGTCGGGCACCGTCGTCACGCTGGTGCCCGTGAGCGCCCCGCCCGCTTGCTCTTCGCCGGCGTTCGGGCGATCGCCCTCCGCCGCCCGACGCGCCGGAACCAGGACGTACGCGTTCCCCTGCTGACGCAGGTTGAACGTGTCCCGCAGCAGATCGGCCATCTGGCGCGCGTCGGCGTTCTTGAGCTGGAACTCCTCGATCTTTCGGAGCCCGGCGGACGTGGTGTCCAGGTCCGTGATGATCTCCCTCACCAGCGCCACCACGGTCGACGGCGCCGCCACCACCACCGAGTTCGAACGAAGGTCCGGCGTCAGGGTCACCTGGTCCTTGATGATCCCGTCGATCTCGGCCTCGGTCGGCGTGCGATCGCCCTGGTTCATCTCCTGCGCGATCTGCTCGCGGAAGAATCGGACCTTGGTGGCCTGGCGTGCTCCGATGCCGCTGGCGCTCCCCAGGGGCCGCCCGGCCAGCACGTTCTCCAGCACGTTCACCACTTCCAGCGCGTTGGCGCTCTTGAGCTCGATCCGCTGGATATCACGCGTCACCTGGACCTTGGCCGTGTCGAACTGCGCCACCAGCCCGCGGATCGCCTTGATGTCGTCCTCCGTGCCGCCGACCAGCAGCGAGTTGAGCCGGTCATTGGCAACGACCGTCACCGCCCCCTCGCCGCGCTTGGCGTTCTCCTTGTCGAGGTACAACCCCTTCAACGACGCCATCATCTCGGCCGCGGGGATTCTGACGAGCTGGATGATCGACGATCGTGCCTGCTCGTCCAGCAGCTTCGCGTCCTTCTGGATGGCCGAGAGCAATTCACGCACCACCTGCACGTTCTCGTCGCTGGCCGCGACGATCAGCAGGTTGTTCGTCGGCTCCGATTCGATCGTGAACGTGTCCGTCGGGTTCCGCACCGTCCCCGCGCGAATGCCGGCCTCGATCCTCTCGCGCATCAGGCGCTCGATCCGCGGCGCCAGGAGCTTCACGTCCGTGCCGTTCACCGGGATCACCTGAACGCCCACGCTCGGCGACGCGTCCTGCGAATCGAGCGTCTTGAGCAGGCTCTCCAGGATCGCCAGGCTCCGCTGGCTGGTCGAGACCAGCAGCGTGTTCGTGCGAGAGTCCGCCGAGATGATCAGCTTGTCCTCGGGACGCGGCGCCCCGGTTTCCGCCGCCTCACGCTGGCGGAAGATCCCCTGGATCAGGTTCGAGACGCGCTCCGCCGCCGCGTACTTCAGCGGGAAGACCCGCACCGCGTTGCTGGCCGCGGCCTGCTCGATGTCGAACATCGCCACCAGCTCGCGCACCACCGCCGTGTTCGAGGGCGTGCCGATCACGATCAGCGAGTTCGAGTATTCCTCGGGCGAGATCACCAACCCTGAGAGCGGCGCGAACAAATCCGCCTCGACGGTCGGGGGCTTGCCGTCGGCGCCCCGGCCCGAGAGCGCCATCCGCAGACGCCCGAACTGACGCTGAATCCCCATGGCCTCGGGCGTGGCCGCGAAGCCCTGGACGAGCACCTCGCGCAGCTTCCGCGAGAGAGGCACGGCGTCGGCGTGCTTGAGCTGGATGATCGAGGGCTCGACCCACTTGCTCGCCTCGTCGCTGTCGAGATCCTTGACCAGCACCTCGACCAGCGCCAACGCCTCCTCACGCCCCGCGGCGATCAGCAGGTTCGTTCGCTCGTCGACCGACACCGCGATGTCACCCGCCAGCGCCTGGCCCGTCGCGGTCGTCGGCAACCCCTGGCGCTGCGTGCCGGGCAGGCGACGGATCGCCTCTCCCTGCTTGAAGAGCTCGTCGATCACGCCCTTGATCCGGGTCGCCGAGGCGTTCGACAGCGGGAACATGCGGATCACGATCGCTTCGCCCATCGGGAGCGTGTCGAGCGTCTTGACGACGTCCTGCAACGCCGCCACGTTGCCCGGCGTCGACGCGATCACCACCGAGTTGGTCGTCGCGTCCGGGATCAGGCGGATCGGCTTGGCCAGATCGACCTTCATCTCGCCGTTCTGGAGCGTGTTGCTGGCGATGGCGAGGCGCCGGACATGCTCCGCCAGCGCCTTGGCCGGACCGGTATCCGATTGCTGCTCGCTCGGGCTCAGCATCTGGCGCAGTGTCGCCACAACCGCCGCCGCGGTGTTTCGCTTCAGCGCGATCACGACCGCCTTCTGCTCCGACTCGCTGGGCTCGGCGTCGAGCGCCCTGACAAGCTGCGCCACCGCCTCGCCGTCGCCCGGATTCGCCAGCACCGCGATCGCGCGACGCGTCGTCATCGGCACCAGCGTGACGGGGTCGCCTACGACGCCCGGACGATCCGCGGCCTGCGCCTTGGTCACGCCCATGCCGTCCAGCAGCTTCACCATGTCCGCCGGTGAATTGTTCGTCACATCGACGATGAACACGCTCTGCCCCAGCCGTGTCGGCTGCCCGTCGGCGTTGTCGCCCGTTGCAAGGTTCGCGACATCAAGCTCCGCGATCACCTTCTCAAGCTCGGCCTTCATTCGCGGGCTGCACATCACCACCAGAGAATTACTCCCGCGCTCCACCTCGATCGCCAGCGCCTCGCCCATCGACTGCGCCAGGGGCTGGAACGTGGCCAGCAGCGTCGCACGCAGACGGGCCGCGGGAACGTTCTTCAGCTTGATCACCCCCGGCACCGCGCGCCCGATCTCGCCCTGCTGCTGCAGCGTGTCGGCCAGGGCCTTGATCTGCGCGAACTCCGGCTCGTCGGCCCGCACGATGATCGCGCTCGAAGCATCATCGCCGATGATCACGATCGAGCGCGGCCCGCGCCTGGCCGTATTCCCCGCACCGCTCATCGCGAACAACTCCCGCATCGTCGACGCGATCGCGCTCGGCTTGCCCGTGCCCACGACCGGGATGACCCGCGCCGGCGGAAGGTCCGAGAAGCCCGGAACATCGAGCTGCTTCACGATCGACTCGATCCGATCAAGGTCGCGACGCCCCGCGAACACGATCAGCGAGTTGGTCTGCGGCTCGGCCGAGACCGTGGGACGCCCCTGGGTGTCGACCAAGACCGTCGGGGAGAAGTATCGATCCTCGTTCCTGCCGTCCTGCGTCCCGCGCTCACGCTGCCGCGTGATCTGGTCGCGCCGCGCCTGATCTTCCAACGGCGCGCGGAATCCCTCGTTGAGCGCCCGCGCCACGCCCGCCGCGTCCGCGTGCTTGAGCGCGATGACCGACAACTGCTGCGTCGCGTCGTACTCCTTGGAGTCCAGCTTCGTGAGCAGCGACCGGATGCCCGACCATTCCTTCTCCTCGGCGCTGATGACCAGTGAATTCGACGAGGGATCGGGCACGATGGTGACGGCCCGCGCCGCCGGGGACGCCGCCTCCGGCGCATACCGCCCATAGAACACCTCGAGCGCCTTGGCCGTCTGCTCGGCGTTGGCGAACTCGAGCTTGACGAACTCCGTCTTTCGAGTCGCCGCCGCGGGGACATCGAGCTGCTTGATCATCTGCTCGATCTCCTCGATCTGGTCGGCGGGCGCGGAGATCGCCAGCGTGTTGTCCTGGCGCGAGTAGTCAACGCTCGTCTGCTGACGCCCGTCCGTGTCCCGCGGGCGCAGGCGGAGCATCTGCGTGACCGTGAAGAACACGTCGTCGGCCATCGCGTTCTCGAGCTTGATCCGCTTGAACGCCAGCAGGCTCTTCACCGGAACCTGGTCGATCGTCTGGATCTGGTCCATCGCCAGCTTGATCGCCTCGTTCGAGCCCGTCAGGAGCAGCGAATTGCTGCGCGCCACCGGGGTCACCGTCACCTTCACGTTCGGCGGGAGGGCCGACCTCAGCGCCGTCGCCACGTCCGCCGCCTTGGCCGCGCTCAGCGTCACCGTCATGATCTTTGAGTTCTCGATCGTCGGCGGCGCGTCGAGCTGCTTCACCAGCGCGTCGATCTGGTCGAACACCGCGCCCGGCGCCGAGACGATGAGCGTCCGGCTGCTGGGCTGCGGCGTGATCACCACCTGCTCGTCGCCGCGACCGGGGCGATTGAACATCGCGCGGAGCGTTCCCGCGGCCTCGGAAACCTCGGCGTTCTGCATGTAATACATCTCGAACCGGCGGTCCTGACCGAGCGCCGGCTGATCGATCTGCGCGACGAGGTCCTTCAGCGACGCCGCGTTCACCGGATCCGCCGACACGATGAGCACGTTGCCGTCGACCGAACCGATCACCGAGACGCCCGAGTTCTGCAGCCCCTGGGCGCGGGCCCGCTCGCCGAAGAAGCGGTTGAGGCTTTCCGCCGCACGGTCCGCCCGCGCGTGCTGGAGCGTGATCGACTGGATCTCCTGCCCGCCGCCGGTGCTCGCGCTATCGAGCTCAGCGATGTACCTGGCCGCCAGCTCGACCCGCTCGGCCTTGCCGACCAGGATCAACGCGCGCCGCTGGGCGTCGGTCTGCACCGTCACGGCGTCGGGGTCCTGCCCCCGCCAGGTACGCCATCCGGGCGTCATCATGGCGCGCTCGATGGCCTGCGACACCGCGCGCGGATCGGCCCGCTCGAGCGTGACGGATTTCACCGTCATCGCCACGCGCTCCGAGCCCGCCTGGTCCAACGACCCGACGATCTTCTCGACCGTGTCGAGCTGGTCCGTCGTGCCCACCACGACGATCGCGTTGGTCCGCTCGTTGGGCTCGATGAGCACCGAGTTCTGGTCGCTCTTGCGCTGCCCGACCGACCGCTCGAAGCGGAGTGTGTCGGCGATGTTTCTGATGGTTGGCTCGATGTCCATCACGCGCGCATTCTTCAGCGTGATGATGCGGAACTGCATGTCCTGCGACGCCGCGGGCGTGTCGAACGCCGTCGCCAGCGACTTCACCTGCTCGAAGTCTTCGTCCGAGGACGCGACCACCAGCGAGCCGCTGCGCGTGTCCCCCACCACCGCGACGCGATTGACGACCTTCTGCCCCGGGCGCGACGACACCTGCGCGCGATCGCCGAAGAACTTCTGCAGCGCCGTCGCGACCTGCTGCGCGTCGGCGCGCTCCAGCTTCACCGTGCGCACCGGGAGGCCGTTGGTCTCCGCCGAGTCCACCTGCGCGACGATCCTCTTGACCGCGTCGATATCCTCTTCGAGGGCGCGGACCACGAACAGGCTCGAAGAATCGTCGGCGGAGATTCTGATCTTGGACGCCTTGGCCTGGTCGCGCCCGATCAGCACCTCCTCGACGATCCGGCGCACCGTCGCCGGGCTCGCCTGCTGGAGCGGGATGATCGCCAGCTTCATTCCCGGCTCTTCCGCGCTGGAATCGGCGGTCTCAAGAAGCCGCTTGATCTCCGCGTGCTGCGCCTCGGACGCCGTGACCAGGAGAGAGTTTGTTCTCGCGTCGGGCACGAGCCGCGCCTGGGGCAGATCATTGGCGCTGGGGCCCTGCCTCTGCGCGTCCATCAGCTGCTGCACGGTCGCCGAGAGCTCCTGCGCCCGCGCATTCTGCAGCGCATACCTGCGGATCGAGAGCCGGTCCGTCACCGGGCTCTGATCAACCATCGCGACAAAGCGATCGATCAACCCCATCGCTTCCGCCGGGGCGGCAACGATGATCGACGTGCCGCCGGGGCTGGCGCTCACCCTCACTCGGGAGGGGTCGATCCTCGCCGTCAGTTCGCCGTCGCCGTCCTTGACCGTCATCTCCAGCTGCCGCATCCGGCGCGCCTGGCGCCCGCGCGGCTCGGCGCTGAACAAGTCGCCGAGCGCCGCCGACGCCTTCGCCGCCGTCACGTTCGACAAGGGATACACCTTGAGCGACAGGCTCTCGGCCCGACCGACCTGCGTGATCGACGTGATCAGCCGGCTGATCGATTCAAAGTCAGAATCGTTCGAGAGCACGATCAGCGACGCGCCCGAGGGGTCCGCGCTCACCGACACCGGCCCGCTGAACCCGCCCGGATTCCGCGCCGACGCTCGGCCCACCTGCCGCAGCGTCGATTCCACCAGCGGCGCGATCTGAGACGCGTCCGCCGTCGCCGGAAGCGTCACCACGTGCACGCCCGTCGGCTCCGCGGGCATCTGCTTCTCAAGCTCGCTCACCAGCGCCGCCAGACGATCGCTCACGCGCGGCGAGGCCAGAATGACCAGCGAATTCGTCGAGGGATCGACCGCGATCGTCACCGTGTCCTGCTCCGGCCCCTCGATCGCCGGAGCCGCGTCCTTCGAGATCGCGGGCTTCGTGGCCTCCCGCACTTCCGCCGCCTTATCGCCGACCGGCTTCTCGCTCGCGGGTGGCTCTGGCGTTGCTTGCTCTCGCGAAGCTTCGTCAGAATCAACGGCGCCGATCACCAGCCACGCCCACGCGGGCGGGCCGACGCGCGTTCCGTCCATCGCGCCGGACGCCGCGTCGCCTCCCGACTCGCGGGAAGCGCCGGCCTCGCCCGCGATCCACGTGGAGCCCGTGCTTTCGTCCGCGGGCTTCATGCTCTGCGGCTTCTTGCCGCCCTTGGGGCCGGGCTTGGGCTTGTCGCCGTCGGGCTTCCCGCCGTCCTTGCCGCTCTTCTGCTGTCGTTCGAGCAGCTCGTCGGTCGAGATCACCTGCACCTTGACGCCGCCCTGCTGCTCCAGCAGGCGTCGCAGCGTCTGGGCCATCAGCTCCGCGTCGGCGCGCGAGCGATCGATCGGGATCATGCGCATCTGGCGGCTGCTGGAGAGCGTCGCCTTGTCGAGCTTGGAGGCCAGGTCCTCGATGGTCGAAAACTGCCCGGGCGTTGCACGCACGATAAGAGAATTGCTCGCCTTGTCCACGCGCACCGTGGGCGGCTGTTCCGTGCTCACATCTTCCTTGAAGACAGCCTCGATGTTGGTCGCCAGTTCATCGGCGTCCGCGTTCAACAGCGAGATGAGCCGCACCGCGCGGGCGTTCTCCCCGCCGCGCCCCGCCGGGTCCGCGTCGAGCTCGTTCACGACCTGCTCGGCCGCTTCGAGCATCGAGCTGGGCCCGCTCAGGACGATCGCGTTCAGTCGCCGCTCCGCCGCCACGCGCACGCCGGCGTCGCCCGGGGACGTTCCCGGACCCTTCTGGGTCAGGTACTGGAACCTCTGAAACTCCGGGATCATGGTGAGCATCGAATCGCGCTTGAGAATCTGCTCTACGACCGGCGCGATCCCCTCGGCCCTGGCGTGCTTCAGGAACACGGTGCGCACGCCCATCGCGTCGGGCTTCTGCCCCTCGTCCATGGGCCTGATCAGGTCCGCCGCGCGATCGAGCTGCTCTGATGAGCCGCTGACCACCACCACGTTGCTCGAGGGCTCGGCGCTGATCGTGGGCCTGGGCTGCCCGGGCTTGGCCGAGGCTTCCATACCGGCGCGCAGCGCCGCCGCGACGTCGTTGGCCGCCGCCCGCGAGAGCGGGAACACGCGGACATCGACCGTCGATTGGGCCGCGGGCTTGTCGAGCGTTGCGATGAGCTCGCGGGCGATCGGCGTGAGCAGCGTGGGCGCGCTCACCAGCAGCCGATTGCTCTTTGGATCGGCGTTCACCGTCGGCTGCGGGACGTTCAGCGAAGCCTTCTCGGCGCGCCGGAGTTCCTCGGGCCAGCGGGTGCGATCCGACAGCATCCCCTGCACCGTCGACGCCACCGACGCGGCGTCCGCGTTCTGAAGGTCGATCACCGCCAGCTCGACCGCCGGCGCGAGCATCGAGCGATCGTCCATCTCGGCCAGTCGCCTGAGCGCCTCGCTCACCTGCTCGGGCGTGCCGATCGCCAGGATGCTCCCGGTCTTGGGCTCGGGCACCAGTTCGAGCGCCGTGCGCCCCACGGGCACTGTCGCGTTCACCACCTTCAGGACGCTCGCCGAAAGCTGTTGCAGGTCGCCCTTGCTGGGGGTGTAGGTCGCGGCGGTGCGCTCGCTGGGGCCCGCGGGCTGGTCGAGCCGCTCGATCACCGACTTGGCGAGTTGAATCGTTGCGGCGGGTGCCGAGACGATCAGCGAGTTGCTGCGGGTCTCCGCCTCGACCTTGATCAGGGGCTTCTTGAACAGGTCCTGACGCGCCTGCCTGGCCAACTGCAGTTGCAGCGACAGCACGCGAGGGTCAAGCTGCTGCTGCTCAACCAGCAGCGCCTCGACCGTCTTGGCGATCGCGCCGGCGTCCGCGTTCTTGAGCGCGAACGTCTCCACGCTCGGCGTGTCCTGATCCGTCGGGCGAATGTCCAGGGGCTTGACGATCTCTTCCAGCTTCGCCAGGTCCTGCGCCACCCCCGTCATCAGGAGCGCATTGGAACCCGGGGCGGCCAGCACCGTCACCTTCCCGCCGCTGGGGAGTTCGAACGTCGGCATCGCCTGGTTCAGCGTCTGCGCCACCTGCCCGGCCTCGGCGTAGGACAGCGGCACGACCCGGATCACCGCGCGACCGCTCGCGGCGGCCTCGGTGTCCAGCGATTGGATCAACTGTTCCGCCACCTCCTGGATCGACGCCGGCGCCGAGATGATCAGCGTGTTCGAGCCCGCGTCGGACGCCACCTCCAGCAGCGACTTCACGTCCGAGACCGGACGACCGTCCGCGTCCTGGATCTCGCGCAGCCGCGTCGTCAGCAGCCGCTCCAGCAGTGACTGCAACCGATCCGCCCGCGCGTGCTTCAGCGCGTACAGCTTGACGTTGGTGCCCGGGCGATCCGATGGCCCGTCCATCTGCTGCAGCACCTTCTCCACCGCCGCGAACACGCTCGTCGGCCCGCTGACGATCAGCGTGCGCGTCGTCGGCTCGCTGTCCACCGTCACGGGAGTCGCCACGCCCGGCGCCGCTCCCTGCCCGTTGGCGTAGATCGCGCCCGTCGACGCGAGGTTGCGCAGCGTCGTCACCACGCTCGAGAGGTCCGCACGCGCCACGCGGTACGAGCGAACCTCGACATTCTCCGCCAGCTTGGTCTGGTCCAGGCTCTTGACGATCTGCTCGAATCCCGCCAATCGCTTCGCCGGCGCGTCCACGATCAGCGAATTGGTCGCACGATCCGCCCGAACCACAATCTCGCGCGGCCGCTGCAAATCGGGCCGCGGCTGCCCGTTCCGCGGGTCGCGCGGCATGGGCGGCTCGGGATACATCTGGTCGATGGTCCTGGCCAGTTCCTCGGCGCGCGCGACCTTCAGCGGGAAAATCCTGATCTCGCGCCCGTCGGCGTCGACCGCCTGCTGCTCGTTGAGCTGCTCGATCACCGCTTCGATCTCGGGGAGCACGTCCGCGTGCGCCGACACGATCAGGGTGTTCGTCGCCGGATCCGGCTGGATGTCCACCGGCTGCTTGAGCTTCATCTCGGGCGTGCGCTTGTCGTAGGCCTGCGAAAGAATCTGCGCCATGCTCGCCGCATCCGTCGTACGCAGCTTCATGATCCGCATCGGCGGGCGCTCGGCCGTCTTCTGGTTGTCCAGGTTCTTGACCAGCGCCTCGATCACCGAGAACTGCGCCGGCTGGGCCGCCACGAGCACGGAGTTGGTCGTCTCGATCGCCTCGAACACCGGGTCCGGCCCGCCCTTGATCTGGAGCGACTTGCTCGAACGCAGGAGCTCTTCCAGGAACGTCACGACCTCCTTGGCCCTGGCGAGCTTGAGCTCGATCATCCTGATCTCGCGCGCCGGCCCCGCCTGGCGCGACAGCTCGTCCATCACCTTCGCAAACCGCGCCATCCCGTCCGTGTCCGCCACGACCAGGAGCGAGTTGGTCGATTAGTCGACGCTCAGCTCGACCGGGTTCGCGCCCGGGATCTGCGCGATCTGCGCATCATAAATCTGCTTGGCGCGATCCCTGATCTCGCCCGCTTTGGCGTTGGCGATCGGAAAGACCCGCAACGACTTCTCGATCGGGACCGCCTGCAGTTCCTTCAGCATCGCCTCGACGCGCTCGAATGTCACGTCGTCGCCCGCCACGATCAGCGTCGAGCTCTTGGGCTCGGATTCGACCAGCACCTGCACCGGCTGCTTCCCCGGCTGCGCCGGCGCCGCCAGATTCCCCTGCCTCGCCAGCGATTGCAGCGTCTGCACGATCGCGCCCAGGTTCGCCCCCACGACGCGGTACGTCCGCAGCTGCGACTGCGGCGGAAGCTCCACGCGATCCAGCTGCGCCGCCAACGCCTGGATCGATTCCATCCGCTCCTGCGGCGCATCGATGATCAGAGAATTGCTCGACGAATCCGCCGACACGGTCACTTCCTTGGGCTGCTGCGCCCAGGGCATCGGCCTCCCGAGCCGATCCACCGGCATCGGCGGCTGTGGGTACAGCTTCTCCATCGCGCTCGCCACGTCCGTCGCCTTGGCCACCTTCAACGGGAACAACTGCGTGACGCGACCCGCCGTGTCCTTCTTATCCTTGTTCAACTCCTCCACAAACGACTTGATCTCGTTGAACAGGTCCGCGTGCGCCGACACGATCAGCGTGTTCGTCGCCGCGTCCGCCCGAACGTCCACGGGCTTGGCGGCCCGCTCCGCCTGCGACCGCGAGCCGTACTGCTGCGTCAGCATTCCCGCGATCGAGCTCGCGTCCGCCGTCTTGAGCTGCAGCAGCTTCAGCGGCGGAAGGTCGGTGCGGTCCAGCCTGTCCAGCCGCTTCACATAGTCCTCGACCGCGCGGATCTGCACGTCCTCGCCCGTCACCAGCAGCGAGTTGGTCCTCTCGATCACTCGGATCGCCACCGGCTCGACCCGCCGCGAGGCATCGGTCGGGTCACTCCCCGACAGCAGTTCAGTAACCTGCGGCACAAGCTCCTTGGCCGTCACGTTCTGAACGTCGATCACCCGGGTCGTGCGCGCGGGCGGCACGAGTTGCTGGGCCTGCGACAGCGCGTCGGTAAACAGTCGCATCGCGTTCGACTTGGCCGTGATGAGCGCCGACCCCGACTTGTCGTCAAACTCCCACGTCACCGCGCCGGCCTGATCCTCCGGCAGCCCCGCCGTGCGCTGCGCGTACAACTGCTCCGCACGCCCGAGCAACCCCTTGGGATCCCCGCCGGTCAGCTTCACCACGCGGAGCTCGCGTGCCGACGGATCGTCCGCGTCCAGCCGCTTCACCAACTCCGCCAGCGTCGCCATCTGTGCCGGCTCGGCGCGAACGATCAGCTTGTTCAGCTCGTCAACCGGCTCCACGTCCGGCTCGTGATAGACGCTGCCGTCCGTCGGCGCCAGCATCGGCTTGGCCAGCCTCGCCAGCTTGGGCGCCAGCACCGAGGGGCGCACCTTCGTCACGTCGAACGTCCGCGATTCCTGCGCCACAAGCACATTCTGCTGCGCGCCGGCCAGCATCCCGTCGAACGCCGAGAGCGCCGCGCGCGAGCCGATCAGCGTGACCGAACGCGTCGGCTCGTCGAGCGTCGCCGTCACCGGGTCGGTCTCGCTCTTGCCCGTCGCGGCGTAGAGCTGCGTCGCCCGCTCCAGGACCGCCCTGGGCTCGCCCCCCGTGATGCGCACCAGCCGAACCTCCTTGTCGGTCTGCGGCGCCACGTCGATCCCCGCCACCAACTGCTCGAACGCCTTCAGGTCCGCGTCGGGCCCGGTCGCCACCATGCCCTTGGAATCCGGGGTCGGCGCGAACTTCACCGCCTGCATCTGCCTCGGCGTGAGAAGCTTGCTCGCGATCGCCTCCACCTGCGCGGGCGTCACATACTTCAACCGCACCGTCGTCGCGCGACGCTCGCTCCGCGGCTGCGTCTCGTCCCCGGCGCCCGGGTCGATCTCGCCCATCAGCGCGGTCGCCTGAAGCAGGAGCGACTGCGGCCCCACCAGCGTCAGCTTGCCCGACTCAGGAAGCGGGAGCAGGACCGGCTTGACCTTGGGAGCCACGCCCACGAACAGACCCTCCAGCTTCTGCGCCGCCGCCTCGGGCGTCAGCGTGCGCAGCGTGAACGTCACCATCTGCGTCTGGCTCACCGCACCGCCGTCTGGCTGATCCAGAAGCTTGACGAGCTCCTCGCACGTCTGCAACCTCGTCGCCGGCCCGACCGCGATGATCGAGTTGGTGCGCGCGTCGGGCTGGATGTTCATGCCCGAGATGCTGACGTCCTGCACCGTCGTCTGCTTGCCGTCCTTGTCGATGAACGTCTGCTTCACCCGCTCGCCGATCAGCCCGCGGAGCGCGTTGTACACCGCGTCCGCCTGCGCGTGCTCGAGCTTGAAGAGTTTGAACTGCGTGTCCACCGGACGCACGTCGTCGATCGACTGCACGATCGACTGGATCCGACGGCACTGCGCCGCCGACTCCACGATCACCAGCATGTTCTGCGCCGGCACGCTCGTCACCGCGCCGAAAGGCCCGATCAGCGGCTTGATCTGCGCCGCCACAAGATCCGACGCCGCGTTGCTCAGCGGGAGCGTCAGGGTCAGAAACTGCTCGGGCTTCATGTCGGGCGGCACGTGCTCGCGCGCCACCACGCCCGGCTTCTGCGCCGCCGCCTGCAGCGTGGAGAGATACAGGAACTGATCCTGCCGGCGCAGCTGCACGCCGTGCATCGCCAGGTTGAGGTTCAGGATCGACAACGCATCGTCGAACCCATACGCCGACGCGCCGATGAATGTCATGTTCCCCGCGGGCACCGCGGCCTCGCGAATGATCGGGAGCCCCGACTCACGCGAGAAAAAGTCCAGCACAAAGTCGAACGGCACGTCCTTGAAGTTGAATGTGATGCCCTTGGGGGCCGGCGGCTGCACGCTCGGCTGGGTCGCCGCCGGCTCCTTCGCCGGCGCGGGCTGGGCGGGCGCCGAAGGCTGGGCCGCCGGCGCGGCGTCCTGCGCCTGAGCCCTCCACACCGGCACGACCGTTCCCGATGCCGCGATCAACGAAGCCGCCACCATCGCCGCCCGACGCGAGCGCATGGTCATCCCGTTCGCCGACACGATCGAGGCCCGTGCGCCGTACTCGTATTCCATACCTGCCTCCACACCGAGCCTCCGGCCCGGATCGGGTTGTCTCACCACGCCAGTCTACTGTCCCGGCGGCTGTTCGGCCGGCGTTCGCACACCCAGCACCTGACCATTCACAAACGCGAACCTTTGCCCCGCCAGATCAAACACGGCCCGTTCCCCAGAGCCATCCACAAACGTCAGGTCAAGCACCTTCCCGCCGGGTGAAAGCACCGCTCGCTCATTGGTCTTCACGTTGATCACCCACGCCTCAACTCCACGCTCCGTCCGCACCACCCCCACCAGCTTCCAGTCGTTGTACGGCGGGGGAGGCGGAGCCGGGGGCGCCGGTGTCGGAGTCTGCGCCACCACCGTCGGCGGCGGCGCCGGCGCGGGCACCGGGGCCGGGGGCGGGGGCTCGCGGAACATGTTCTTCCCGGCCACCGCGCTCCACAGCCCTTCCATCGCCGCGGGCGCGGCCACCACCGTCGGTTCCTTGTCCGCGCTCACCAGGTTCGGCGCGATCATCGTTGACACGCTCACCGAAAAATCGAACTGCTCGCGCTCCTTGCCCTTGGGCTTGATCGAAAAATCGTCCACGCGGTGCACCCACGCCTGCGCCTGCACCGCCGCGAGCGCTCGAAGCACCTGGTCCAGCGTGCCCGTCCCCTTGAGCGTCCCCTCGACAACCTGGAAATCGGGCTCCTTCTGCTGGCTGATCGCTCGCTTCAGCGACGACGGCACACCCTTGGCGCTGCGCAGGGGGCTCGCCCTCGCCTGCGGCTGCCCGGTCTGCACCACCACGCCCCCCAGCCCGCACTGCGCCGCGATCTGGTTCAGCCCGTCACGGAAACGCTTGTCGACAACGTCCGACTTCTTTCCGAGCGTCGTCGCGCCAAAGTCCGCCAGCTTCCGGACCACCTCGGCGCGATGCTTCATCTCACCCTGAAGTCGCTGGTCGGCCTCGCGGGCGGCCTTGATCTTCCCGAGAAGCTCATCGCGCGGGTTGGCGTAGACAGTGACGTACGCACCGAAGATCGACGCCGCCACACCGGCCCCGCCCAGCCACCACTTCGCACGCGTGTTCAAGAACTTCACGAGCCACCCCCCGGCGACGCGTTCGTCGTCCCCTTCGAGTCCTTGGGGGCTTCCGGGGGCTTGGGCTTCACGGGCAACGCCAGGGACGTGATCAGCTCAAAGTCGAACCGATCGGCCACGTCCGCGCCCTTGCTCTCCACCCGATACAACTCGCTCTGCACGAGCGTCTCGCGCAGACCCGTCGCCACCGCGCGAGACTTCATCGTCCCAGCGATCGACAGCGACGCCTCGCGCGACGCCCGCCACTTCCCGTCCAGATACCTGCCCCCGCCGGGAACATACTCCGCCGCTCCCTTCAGGTGCCCGGTCAATTCATTCAGGATCGCCTCGTTGGTCGGCGGGAATCGCTCGCTGATCGCGCCGATGTGCGGCAACCACTGCACCCCGGAGCCCCGCCAGGTCTCGATGTGCGACAGCCGCGCGTGCTGCACCAGGAACTCGTCATACGACCTGGAACGCTTGGCCAGGTCGTCCTGCGCGGCCTTGAGCTCGCGCTGCAGACCTTCCAGCCGCTGGTTCGACACCACGACCCCACCCCCGCCGAACACGATCAACCCCAGGACGCCGAGCAGCACCGACTTGCGGATCGCGGCGTTCCTGTCGGGCGGGCGCCGCGGCGAGGCGAAATCAAGCATCGGCCCGCCCAGCACCCATTCATACAACAGGCCCGCCAGCGGCGCCAGCGCCGTCAGATCCTCCGGCGAGATCGACGCCTCGCTCGTGATCCGCGAGGGCAGACCCGTCAGGCTCCACGACGCCTCGAGCTGCTTTCCGCAACGCTCGCCCGCCAGACGCGCCGTCTCGCCCGCCCCGAGAACGGTCACTCCGCCAAGGTCCAGCCCGGGGCTCGCCGCCCGGTGGCTCGCCCACGTCCGCTTGGCCTCGACCCCCAGTCGGTCGGCGAAACTCTCTCGCTCGTCATCACCCCTGGGCAGCGCCACATCGACCGATCGCGCGAACGTCATCGCGCCGTCTTCGACCACCACGAACTCCGCGGTCGCGCGGCCGAGCGTCACGCCAAGCACCCCCGCCCCCTGGCGAAGAGAAGACTCGGTCAACATCGCCGCCGTGCCCGCCGCTCGCATGCCGATCCGCCGCAGCGGCCAGCCCAGCCCCGCGCCCAACGCCCGGAACCACGCCGCCCGATCGCCCGGGATCGCCGCCGCCATCACCGACAGTGAAGGATGCCCGCTCGAATCCGGCGTCGCCAGGCCGGACTTCAGCGGCACATAATCGATCGACGCGCCCTCCGCCGACACCGCCAACTGCCGCGCCATCTGCAACGCCACCGCGCCCGCCAGATCCCCCTCGTCGGTCTCCTCGCTCACCGGGAGCGCCAACCGCTTGAGCACCACGTCGGCGCGCGGCACGCTCAGCACCACCCTGCTCTTGGAGAACCCCGCCTCGCGCAGGACCCCCGCGATCCACTGCCCGCAGCGCGTGCCGTCCTCGATCGCGACGCCCTCGGGCGCCTCGGCGACCACCACGCGCCTGATCTCCACGCCCCCCACGGACACCACGCCCTGGAGCGCCGCGACCCGCCCACGTTCAAAGTCGACCACGGTAAACAACCCACGCGTGCTCACGGCGTGCTTCCCCCTCGGCGCGTCGACCAGCGCCCCACGCGATCATCGCCCCGCTCGGACGCGCCGGGCGACACGGCGGCTCGGTCGGAAATCTGATCGAACGACGTGCTCATCGATTCGGCGTCCTTGCCCTCCGGCGATCCTCCCGCGTCCGTGCCGGGCTCCGCGACGAGCCCGTCGTCGGGTGACGGTACGCCGCCGCCATCGACACCGGGGTCCGGCTCCTCCGCGTCCGCCGCGAACGGATCGACGCTCTGGCCCGACCCCCGCCCGTCGGTGCCCGCGCGCCGCGGCAGCAGGTCACGCACCTCGTCGAGCGTCACGTCGCGCAGGTACGCCACGCGAGGCCGCTCGCCCGCGACGTCGATCACCGCTTCATAGACCACGCGCCCGGACCAGTCGTCCCCGGTCGCATGATCCGCCCCCGAGAACGACGCGTTGCGCGGTGTCGCGCCGGAATCGGATTCAAACTGGAATCCCGACCCGGAGCCATCCGCGCGGCCGCGGCGCGCCCCCCCGATGACCACGCCCGCCTCGATCCGCACGCGCCACTGCAAGCTCCGTGTCGTGATGTGGTCGATCGCGCCCTGGAACTGCTCGACGCTGAGAATGCCCTCGGAGATCGGCCAGGTGATCATCGCCCGGTTCTCCGCGGTCAGCCTCGATCGCGCCCCGACGATCGCCCGCGCGTTCTCCGCCGTGATCCCCGGCACGCACGAGATCACCTCGGCGCTGGCGCTGTTGATATCGATCCGCCCCGGGACATAGGGGCCCGCCGTCGCGCTGTACGCATCCAGCAGCACGCCCCACTCCGACGCCGGCACCCCGAGCTGGCGAAGCACCGAGACGATGTCCGACGCGCTGGCGAACTTTGTGCCCGCGTCCATCACCCGCTCCACCGCCTGCGCCCCGTCGGCGCCGAATCGAGCGGCAATCTGCTCGCCGAGTTCCTTCGACCAGCCCCGCGCGAGGTTGATCCGCCGGCGGCCCGCGTGCTCCTCGCCCCCCGGGCCCAGGCCCGATTGAACGTCCGGGTCCGACGACAAGGCCGTCAGCACCCGGCGTGGATCGCCCGAAGACTCGCTCTCTGCCGCCGGCACGCCGACCGACGCCGCGGCAAGCGGTGCCCGCGGGTCCTTGATCCCCGCCCCGCTCTCCGCGATCGAATCGCTGTCCGGGGCCCCGGCCGACGGGCGCGCCTCAAGATCAATCGACTCGACCGCCGCGAGAGGACCGGCCTGTCGGGCGGCGACAACTCGCTCCGCCGCCGGGCCCACGAGCTTGGCCAGCGCGTCCTCCGACGCCACATTCACATTGAGCCGCGAGGCCTCGGGGATCGCGTCGCTCTCCGCGGACAATGGCACCAGCCGCACCACGCCCCGACGCCCGCCGCTCTGGAACAAGGTCCACTCCCGCGTCAGCTTCGGCGCCCCGCCCTTCAGAAGCTCCGATCGTTGGTCAGCCAGTTCCGCCATCGCGGCCTGCACGCCCGACCACGCCAGGGCGCGCGCCTGACGCCGCGAAAGCGATGCGTTGGTCCCGTGCGATTGGGCGCCGGTCGCCGCCACCAGCGTCGCGCCCATCAACGCGACCATCACCACGATCAGCATCACCGCCGCGAGCATGACCCCTCGGCGCGATGGGACACGAATCGTCATGCGCCCCCCTTCCAGCCCGTCGCCGGCCCGTCGGGGACGCCGATGACGCGACGCCGATCGGGAGGATCGATGTCCGCTTCGTTCCCTGAATCGGCGATCTCGCGCGTGCCACGCCCCGTTGTCCAGACCGCGACCTCAACCGCGACCGGCAGCCCCTGGCGATCGCTCGAAAACGAGGACGACCATGACCTCCCGTCGAAATAGCGGAAGCGCACGCGCGAGACACCCTCCGCCACGACCTCGGGTCGGAACGGACGCGTGTCGTGCTGCTCGCGCCGCGCCACCTCGATCCGCCCGCTCCCAAAGTCATAGCGGGAATACACGCCGTCGCTCCGCGTTCCGCCGGAGACGCCCCGCGTGAAAATCTCGATCGAGTTGACTCGCCCCAAGATCCCCGGAGATCCATCGGGGGCCAGCGCGGCGGTGGCAAAGAGATCGGACTCAACGGCGTCAAGCAGAAGGTCCACGCCACGCTGCCGCGTCATCGCGTCGATCACTCGCTCGCGCCGCTCCGAAAGATCACGCACGAACGCGAACACCAGCGCCGAGAGAACCACCACCAGCCCCAGCGCCAGGATCGATTCGAACAGCGTGAACGCCCGACGCTTCTCGGAGGGAGTTCGCATCGGGCTCGTGCGATGGCGCTCTCCACGCCCGCGGGACAGGAGGGAGTTCATGGTCCCCTCCCGGCGGCTTCCCGCCCGACGGTGTCGGACTCTGACCTGCCCAGTCGCACAAGTTGATGAAGCGTAAACGAGACCGGCGGAAGCGTCGGATCATCCCGCCGCGCCGTCACCGCCAGCTTGGTCAACCCCGGAAACGTCGATGGCTCGGCCGCGATCTCGATCCGCCAGAACCCGGTCGGCGGACTGTCGTCAAACCCCGCGGGCGCGTCGGGATCGTCGCTCGGCCAGTCGGGCGCCGGGCCATTCAGAGACTCGGGCGTCGCGATCCCCGACTCGATGCGCGCCAGGGCCGACTGGGCAAGGTCCGCCGCCATGCTCTGATCGCGGGCTTGTCGCAGCGAATCCTGGGCACGCCGGACCATGGACGAGATCGTGATCGCGGCCGCCACAAAGATCGCGACCGCGAGCAGGAGTTCGAGCAGAAGCTGGCCGCGACGGAGCCTCACGGTCCACCTCGGGATTCCGCCGGCTGTCTCGGGCTTCCACTCGAACGGGCCCGGGCGCTGGTCACATCGAGCGTGCGGCCGCTCGCGTCCCCGCCGATGCCGTCGCCCGCGGGCGTGGCCTCCGCTTCGGCCGATTCGCCGGGCTTGTCACCGGGGGAACTCGTGTTGATCGTGCGCACGCGCACCGTGGAGGTCCATTCGCTCAGCGTGAATCGTGCCCGCCTGGTGCCGGATGTCACAAGATCGAAGTCCCCCCCCGCGCAACGCCCGTCCGGGAACGCCAGCGTGAGCGTGACGCGCGATCCGGGCACGGGAGTTCCGCCCTCGGCGCCCGCGGCGTCGTTGTTCCGCGCCGCTCCTTTGGCGCCCGGGGAGGCCGCTCCGCTCCCATCCGTGGCGCCGGGAATCGCGATGGTCACCCCCGCCGGAAGATCGATCGAGAACAACTCCCGCTCCACGCCGGCCTCGTCATCGCCGCGTTCGACGCGCGAGCCCACGAGACGCACATGGTCCCTCCCGCTCACCGCGGCCAGGAGCACCGGAACCCCCGCGCGCTGGGACTCGCTGCTGGCGCGCGAGCACGCGGCCCGCGTCATCTCGATCGCCTCACGCTCGGCCCGCCCGCTCGTGCGCGCGACCAGGGAAGGCAGGACAAGCGACGCGATCGCCACCAGGATCGCCAGCGCGATCACGACCTCGACCAGCGAGAACGCGCCGCGTCCGCCGCGAAGGAATCCGCGGAACGGCAATCGACGGTTGGATCGGTGGGGAACCACTTCCGAGTCCCCCGGGCACGCGGGCGTCAGCCGCCCGTCGCGCCGGAGCCTCCCGTGGGTGAGGACGGGGTCGAGCCCGTGCCGCCGGTGTCGTTCTCGTCGCTCCAGTTCTTGATGTCGTCCTCGGTGCCTTCCTGCTTGTCCGGGCCGTTGGACCACAGGTCGAACTTGCTCTCGTCGCCATGCTCACTCACCGGGCGGTATCCCCAGGGCGAGCCCCACTTGTCGGTCGGGATCGGGGCCTTGAGCTCCGCCGACCACTTGGTCGCGTCGGCGTCCGGGGAGAGCGTGTCCTTGGACCAGAGCACCGCCAGCCCCTCTTCTTCCGTCGGCCAACGGTCGTACTTCAGGTGGAACCCCTCCAGCGCGTCCTCGATGCTCTTGATCTGCGCCTTGGCCAGGTCTTTGTCAGCGTCCTTCTTGCGGGAAAGGACCGACAGCCCGACCAGCCCGCCGATCGCCACAATGATCGCGATCACGATCATCACCTCGAACAGCGTGAACGCTGAACGGGCATTCCTCAGTCTTGATTCCATGTGCTTGCGCATCCTTTCCGGCGAGCAGGGCCTCCGCCACGCCCGCCAATTTCCGCGACGGTCGGCCTCCTGCCGCCGTCGTCGCCCCTTCAGCCTAGCAGACCGGCGAAACCCCGCCAAGTTGCGGCCCAACTTCGCCGCGCCATTGCAAACGTCCGCTTGACATTCCACGAACAATCATCTCGATGCGCCACGCTCATGCGGCCGCATGCGGGCATGGCCCGTTCGGGCGGCCCACCGAACATCGCGAGAATAGGGCAATCACCGAACACCACCCACGGCACATTCGGCATCGATTCACACGCCTGTCGCAACGAGAGCACGTCCCAGGGCGATCAGCGGCCGAGCTTGGTCATCGGAAGAATGAGCGCCACCGCCACGGTCGCCACCATGCCCGCCATCACCAGGAGCAGCGACGGCTCGATCAGCCTCACCAGCGACGTCAACAGGCGATCGACGCGCTTCTCGATCGTCTCGGCGATCGTCACCAGAACGTGGTCGAGGTTGTTCGCCGACTCCCCCACCGCGATCATCTCGACGATGTCGTCGTCGAACAGGCCGCTCTCCCCCATCGGGGGCGCCAACGGACGACCGGCGCGAACCGCCTCGGCGGCGTTCTCGATCGCTCGCTCCATCAGCCGGTTGCCCGCCGTCTCCTTGGCGATCTGCATCGCCGTCAGGAGCGGGACGCCGTTGTCCAGCATCGTCCCCAGCATCCGGCAGAATCTCGCCGCGGCGAGCGATCGCGTCAACGGCCCGACCAGCGGGGCGAACGTCCGCCAGTATTCAATCTTCTCGCGCACCGCCGGGCGCCGGAGCAGCCAACGCACGCCGAACACCGCGCCCACCGCCACGATCAGCGTCCACATCCACCAACGCGACACCAGGTCGCTCAGCGCCAGCACCAGCCTGGTCACCGCGGGAAGATCGGGCACCGACTCGAACAGCACCCGGAACTGCGGCACGAACACGACAAAGATCACCGCCAGCGCGATCGAGCCCAGCCCCGCGAGCAGCGCGGGATAGATCAGGCTGCCCACCACCTTGCCGCGAAGCTCCGCCTGCGACGTCACCAACTGCCCGAGGCGCTCGACCACCTTTTCAAGAAACCCGCCCCGCTCGCCCGCACGCACCATCGCAACGTGGACCGACGGGAACACCCGGGGACGACGCGACATCGCCTCGGCCAGGTCGCCGCCGTCGGCGACGGACTCGGCCAGCTCGCGGAACGCCGCCGACATCGAGGGATCGCTCTTGCGACCGCCCAACAGCTTCAGGGATCGAAGGAGCGGCACGCCGGCGCGAAGTAGGTCCGCCAATTGCAGATACGTCTGGCCTAACCGCCGCGCCGAAACGCCCTTGCCCTTCCCCCCGGACTGCTCCGCCTGTTCGATCGTGATCGGAAGAAGCCGGCGGCCTTCCAATTCCGACAGCACCGCCTGCTCGCTCGCGCCCGCGAGCTCGCCCCGGATGCGCTTGCCCCCGGCGTCGAGAGCGATGTAGCGGAAGGTGGCCACCCCCACACTCTAGCGAGCGATCGCCAGGATCCGCAATACCACCCCGCCGAACGATCGGGCGACCCTCCCGGCGCGGCCCCTGACGGACAAGGGGCACCGCCGGATACCATCTGAGACATGGCAAAGCACCACGCCGTCAAGGACGAACACCTCGACTCACGCCTCCGCTGCCCAGCCGATGCCCGCCTCATGGAAAAGGTCGCCATCGGGGACTTCACCGTCGACCGCTGCGCCGGCTGCGGCGGCATGTGGTTCGACGCCCGCGAGCTCGACAAAGTACTCACCAGCAAGCACGCCGTGGAAAAGCTCGACATCGGCGCTGTCACCAGGTCCAACGCGGCCGGCGCTCTTGGTCAGCTTCACTGCCCGCGCGACAAGTCGCCGCTCATCACAACCACCGACACGACCCAGTCGCACATCCAGATGGATGCCTGCACCGTCTGCGGCGGGGTCTTCCTCAACGCCGGCGAACTCGATGACCTGTCGGAATTGACCCTGAAAGAACGCCTGCGCTCGCTGTTCAAGCGCCCGTGATCCTCGGAGTCTCCCCCAGGCACGCGACGAACCGATCACCCGGACGTGACCCTCGACCACGGCGCGATCAGGTCCGCGCAGCGCGGCGTGGCCACGCCCGCGTTCGCCAGCAGGCCCTCGATCGCTTCAACAACGCGAGGCCGGAGCAATCCGCGGAACGTGCTCGGCTCGCTCGCCGCGGATGCCATGACCTCGCGCAGCGCCCGCTCGCTGGTCGCCAAGGGCAGGCCGAACCGCTCCAGAAACACCAGGCGATCAACGTGCTGCAGCTCTCCCAGCGCGACCGTGATGACCGGCGTGCCCAGCAGCAACGATTCAAGGTTCGTCGTCGAGTGAAACGTGATCGTCGCGTCGGCGGCGAGCAGGAGGTCATGCAAGGCGGGCGAGACGCCCGACACAACGCGGGTTCGCTCCCTCGCGGGCTCATCGCTCGCCAGGTACGCCGAGGGATCCTCGCGCGGGTGCGTCTTTACGATCAGGAACGCGTCGCGCGTCGCGAGCACAGCGTCTCGGATCGCGCCGAATTGCGACGCCGAAGCCTCCTGGGCCGTCAGCACGAACCACGCACAACCGAGAGGAAGGTCGAGCTCGCGCGCGATCGCTCGGCGCGTCTGCTCTCGCGCCGCCGCGGCGTGATCCCGTCGCGACAGCTCGTCCCACGCCGGGTTCCCGGCCGGGTGCACGCGATCGGGCTCGATCGTCACGCCGGGCAAGGCCCCAGCCGCCGGCCCGCGTGATGACTTGGCGAGGATCACACGCCGCTGGTCATCGCCCCAGGCGCCCACGGCGTCGAGTTGGTCGAACGATCCATCGTCGAAGCGCCGCTCGGGCGCTTCGCTGATGTGTCCATGGACGAGGATGGACGCACGCGCCCCCGCCGAGCGGGCCCCGAGCACCAGCGCGATGTCGCAGGTTCGGCGCATCCTCGCACCGACGATCGCACGCACGCCCACCTCGCGCACCAGCCGCTCGCCGGCACGCCACAACTGCAGCGCCCGCGGCACGTACTCCCTCGCCATCCGCCGCAGGTCCGTGCTCGCCAGCGGCCATAGATCGATCGCGCCCTCGCGCAGCGCGCAGGCGATGTCCCCCTCGCGCCGAAGCCACGCTTCCTCCACACGCACCCGCTCGTGCTCCCCGAGCTCGACCAGGTCGGGCGTCAGCAGATCATCAAACCCGACTCGCGTCGCATCACCGGGGATCCGCTTCGCGTTGGCCCACGCATCCGCGCCCGCGGGGAGCAACACACCCACCCGCTGCCCGCGCCGCATCAGCTCCCCCATCACGGGAACCATCGGGTTGAGATAGTTGTCCATCGACGCAACGAACAGCACGTCGATCGCGTGATCCACCCACGGCCGGCTCGCGCCCGACAGCTCAATCTCAAACGTCGGAAACCCGGGCGCGGCGCCGATGGTGGGCAGCCCCGCCGCCATCGCACCGATCAGGGCCGAGCGCTCGCGCGTGGTCTGGACCTTCGCGCCCAGCGACTCCCACAGCAGGATCGCGTGATACTCACCGAGTTGCAGATCGTCGAGCGAGAATCGCACGCACGAGCGCGCCGCCCCGCCACGGGCGTTGATCCACGCCGCCGCGCCCGCCTGCGCCCGCAGCGCTTTGCGGACGTGCTCGTGCAGCCCGGCATTGAACCCCGCGGCCTTGTGAACCACGCACGCGGCCAGGTCCACCGCGTGATCGCCCGCCAGCGGGCGGACCCACGCGCGGGCCATTCCCTCCGCGATGTCCGCGGCTCGCCGTTCATCGACGCTCGCGGCGCGGATCAGCGCGCGAAGCTCGTCCCGCTCCGCCGGTCCAAACTGGATCGTCGTGCCGGACGCGGTCGCGCTCACGCTGGCGCTGGAACTGATCGACATCATCGTCTCCCCCGCCGGTCCGCGCACCCGCCCGTGGTTTCGATGCCGATTCAGCCAGCCTTGGCCGCGTTCTGAAACGCGACGTCTCGACGCAGGCGCTTCATCACCGGGATTTCGCTGTCGTAGACGCGCTTCACGCCGTCGCCCATCGCCGACTCAACAACGCGGATGTCGCGCACCAGTCGCGCGAATCCGCCGGGCTCGACGCTCGCCGCGTGGTCACTCCCCCACATGGCGCGATCGAGCGTCAGGTGGCGCTCGATGAAGCACGCCCCGAGCGTGGCGGCCGCAACCGTGGTCTGCAGGCCCGACTCGTGCCCCGAGTATCCGATCGGCACATTGAACTCGCGCGCCAGCGTGAACATCGCGCTCAGATTCAGCTCCGCCGGCGGGCACGGATAGGTGCTCGTGCAATGCAGCAGCACCAGCCTCGAAGAATCGAGCAGCTTGACCGCGTGGCGGACCTGCTCGATCGTCGACATCCCCGTCGAGAGCACGACCGGCCGACCCGTCGCACGCGCGCGAATCAGAAGCTCACCCTCCGTCAGGCACGCCGACGGGATCTTGAGGCAAGGCGTATCGAACTGCTCCAGGAACTCGATCGACGGCACGTCCCACGCCGACGCGAACCACGCGATCCCCTTCTCCGCGCAGTAGCGATCGATCGCGGTGAACGCGTCGACCCCGAACTCCATCCGCCGCCGGTACTCCATGTACGTCATCATTCCCCACGGCGTCTCTCGCATCACGTCGCGCATCGCCGGCGGCACGCACAACTCGGGCGTCCGCTTCTGGAACTTCACCGCGTCACAGCCCGCCAACGACGCCGCGTCGATCAGCTTCTTCGCAAGGTTCACGTCGCCGTTGTGATTGATCCCGATTTCGGCGGCGATGTAGACCGGCTGATCGTGCCCGACCTTGCGATCGCCGAGCGTGACGAAACCAGGGTTGGAGAGACGCGTCTTCATGGTTCAGGCCTCCGCCCGGCGAGCGGGCCGTGATGGCGTGGGGTGCAGGGTCGAATTCGGATGTCGGCGCGCAAAGACCCGCCCGATCGCCTCGCACATCTCAAAGTCCTCGGGCGTGTCGATCTGAAACGATCGCATCTGGTCCATCTTGTAGAGCGTGATCTTGCCGAACAATCGGCAGTCGTGCCGCAGGAGCCCGGCGGTCCGCATCACATAGATCGAGCCGTTCTCGCGGAACCGGGGCTCGAGGTCCTGGCGGCGCGGACGCCGCAACGGGTCGTAGTCGATCGCCACGCCGCTCCCGCCACGCTCCGCCCAGTGAAAATCGTGCGAATCGCAGACGGAAACCAGCGAATCGGCGCCCTCGGACTCGAATTGACGCAACGCGCTCTCCACATCGTCCATCCCGCGGATCGGGCTGGTCGCCTGCAGAAACACGATCGTCTCGGGCGTCATCGCCCCCGGCGGCGTGATCGTGTTGACCGCGTGGATCAACGCCGATTCGGAGCTGGCGGTGTCGCCGCTCAGCGCCGGCGGCCTGTGAACGACGCTCGCGCCCCACGCCTCCGCGATCCGCGCGATCTCCGCGTCATCCGTCGACACAAAGACCCGATCGACCGACCCCGCCGCCAACGCGTGCTCGATCGAGTGCGCGACCAGCGGCCTGCCCAGGAAGTCCCTCGCGTTCTTGCGCGGAACGCCCTTGGAGCCGCCCCGCGCGGGGATGATGGCGATCGTGCGCATCGGCTTGTTCATGCCCGACCTCCGCCCGAAGTCGCCTCGTGCCAGGCATCAACATACAGCGAGTCGTGCGGGTGCCGGTCGAAGGCGTCCGTGCGCAGCTCGGGCAGCAGGCTCGACTGGAACTTGCTCCTCAACACCCGGTTGAACCCATGCTTGTTCAGCCAGTAGGTCATGTAGGACTCGTCAAAGCAGTGGACGTGCCCGTTGCCCACCGCCGAGATCGAATAGAACCACGACGCCAAGAGTCCGCCGATCGGCGCCTCGCGGTCGCGAACCGTGACTTCGGACTTGTCGAAGAACGAGCGATCGCCCGCGGCATAGGCGTTGATGGCCCGCGAAATGTCGGGCACCGCGATCCGCAGGATGCCGCCCGAGAAGCCGTCCTCGGTGCGACGCCCCGGCCTGAGCACGCGCCGGAACTCGTCCAGCACAAAGCCGAGCTTCTGGGGAAGGATGTGCTCGAGCGTGTGCGATGTAAAGACCACGTCGACCGATCCATCGTCGAACGGCAATCGCTGCGACGAGATGTCGAGAACCAGGTCCGCGCTGTCGCGCAGGTCAACGATCGTCCAGCCCGGAAGCCTGGGGTGTCCCTTCCCGCCGCCAACGTTCAGCTTCGCCAAGGGTCCTTCCTCCGGCCGGGCGATCCTGGGGTAAACCCCGGTGCCATGCGGTGGCCGAGAGGTATATCGGCGAGCCGGAATTATCGGTCAAGGAAAATCGTCACAGACCCTACAGATAGATCGCGCGGGGTCGAGTCCGCCCCCGGGATGCCACCCGCGGCCGCGCGGCGGCATGGCGCGGTCGTCCGGCGATCTACAACTCGTCGCGAAGGTCCGTCGCGGCCTTGTCCCGGGCCTGACGCTCCAGCCGCTTGCGCATCGCCTCGTCCAGCACCTTCTTCCGCAGGCGGATCGACTTGGGCGTGATCTCGACCAGCTCATCGTCCTCGATGTATTCGATCGCCGCCTCGAGGCTCAGCTTGCGCGGCGCCTTGAGCACCACCGTGGCCTCCTTGCTCGTCGCCCGCATGTTGGTCAGGTGCTTCAACCGCGTGATGTTCACAACCAGGTCATTGTCGCGATTGTGCTCACCCACGATCTGCCCCGCGTAGACCCGGTCGCCGGGCTCGACGAACAAGACTCCTCGCTCGGCCATCAACTCGCACGCGTGCGTCGTGACCGGGTTCGTCTCCAGTGAGATCAGCACGCCCTGGATGCGGTGCTGCACCTCGCCCGACACCGGCAGGAAGCGCAGGAAGCTGTGGTGCATGATCGCCTGGCCCTGTGTCGCCGTCAGAATCCGCGAACGCAGCCCGATCAAGGCCCGGCTCGGTATATGAAACACCAGGTGACTCACGCTGGTGCCGCGATGGTCCATCTTCACCATCTCGCCGCGACGCCCGCCGACCAGCTCCATCACCGGCCCGACGTGCTCGTTGGGCACATCGATCACCAGTTCCTCGATCGGCTCGTGATCCACGCCGTCGATCTTCTTGATGATGACCTCGGGCTTCCCGACCGAGAGCTCGAAGCCCTCGCGGCGCATCGTCTCGATCAGGATGCCGAGCGAGAGCACGCCGCGACCCGAGACCAGGAACTCATCCGCCGACTTGCCCTGGTCCACGCGCATCGCCACGTTGGTCTGCAGCTCACGATCCAGCCGCTCGCGGATCTGGCGGCTGGTCACGTACTTCCCGTCCTCCCCGCCGAACGGCGAGTCGTTGATGCGGAAGAGCATCGTCATCGTCGGCTCGTCGACCTTCACCGTCGGGAGCGCGACCGCGTTCTCCGGATCGGCGATGGTGTCGCCGATGTCCACGCTCGTCAGCCCCACGATGCCGCACAGGTCGCCCGCCACGATCTCAGAGACGTCGGCCCGGCGCAGCCCGCTGAACTGCTGGAGCTTCAGCACGCGGCTGTCCACACGCTTGCCGTCGCGCTTGAGAACCGCGACCTGCTGCCCGGCCCTGATCTTGCCGGCAAAGACACGCCCGATCCCGATCCTTCCGACATAGTCGTTGTAGTCGAGCGTCGTCACCAGCGCCTGGAGCGGCGCGTCGGCGTCGCACACCGGCGCGGGCACGTGCTTGATGATCGCGTCGAACACCGCCAGCACGTCCTTGGGGCGCTCCTTCCCCTCGGGGATCGGCCACTCGCTCGACGCCCACCCGTCGCGCCCCGACGCATAGATGCACGGAAAGTCCAGCGCGTGATCGTCCGCCCCAAGCTCCACCAAGAGGTCGAACACCTCGTAGTGAACCTCCTGCGGCCGACCATCCGGACGATCCACCTTGTTGATCACCACCACCGGCTTGAGCCCCGCCTCCAGCGCCTTGCCCAGCACAAACTTGGTCTGCGGCATCGGGCCGTCAAAGCTGTCCACCAGCAACAGACACCCGTCGGCCATGCGAAGCACCCGCTCGACCTCGCCGCCAAAGTCCGCGTGCCCGGGCGTGTCGATGATGTTGATCCGGTAGTCGATGCCGTCCGGGGAGTGGAACGTGACCGCGCAGTTCTTCGACAGGATCGTGATGCCGCGCTCACGCTCCAGCGGGTTTGAATCCATGATCAGCCCGTGCTGACCGCCCTCGAGCTTCTCGAGTTCGCCCGCGCGGAACATGCCCGACTGCTTCAAGAGCTGATCGACCAGCGTGGTCTTGCCGTGGTCGACGTGCGCGATGATCGCGACGTTGCGGATGCCCGTCGCGGCGGGAAGGGAGGCCTTGGAGGACGGCGTGGAGACAGCGGACATGCTTGAAAACACTCCGATCGCGGCGGCCGAGGCTGCCCCCGGGCCGCGGGGCGAATGGACGGGATGAATCGTCGGGGCCCGCAATCCAACAGCAGGCGGGCTTGCATCAATCATAGGCGCGGCCGATCCTTGACCGATTGTACTTCCCAGCCCGCACCGCCCGCATATTCCCGTCCGCCTCGCCTCAATCTTGCCCCTTTCCTTTCCCAGCACGCAAGTGCATGGCACCTTCCTCCCGGCGGGCCGCTTACCCGCCGACAACTTCCGGTTCCGCTCGGGTCGTGGCATCGACGACGCGGCGCACGCCGCGGGCGCTGTCACTCCGCGCTGGTCCGGGACGCAAAGGAGGACTGAGACATGGCTCTTTCGATTTCGCGCGTTGCTCCCGCCGTGATCACCGCGTGCGTTGCCATCGGCAGCGCTCAGGCGCAGGTGCACACCCTTTACTCAAACGACTTTGAGAACGGCCTGGGCTCCGCCTGGACCGGCAATACCAACATCGCCTCTGACTACAGGCGTTACTTCACCCAGTTCAACGGTCGCTACACCAACGATCGCATCGACCTCAACCTCACCACCCCCGCCGGACCCGGCGCGGGAAAATACTACCTTTACACCCTCATCTTTGACCTCTACATCATCGACTCGTGGGACGGCAACAGCCAGACCTACGGACCAGACCGCTTCAAGGTCTCGATCGGCAACAACATCCTCTTCAACGAAACGTTCTCCAACCAGGACAAGAATCAGTCGTACCGCCAGCCCGACCTGGGCCCCTTCCACATGGGCTACAACAGCCAGTGGAAGGACTCCATCTATCGCAACATCACCCTCAAGTTCACCGCCGCCGACAACGCCCGCATCGCCATCCGATTCGCGGGCGAGAATCTTCAGGCCAAGAGCGATGAATCGTGGGGCCTCGACAACGTGAAGGTCCGCTACCAGGCCGTGCCGGCGCCCGGCGCCACGGCGCTCCTATCCCTCGGCGGCCTTCTCGCCGCCCGCCGCCGCCGCTCGTAATCGGATTCCAAGCGACCCCTCGCGTCCAACCCGCGAGCGCCGATCACACCGCCACCCATCCAAGAGACGCAGTCCAGATCAACCGAACCAAGACGAGCCGAGAAGCCCGAACTCAAGCGAGTTGTCCAACGGTTCTTTCCTGTCTCTTTTCCTCCAAAGCCAGGGCCCCGACGTTTGTCGCGTCGGGGTCCTGTTTTATCAAGAGTTTCGGGCCCGAAACGCAGGACTAAGCCCCGAATTCGATCTCCAGCGCCTTGGCCGCCCGAAGCATCGCGTCGTCCTCCGGCACCGTCCGTTGTTTGCCGCACGGCACGCGGATGTCCACGTCCGTCAGCCTCCCGTGCTGAACCGCCGCCATGCGGTTGCGCTTTCCTTCCATCACCATCGAGATCGCGCGCTCGCCCAGCAGCGTCGAGAGCACGCGATCGCCCGCGACCGGTGTCCCGCCGCGCTGCACATGCCCGAGCACGACATGGCGCGACTCGATCCCGGTGCGTTTCTCCATTTCGTCCGCGACCGCCTTGCCCACGCCGCCCAGGCGGATCGGGTCCGGCGACGTCGGATCGACCTTAGACACGAACTGCTGCCCGCCCTTGGGACGTGCGCCTTCCGCAACGCAGATCACGCTGTAGCGCTTGCCGCGAGCGCCACGCGCCCGCACGCACGCCCCGATCCGCTCCAGGTCGAACGGAATCTCCGGGATCAGAATCACGTCCGCCCCCGAAGCAACACCGGCGAACAACGCGATCCAGCCCGCGTTCCGACCCATCACCTCCACCACCATCACGCGATGATGGCTCGCGGCCGTGGTCTTCACGCGATCGATCGCCTCCGTCGCGATCGCCACCGCCGTCTGAAACCCGAAGGTGATCTCCGTCCCCTCCAGGTCGTTGTCGATCGTCTTGGGAACCCCCATCACGTTCAGCGGCACTCCCGCCGACCTCGCCGCATCCGCCAGCTCCGACGCGATCGTCATGCTCCCGTCGCCGCCCGCCACGATCAGCGTCTCGATCCTCTCGCGCCGGAGCAGGCCAAGGCAGGCGTCGCGACGATCCTCCACGATCGCCCTCCCGTCGGCCCCTATCCCCACCGCGAACCGCGACGGATTCGCCTTGTTCGATGAGCCCAGGATGGTTCCGCCCTGGGCCAGAATCCCCGACACGTCCGCGATCGTCAGCACCCGCATCCGGTCCTCGATCAGCCCGAGGAACCCGTCCGCGATCCCCAGAACCTCGAATCCCTCGCGCATCGCCGGCTTGGCCACGGCTCGGATCACCGCGTTCAGCCCGGGGCAGTCGCCGCCCGCCGTGATCAGCCCGATCCGCTTTCCCATCACTGGTCCTTCCTGCCAGGCTCCTTTTCCTCGGTCCACCAGCCCGCCGGATCGCCCAGCGGCCCGGGCCTGCCGTCCTTGTGCATCGGCAGCCCGAACTCATCGCGCCGGTCCTGCGGCACATGCTCGACCCAGGTCTTCTTGTCCGTTGTCTGCAGTTGATACACCACCTCGACGTCCGGCCGGGTTGCTTCGATCGTCGCCCTCACCGCCGCCGCATCCTTGTCGTCCAGCACAAACCCGCTCACCAGCAGCGAGCCGCACGTCCCGTCGTCCGATGGCTGCCACATGATCGCGCCGAACTTCCACTCCTTGAAAAAGGTCGCCGCGTGCGCGTCGATGTACGCCTGCGCCCGCGACTTGGCCGCCGCCTGCTTCACGCTGTTGCAAGGCGTGAACCACATGAAGTACGCGACCACACCCCCGATGCCCAGCAGCGCGATGGCATAGAAAACCAGCCGCCCCGAACTCCCGCGCCGTCCCGCCCGCAACGCCCCTGCCATGCTCCTTGGTCCCATAGAGGCATCATATCGGCCCGCCCGCCCTTTCCGCACACACCCGCCCGCCGGCTGGTACCATCCTCCGATGCATGAAATCCGCCTGCAGGTGGCGACGGAACGCCCCTCGGCCGAGGCCGATGCGTCGCTCTATCTTCACCCTCAGACCCTCGCCCGACTCGCCAGCTTCGAGCTGCGCGCCAAGATGATCGTCGAGGGACTCTCCTCCGGCCTGCATCGCTCGCCGTTCCAGGGCTTCTCCGTCGAGTTCGCCCAGCACCGCCCGTATGTGCCCGGCGACGACATCCGCCACCTCGACTGGCGCGTCTTCGGCCGCACCGACAAGCTCCAGATCAAGCAGCATCAGCAGGAAACAAACCTCGACCTCATCTGCCTCGTCGACGCCTCGGGCTCCATGAACTTCGGCTCGAGACTCTTCGCCGAGGCCTCCGGCGCCGGTCGCGCCACGAGCCCCGACGGCCGCACCAACTGGACCAAGTTCGACCACGCCACCGCCATCGCCGCCGCCCTCTCCTCCATCGCCCTCCGACAGGGTGATCGCGCCGGGCTCATCGTCTTCGCCGACACCGTCCGCGCCGCCGTCCGCCGCTCCAGCAACCGCGGCACGTGGCGTCAGATCGTCAGCGCGCTGGCCACCCACTACGTCGCGCCCGACAACAAGGCGCGCCCCACCGACCTCGTCCGCGCCATCGACCAGGTCGTCGCCAAGGTCACCAACCACTGCCTCATCGCCATCGTGTCCGACTTCTTCATGGACATCGACAGCCTGCGCGACGCGCTCGCCCGCGCCAAGCACCACCGACACGACGTCATCGCCCTGCAGGTCGTCGATCGCGCCGAGCTCGACTTTGATATCGACGAGATCGCGCCCTTCGAGGGCCTCGAGGGCGAGGGTCGCCTCAAGATCGACCCACGCGCCATCCGCGACGCGTACCTCCAGGTGTTCCGCGACCACCTCACCAGCGTCGAAAAGACCGTCCGCTCCGTCGGCTTTGACTACCAGCTCGTCAACACCCACGACTGGCTCGGACCTCCCATCGCCCAGTTCGTCGCTCGCCGAAACGCGCAACTCAAGCGATCCAAGTACGCCTGATGATGCCCTCCGTTCTCCATCCAACCCTGCTCTCCGTCGGCCTGGCGTGCGTCGCCATCCCGATCATCATCCATCTGCTCACGCGCCAGCGCCGCCAGCCCATCCCCTGGGCCGCCATGCGATTCATCATCGAAGCCTACAAGCGCCAGCGCCGCCGGCTCACGCTCGAACAACTCCTGCTCCTGGCCGCCCGATGCCTGCTCGTCGCCCTCGTCGCTCTGGCGATCGCCCGCCCCCTCCTCTCCTCGATCACCTCCGCCGCACGCTCCGCCCGCGTCGTCTACATCCTGCTCGACAACTCGCTGGCTTCCACCCTCACCAACCCCGACGGCCTGTCGGCCCTGGATTCCCACAAGAAGTCCGCGATCGAGGCCCTCGCCACGCTCGACCCCGCGCGCGGCGACCGCGCCGGCCTGATCCTCCTGGGCTCGCCCGTCGATCCCGCCGTCCTTCCCGCCTCCGCCGATATCCCCGCCGTCCGTCGCCTCATCGAGCAGGCCACGCCCACCGATTCCGCCGCCGACCTCGACGCCGCCTTTTCTCGCCTCGCATCCGACCTCTCCGCCACACCCAAGGACTCTCCGCCCATCGTGCTGTCCCTCCACAGCGACTTCCTCGCCGGCTCGTTCGACGCGCAGCGCCGGCTCGCTTCGCTCGCCTCGCCCGCGCCCCTCTCGCTTTCCGTCACCCCACCGCGCCAGACCCCCGCTTCCAACGTTTCGATCATCGGCGTTGATCCGCTCCGCCCGCTCATCCTCGCCGGCGCCGCCCTGGGAACCCAGGCCGACGACCAGGTCCGCGTTCATCTCCGCCGCACCGGCCCGATCACCTCGCAAGCCGCAACATCGCTCGTCAGGCTCAAGCTCTCCACCCCCACTTCCGACCTCGCCAGCGCCGACGCGATCGCCAAGTGGTCGCCCGGCGACCGAGAGACCAGCGTCACGATCTCGATCTCCACTTCCTCGCTGGCCGACGCCGGCTCCTCGGCCCTGGTCGCCTCCATCGACCGCGACCCGATCGCCTCCGACAACACCTTCCGCCGCCCCGTGCTGGCACGCCGATCCATCCAGGTCGCGCTCATCACGCCGCCCCGCCTGGCCCTTGGCGTCAGCATCGATCAGTTCGAGCCGGCGGATTGGCTCCGCCTGGCGCTGTCCCCCCAGGCCGCGGGTTCCTCGCCCATCCGCGTCGTCGACATCGACCCACGCGCGGCCTCCGAGCCGTCGACCCTCGCCGGCATCGACGCCGTCCTCGCGCCACGCCCCGATCTCCTCGATGATCGTGCCTGGTCGCGCCTCGCGGAGTTCGCCGAGTCCGGCGGCCTGGTCATCTTCGCCGTCCCGCCCGGCACCCGCGCTCACCCCTGGCTCGATCAGCTCGAATCAAGCTTCGGCGTGCGCGTCGCCGGCGACCGCGAGGTCTCTCGACCGCCCGAAGCCCTCGCCCTTAGCCCCGACACCACCGCGCCCCTTCTCTCGCTGATCTCGCCCGAGCTTGCAGAACTCGCCAAGCCCGTCCGCATCATCGAACGCCTCCGCCTCGACGCCCCGCGCGATCCCTCCCTCTCGCTCCTCACGCTCTCCGACGGCTCGCCCCTCCTCCTCTGCCCATCACCGCCGGAGACCCCCAAAGACCCAGCCAACGCTTCCCGCGTCTCGGGCACGCCCACGCCGCGCACGCCCCCCCGCGGCAACGTGCTGCTCTTCACCGCCGCCTTCGATCTCTCCGCCACCGATCTCCCCGCGCGCCCGCTCATGCTCCCGTTGATCCAGGAGCTCGTCCGCCAGGGCGTGGGAAATTCCTCGTCATCACTGGCGTCGCTCGCCGGAACGATCTTCCCGCTCCCGCCCGCCGCCGAAACACTCGCGCCCGTCCCCGCCGATGCCGGGCCGCAGATCGCCATCTCGTCGGCGCCCTTCACCCCTCGGCGCGCCGGCCTCTGGCGCGCCCAGGATTCCCGAGGCAGCTCATTCTCACTCGTCGCCGTGAACGCCGATCCGCGCGGCGCCGACACCAACCTTACGACCCGCGACGCGCTCCGCGCCTCGCTCGCCGCCGCCCTCCCCGTCGGAGCGCCCGACTCACAGATTTCCTTCACCGATCAAGGGCCTTCCCCGCGCGACCCCGCCGATCCGTCCTCGTCCATGCCCGACCCGCGCTCGCCGATCCCCGCGTGGCTTCTGGTCGGCGCCGCCCTCTGCGCGGTCGTCGAGCTCACCCTCGCGCGCGTGTTCAGCCACGCACGCCGCCTCTCGCCCGGCCTCTCCGCGTCCATCGCCGCGCGGAACACCGCCAGGGCCGGCGTCGGCAGCCACCCCGGCCCCGAGGAGCACAAGGCCGCATGACCGACACGCTCCTCAGGTTCCTGGGCGTCCACGGCGTTCCGTCCGCCGACCCCGACGTGCGCTTTGAATTCGCGCACCCCGCGCCCGCCTGGGCCTGGTTCCTGGCGCTGGTCGCCTGCGTCGCGCTGGCCTCCTGGAGCTACGCGCGCCTCGACGGCTCGCGCCCGATACGCACCATCCTCGCCGCGCTCCGCTCCCTCTCGCTCCTGGTCATCCTTGTGCTCGCCGCCGGCCCGCGGGTGGTCCGCCAGCCCGAGCACATCGAGCAAGACTGGATCGTCGTGCTCGTCGATCGCTCCGCTTCCATGAGCGTCCCCGATGTCCCCGGAGTCCCCGATCGCCAGACGCGCGAAGCCCAGCTTTCGCAGGCCCTCAACGCCGCCTGGCCCGCGTGGTCCAAGGTGGCCAAGGACCGCCACATTCTGTGGCTGGGCTTCGATGCCACGTCGTATTCGCTCCCCGCGCCGCCCGACTCGCTCCCCACCCTGGCCGCTCCCCATGGCCGCCGGACCCTCCTTGGCCAATCCCTCGACGAAGCGCTCCGCGCCGTCGCCGCACGCCCGGTCAGCGGGATCGTCGTGCTCTCCGACGGCCGATCCTTCGACCAACCAGCCCGCGCCACGCTCCAGCGCCTCTCCGCCGAGCGCATCCCCGTCTACGCCGTCGCCCTGGGCAGCGAATCCACGCCTCCCGACATCGCGATCGCCTCGATCGATGCTCCCTCGGCCGCGTTCACCGCCGATCTCATCCCCGTCAACGTGTCGCTCAGCCGCGCCGGCCCTCCCAACCAGCCCTGGGCCGCCGGAGTCGAGCTCGTCGACACCGCCACCGGTGCGATCCTCGACCGACGACACATCGAGTCATCCAGCTCCGGCGCCTCGATCACCCTCCTGGCCAAGCCCGCCGAGCCCGGCCGCGCGTCCTGGTCCGTACGCATCATTCCCGAATCCGACGACCTCTCGCGCGAGAACAACGCCGCCCCCGTCTCGCTCGAACTCATCCAGCGCCCCATCCGCGTCGTCTACATCGACGGCTACCCCCGCTGGGAGCAACGCTACATCAAGTCCCTGCTCATCCGCGAAAACTCCATCCGATCGTCCGCCGTCCTCCTCTCCGCCGACAAACGCTTCACCCAGGAAGGATCCGACCAGCTCGAGGCCGTGCCCTCCACCCCCGACGAATGGAACCAGGTCGACGTCCTGATCCTCGGCGACGTCCGCGCCGAACTCTTCAGCGATGAACAGCTCGCGCAGCTCCGCGAGCACGTCGCAAAGAACGCCGCCGGCGTCCTCTGGATCGGCGGGAGCGGCGCCACCCCGTGGTCCTGGCGAGGCCGCCCCCTCGCCGACCTCCTCCCCTTCACCCTCGACAGCGAATCCGCCGAAGCAAGCGTCAAGCCCTGGAGCGGCGACGTGCTGCTCATCCCCACCGCCGCGGCTTCTCGCCTGGGCCTCTTCCGCTTGAGCGATGCCGTCGATCAGCCCTGGCCCCCGGCGCTGGCCGATCCCGGCGCCGGCTGGTCGTCGCTCCGATGGTCGCAGCGCATCTCCCCCGGCTCGCTCAAGCCCACCGCCGAGGTGCTCGCCGCCGCACGCCCCGTCGATGCCACGGCGTCGGGCGAGTCCTGGCCGCTCGTCCTCACCATGCGCTTCGGCGCCGGCAAGTCCGCCTACGTCGCCACCGACGAGACCTGGCGATGGCGCTACGCCCAGGGAGAATTGCTCACCGAGCGCCTGTGGCTCCCGCTCATCCGCTTCCTGGCACGCGATCGCCTCTCTCGTGTCGGCAAGCCCGCCACGCTCGAAGTGTCGCCCGCGCGCCTCGTCGCCGATCAGCTCGCGCAGGTCCGCCTCCGCATCTTCGATCAGACGCTCATCGACGCCCGCGCCAAGGACAGCGCCCCCAAGGTCCGAGTCCGCCGCGCCACACCCTCGGCCACAAACGATTCGGCCATCGAACTCTCGCTCGCGCCCGAGCCCGGCGTGGCCGGATCGTTCGTCGCCTCCTTCTCCACCCGCGAGCCCGGTGACTACACCGCCGAACCCCTCGACGCCGCGCTGCTCGGGCTCGGCATCGCCTCACCCTTCGAGGTCATCGCCTCCGACGACGAACTCAAGAACCCCGCCGCCGATCACGCCACCCTCGCTCGCCTCGCTCAGCTCACCGGCGGCGAGGTCATCCCCGCGTCCCAGCTCGCCGACCTTCCCGCCAAGCTCCCCAACCGACAGCTCCGTCTCCTGGGCGCCGAAGAAATCTGGACCCTCTGGGACCGCCCCTTGGCCCTGGCGCTCGTCCTCGTCATGCTCACGCTCGAGTGGGCCGGGCGAAAATGGATCCGCCTCGTATAAAGGAGGATCAAGAATCGCGCCGACCACACGAAGCCGGGCCCCGAGAACATCCGCATCCCCGCACGGATCCGCCGCTCCTTTTTCTCGCCGTCGGCCCGGCACTCCCAATCCCCACTCCCATTCCCCTCCTTCGCGGTCCCATTTCCTCTGACGATTCGCCGGGCGGCGATCCCCCGAGCATCACCGCGATTGTGCGCAATCTTCGGTACCCCCGATTTTCCCCTGAAACGATCCGAACACCAGGACGTACATTGCTTGTGAGGATCGGGTGCCCGGTTCGCCGGACCCTCCCCATCCGCCCGCCGCTTCGGGCCGATAAACCTCAGGAGTCGCCCAGAACGGAGCCGCCCGAGCCACGACGACATGGAACAGAGCACCCCCAACCCGCCGTTCCAGACCCGCGGCACGCCGCCCGACGCCGCCCGCATCCGCGCGCTCGTCGCCCGCGTGCGCACCCGCGCCAAGCAACTCCTCGTCCTTCGCGCCCTTGCCGTGCTCCTTGGCACCGCCGTCGCGCTCTGGCTCTCGATCGCGCTCCTCGACTACTTCGTCCAGCTCCCGGGCGGGCTGCGCCTCGCGCTCCTGCTCGCCTCGTCCCTCGTCCTGGTCGTCACCGCGTCCAGATCGCTCCTCCCGGCACTCCGATTCTCGCCCGCGCTTCCGGACATCGCGCTGCGCCTCGAGCGTACCCCCGAAGCCAAGGCCGCCGGCCTGTCGGGGCTTCTGGCCTCGGGACTCGAACTCGCCGAACATCCCTCCCCAACACACGACGACGAGATGCGGCTTGCCTCGATCCGTGCGGCGGCCTCACGCCTCAAGGGATGGCGCGCCGCTCGCTCGCTCCTCAACCCGCGCCCCGCCGGGCGCTCGCTCGCCGAGGCCGCGTTCCTCGGCGCGATCGTCGTCGCCCTGTTTGCTTTCGCGCCCGAGCTGTCCCGCATCGGCGCCCGCCGCGTGCTGACACCGCTCGCCGATGTCTCGTGGCCCAAGCGCACCGGCGTGATCGACGCCACCCGCCTCGTTGCGCACCCGAAGGGGGCCGCCGTCCCGCTCCGCGCGCTGCTCACGCGCTCCGATCGCCCCGCCGCCGACTCCGATGTGATCGTCCACTACCGGTTGCTCGACGTCCCGGGCGATCCACCCCCGCAGCGCGCCATGCTCACGCCCCAGGGCAAGCGTGCCTCGCTCGCGTCGGATGCCGGGGACATCTCGGGGGACCTCTTCGAGCGGCTGATCGATCTGGACATCCCCGCAGCCGCGCCCGGCCTGGCGCCCCGACTCGAGTACTGGTTCGAGACCAGCGACGACCGAACGCCCCCCGCGCACATCCTCCTGGTCGATCCGCCGACCGTCGTCGGGGCCTTGGCCGTCGTCACGCCGCCCGCGTACGCCGGCGCCGCCGACACCTTCGTGCAAGGTCGGCACGAACTCGGCCCCGGGCGCGACGAGCGCGCCGCGGTTTCACCCGTCCTGGCCGGAAGCCGCATCGAGCTCCGCCTCGAATTCAACAAGCCCGTGCCGCTCCCCGACGGGAGGCAGGCCGCCACCCGCGAGTCACTCGCCCGACTGTTCCCGGGCGTCACGCTCCCCGACGACATGGAAGCCGCCGCGAAGGGCCCGAGCTGGGTCATCTCGTGGACCGCGAGCCAGTCCATCCGCCTGCCGATGGTCCTCACCGACTCCTTCGGCATCGCCTCCGTGCTCGAATCCGCGTACTCATTCCAGATCAATCAGGACCGCGGGCCCACCGTGGTCGTCGCCGAGCCGGCGCAAGATGAGAGCGTGCTCGCCACCGCCGTGCTCGATGCTTCCGTGACCGCGGATGACGACGTCGGCCTTCGCTCGGCCTCGCTCGAATCACAGATCGCCAAGCCCCCCACGGGTTCCGCCGGCGCCCCGCCCGAGCCGGTGGGCGAGGCCACGACGCTCGCGGCCGTCAAGCCGGAATCGCCCACGCGCCAACTGCGCCTCCCGGCGACGATCGACCTTTCGACGCTCGATCTCCGCCCGGGCGATGAGGTCCGCCTGACCGGCGTCGCGTCGGACATCTTCGAGTCCGAGGGAAGGCCGCGCGAACCGGTCCGCTCCGCCGCACGCCGCCTGCGCATCATCAGCGAGACTCAGCTGATCGAGCAGATCAGGACCGACCTGGCGTCGGTGCGGCAGTCGGTGCTCCGCGCCGACGAAGATCAGAAGGAGATCGCCAAGCGCGACGCCGGTGACCCCTCTTCCCTGGCCCGCCAGGACTCGCTCACGCAGCGTCTGGCGCCGATGCGGGACGCCGTGGATCGTCTCTCCCGGCGTGTCGATCGCAACGCGCTGGGCGACCGCGACCTCCGCGACACTCTCGACCAGGCCGCCCGATCGCTCCAGGATGCGCGGAGCGCCTCGGCGCAGGCCTCGCGTGCGATGCAGGCGGCCCAGAGCGCCGGCGACGACGCGGCCCGCGCCGAGGCGCAGCAGGCCGCGGCCAAATCCCAGAAGGACGTTCGCGACGAGTTGTCACGCCTGGCGTCGCTCCTGGATCAAGGCCAGGACACCTGGGCCGTACGCCGGCAACTCGAGCGTCTGATCGACGATCAGAAGCAACTGATGAACGAAACGCGCGAGGCCGGGCGCGACAACGCCGGGAAGTCCGCCGGAGACCTGACGCCCGAGCAGCGGGCCCGCCTCGAATCGCTCTCGGGCCAGCAGCGCGACCTTTCACGCCGGGCCCAGGAATTGACCGACACGCTCGATTCCAAGGCCGACGCGCAGAAGAACGATCCGTCGAAGGGGGACGCGCTGCGCCAGGCCGCCGAGCGTGCGCGGCGTGAGGGCGTCCCGGAGAATCAGCGGCAAGCCGCGGAGCAACTCAGGCAGAACCGCACGCAGAACGCCCAGGACTCGCAGCAGAAGGCGCTCGACTCGCTCCGCCAGATGCAGCAGGACATCGACCAGGCGCAGGCCAAGCGCGACGAGACCCTTCGTCGCACGGCCGACGAACTCACCGAGAGCATCGGCGCGCTCATCGCATCGCAACGACACGAGCTGGCGCGCCTGGATGCCGGGGAGGCAGGGCTCGATCAGGGCATGATCGGCGTGCACAGCGCGACGCTCGCGCTCTCGACCGGCACGCGCGAGAAGGAGAAGGACTTCGCGTCCGTCGCGGACCTGCTCGACACGGCGGCGCGCTCTCAGGCCGGAGCGATCACGGCCTTGCGCGCCACGCCCGCGGACACCGAGCAGGCCGGGCACGGCGAGAAGCTCTCGCTCGAGCAGCTTCAGCAGGCCAAGGCCGAGGCGGAGCGGATCGCCAAGGAGGCCGAGCAGCGCGGCATGGATCGCCAGCGCGCCGCGTTGAAGGAGGCCTATCGCGACGCGCTGGCCGCCCAGACGACGCTGCGCGACGACACCTCGCCGCACATCGGCAAGGAGCTCGACCGGCGCGCGCGGGCGTTGGTGCGGGGCCTGGGGACGCGCCAGGAGGAACTCCGCGCTTCTTTGGCCGACCTGCGAAAGAAATCGGAGGGCCTCGACAACATCGACATGTTCGTGTACGCCCACGAGCGGATGGAGAAGGCCGGCGCCGGGGCGGCCAAGGCGCTCCGCGACGGGGAGGCGACACCACGCGTCGGCGCGGACCAGTCCACCATCGTCCGCGTGCTCGCGTCGCTGGTGGACGCCCTGAATCAGGCCGAGGATGAGCAGAAGTTCCGCAATCAGAACGGATCGGATGGCGGTGGCGGCGCCGGCGGGAGCGGCGGGAAGCAGCCGCTGGTGCCCAACATCGCGCAGCTGAAATTGCTCCGGGCGATGCAGATCGAGGCCATGGAACTGACCCGGGCCGCGGAGGAGAAGAAGGCTTCGGTCGAGGAAGCGGCTCTGCTGCAGGACCAACTCGCCAAGAAGGCCGACGAATTGATGCAGAAGCTGATGGGAGACGGCGGCGGTCAGCAGCCCGGGCCTCGCGACATGCCGAATCAGTTCGACACGTCGCGTGAGCCGCCAACGGAATCGCCGAAGCCCGAGCCGCGGCAGGGCGGCGGGGCGGCGCGGGATGCGAAGAAGGACGAACCGCCGACGCCCGATCTTGACGAGTTGCTGGGGTTGCCCAAGAGCGAGAAGCCTCGTGACATCGCGGATCCCGCGCAGGAGAATCTCGACAACGCGCTGAACCCGCGGGCGCAGACCGAGGCGTTCAGCGAGGCCATCGAACTGATGAAGCGGAGCGCGGCCCGTCTCTCCAAGGGCGGCGATGTGGGCATCGACACGCAGCGATTGCAGCAGGACGCGGTGCGGAGGCTGGACCAGTTGATCGCCGCCGCCAAGCAGAACTCGCAGCGCCAGCAGAAGAAGCAGCAGCAACAGCAGCAGCAAGAACAACAACAGCAGCAGCAGGCTCAGCAGCAGCAGCAACAAAGGAATCAGTCAAAGGGCCAGGAATCGAACGCGATCAACCCGCCGTCGCGGCAGGACGGCCCGGGGCACGCGGCCCCGGCGCCGGGCGCGACGTGGGGCGGGCTGCCCGATCGCGTGCGCCAGGCGCTCACCGAGGGGCTCAGCGATCGCTTCAGCTCCATGTACCGCACGCTCACCGAGGACTACTACCGCCGCCTGGCGGAGCAACCCGGCACGAACAAACAGCCGGACAGCCGGGGGGGTGGACGATGACCTCTCGCGCCGGCGGCGTCACGCTTCCGACCTGGGCGCTCGCGCTTTGCCTGGTGCTCGCATCGGCCGGCGCGACGTTGGCCCAGAGCGCCGATCCGCCCAAGCCCGGCGCTGAGGCTCCTGCGGCGCCCGGCCAGGTGTCGCCAAAGAAGGACGCGCCGGTCGATCCGCTGGACGCGCGCCGCGAGCAATCGGCGCAGAACAACGTACTGAAGGACGAGATCACGCCGGAGCTGACACAGGGCGTGACGCGCGGGCTGGCGTGGCTGGCCAAGCAGCAGAACGCCGACGGCTCGTTCGGCGACGGGCGCTTCGGGCGCAGCGTGGCGATCACCGCGCTGGCGTGCCTGGCCTTCATGAGCGACGGGAACGTGCCCGGGCGTGGGATGTATGGCGACATCGTCGGCAAGGGCCTCGAGTACGTGCTGGCGAACTGCGCCGAGAGCGGCCTGATCGCGGCGGATGCGGCCACGGGGCCCATGTACGGGCACGGGTTCGCGACGCTGTTTCTGGGCGAGGTGTACGGCATGACTCCGGGAGGCGGCGACTCCGCGCTGGCGAATCGGACCCACGCGGCGCTGCTGAAGGCGTGCCGCCTGATCGAGACGACGCAGAACACGCAGGGCGGATGGCGGTACAACCCGGTGCCCTACGACGCGGACGTGTCGGTGACGATCTGCCAGATCATGGCGCTCCGCTCGGCGCGGAACGCCGGGATCGAGGTGCCCAAGGAGACGATCGATCGCGCGGTGGAATACGTGAGGCGATGCCAGAATCCCGACGGCGGGTTCAAGTATCAGCTGGAGAGCGGCGGGAGCGCCTGGCCCAGGAGCGCGGCGGGCGTGGCGACGTTCTACTACGCGGGCATCTATCGGGATCAGGCGATCGAGCGCGGCGTCGGCTACCTCTTCAAGAGCGCGATGCCGGGCGAGGAGGAAGAGAATCGGGCGCACTACTACTACGGGCATTACTACGCGGTGCAGGCGATGTACCTGACGGGCGGCGAGGCGTGGGCCAGGTGGTGGCCGGCGATCCGTCGCGAGCTGCTGGCGGGGGAGAACAACAACGGGAGCTGGAGCGATCCATCGGTGGGCGACGTCTACGGCACGTCCATGGTGCTCATCATCCTGCAGATGCCGAAGCGGTACCTGCCGATCTTCCAGAAGTAAGAGAGGTCACGGAGTCACGCGGATCACAGGGGCATAAGCCGCACGTTGTGAGTCGCATCGGGTGAAGGCGCGATGGCGGGCGGCGGAGTGGACGGGGGCGGGGCGGCATGAACCAGCGGCGGATCATCGCGACGCGGATGCTGAAGATCATGGGGGCGATCGTGGCGATGGAGCTGGCGGCTCCGGCGCTCGGACAGCGGGGCGTGGTGTCCTCATCGCCCGAGCGTGTGCTGATCGATCGATCGCTGGCGCGGTCGGCGGTGCGCGTGGCGGGGTTTGCGGGCGCGTCGGTGTCGTTCGTGCCGGGCGAGGCCTGGCCGGGCGGGACGGTGCGGACCAGGCAGTTCACCGACCTCGTGGCGATCGTGGGCGTTGGCGAGCCGACCGAGGCGGCGAGGGCGGGCACGTCGGTCATCGAGTTGGTCGACGGGACGCGGCTCCTGGGCACGCTGGCGCCCGGGGTCGGCGGGTCACGCGCCGGGGAGACGGGCATCGCCCAGGGCACGTCCATCGGCGACGTCCGGTTCGATCTCGATCATCTGGCGCGCGTGGTGTTCGATGCGGCGATGAGCCCGGCGGCGGTGGCGCCGGGGGATACGGACGTGGTCGAGCTTGCGAACGGGGATCGGATGGAAGGCCTGGTCGCGACGCTCTGGCCGCTCGTGATCGAGGACGCGGGCGACGCGGGCAAGAAGACGGAGTTGCCGCCCGAGCGTGTCCGGCAGGTTGTGATGTCGAACAAGCGTCGTGAGAGCGGGCTGTCGCGGGTGTGGCTGCGTGACGGATCGGTCGTGAACGTGAGCTCGTTTGTGAGGGGCGAGGGGGGCGTGCTGGCGGGCGAGGCGCGTGTGGACGGGAACGACGGCGTGTTCCGGTTCGCGGCGCCGCCGGATCGGGTGCTGGCGCTGGTGATGTCGGGGACGAGGCTCGTGCCGCTGTCGCAGATCGGCGTGAGCTCCTATCGCCCGGCGGGCGGGCGGCGCTGGTCGCCCGGGCCGAGCGTGGTTGGTGGAATGGTCGTGGGCGCGGGGGGTCTGGGCGGCGACATCGAGCTTTCGGGGCCGATGACGGCTTCGTGGAAGCTGCCCAAGGGCTCGGCGCGGTTCAGCGCGGGTGTGGAGTTGTCACGCGGCGCACGGTCGCTTGGGATGTGTACGCTTGTGGTCGAGTGGCGTGGCAAGGAGATCGCTCGCGTGGACATGGACGGGACCAGAGCGAGCGGCGAGGTGGTGGCGTCGCTCGACGGGGGCGAGGGTGAGCTGGTGCTGACGGTCCAGCCGGGCCCGCGCGGCCCGGTGCAGAACGACGTGGTGCTCCGTCAGGCGATGGTGCTGGTTGAGGACACGCACTAAGCGCTCGCGCGAGCGAACTCAGCGAATCTTGGGATCGTGAGCGAATGGGCCGTGGGTGCGGCCGCTCGCGCGGTGTTGGCCTTGGCGTGCGTCCGCGACGCGGGCGACCGGAACGGAAGGTGATTGGAATGAACCGGAAGCGAGCGGGTGATTGGTGCGGCGCGGGTGCGGTCGTTCTGGCGGTGCTTGGGTTCGTGGCGTGCGCGGAGGTCACGGTCGCGGGCGGCGAGCATGTGCTCTGGTACAGCAAGCCGGCGGACGTGGAGTCGGGATGGACGAGCGCGCTACCGATCGGCAATGGGCGGCTGGGCGCGATGGTGTTCGGCGGTGTGACGCTGGAGCGATTGCAGCTCAACGAGGACACGGTGTGGGCCGGGCCGCCGGTGCCCGAGCAGCCGGAGAGCGCGGCGTCGGGGGTGCTGGAAGCGCGGAAGCTGCTGTGGGATGGCAAGATCGCGGAGGCCGAGCGGGTCGTGAAGGAGAGGGTGCTGGGGCCTCGGATCAGCCCGAGGAGCCACCAGACGCTGGGCGACTTGTTTGTGGAGCTGGTCGATGCGGGGGCCAAGCCGGGGCTGTCGCGCCGGGTGGGTGGATGGAAGCGGAGCGAGGCGATGGCGCTGAAGGACGGCAAGGCCGCGACGCCCGCGGAGTGGACCGGCGCGGCGATGGATGCCGCGGGGTGGGGATCGGCCGAGGGGGAGAACGGTCTGAGCATCCCGGAGCATTCAACGGTGGTGTTCCGCGCGGTCGTGGAGTTGAGCGACGACGAGGCCGCGGTGGGAGGCCGGGGCGCGGTGATCGAGCTTTCGCCGATCGACGATCTGAGCACGGTCTATATCAATGGGGTCGAGATCGGGAAGACGACGGCGTGGAACGAGTCGTTCATGCTCGAGATCCCGGCCGGAGCGCTGAGAGCGGGGCGGAACTCGGTCGCGATCGCGGCGACGAACATCGGCGGTGTTGGACGCATGGCGGCGGCGGTGAAGCTGTCCTCCCCCACGTTGACGGAGGGGTATAGGCGCTCGCTCGACCTGCGGACGGGCGAGGCGACGAC
>JABLTH010091471.1_pt1 | contig 49200 bp, 36 predicted proteins | sample 7875711 | NCBI WGS metagenome assembly JABLTH01 (sample SAMN14941262, study PRJNA633318) | bioreactor metagenome | isolation source: bioreactor | place: China | collected 2019-03-05 | reverse complement strand
GCTGGCCTGACTCTCGGTACGGCTGGACAGGTCAGAGTTGCCCGACGCGATCTCGGCGCTCGCCGTGGCCACACCCTCGGCTCCCTGGCGCACCGTCGTGACCACAGACGCCAAGCTGGTTTGCATGTCCCTCAGAGCCTGCATGAGCGTGGCAATCTCATCGCTTCCGTGGATGGAAATGCCCTGACTCAGATCGCCGTGAGCCACTGCGTGCGCCACTTCCACGGCGCGCTGCAACGCACCTGTGATGCTGCGCACCAGCGACCAACCCAACCACGCCGCAAGCAGTACACCCAGAACCATGGATGCGACGGCGATGTTTCGGATCAAATGAAACGTGCTGCGCGCGGATTCGTACGCCAGCTTGGTGTCGTCCATCTGCCGTTTCATCAGCGCCGTCGTCTGTTCATGCAATGAAGCATGCAGCGGTTGCACCTTCTCAACTGAAATACGCAATGCCTCCTTGAAGTCATTGGCTCGCAGCGCCGTCAACGCTGGCCGCAGACCTTCCTGCACGAACTGGCTTCTGGCCTCGGCACACGCCTCTGCCAGGCGCCTTTCATCCGGCTGCGTGATACTGGAAAGGTACGCCGTCCAGGCTTTCTCGATCTGCAGACTATTGGCATCCACCTCGGCGGCAGACCTGGACGCCAGTTCCGGTGTTGGCTGAATCAGGGCGTTGGCGATGGACGAACGACTGCGCAATTGCAGGTACTGAACATCGGAAAGCTGCTGCAGCGGCACAGTACTGCCGAAGTAGATGTCATCCAGGGCATCGTCATTCTTGTTCATGCCCACCAACCCCACGCTTCCGACAACCACCAGGAGGGTCGCGAGCATTCCAACCAGAATGAATAGTTTGGTGGAAATCTTCAGATTATTCACTTGTACCCTCCAGTTTGATTTGGACCTTGCGGACCGACTCCGCGGTCGCGAGCAAATGCGACGTCTTCGCATCGAGCGAACGACCACCCTCGAAGCATAAGCCAACCGGGTTGATTCAAGAATGCCCCGGATCAATGGCCGAACGGGTCCGCTCAACTTGTTCCAGGGGCGCGCCGCACTGCATTGCCAACCACGGGCGTCAGCAACTCGGCAGATTTGACACATATCAAAGGCACACGATTGGGAACTCGCTGGTGCGCAAGCCGCACACTAGAATGAACTCGTCGCCGCTACAGCGGTGCAACAGGCTCCCGACGGTGGCTCACCCCATGGTTCCCCAGGCGGGGGCAACCTCTACCTAAGGAACACCATGAGTCCACATGCAACAAGCTCCATCCGTACATTGGCCTTCGTTGGCCACGGGTCCAGTGGGAAAACCACGCTCACCGAATCTCTTCTGGCCGCGTCCGGAGTGATTCCCAGTCGCGGTACGGTGGAGAAGGGCAATACCGTCTGTGACTTTGATCCCCAGGAACGGGAGTTGGGGCACTCCCTGAACGCCGCCGTCGTCAGCGTCCCCTGGCAGGACACCCTCATTCACGTGATCGACACCCCGGGCTATCCAGATTTTGCCGGCCAGGCGCTGGGCGCGCTGGCGGCTGTGGACACTGCCGTGGTCGTCATCAACGCGCAGACCGGCATCGAACTGACCACAGGACGCATGATGCGTCTGGCTGCGGCCCGTGGTCTGTGCCGCATGATCGTGGTCAACAAGATCGACGCGGAAAACGTCGATCTGCCCCAGTTGGTAGCCGACATCCGTGAACAATTCGGCCGCGAATGCATGCTGCTGGATCTGCCTGCGCAAGATCGCCACGACGTGGTTGAATTGCTCGGGCACGACCACGGTGACAGCGATTTTTCTTCCGTGGCTGCCGCACATCGCGCATTGATCGACCAGATTGTGGAAGAGGACGAAAGCCTGCTGGCCAGGTATCTCGAAGATGGCGCCGATCCGAGTCCCCAGGAACTGCACGCGCCCTTCGAGAAAGCGTTGCGTGAGGGACACCTGATCCCCATCCTCTTTGTATCCGCCAAGACCGGCGCAGGTGTACCGCAGTTGCTCGACGCTCTGGCTCAACTGGCCCCGAATCCGGCAGAAGGCAACCGGCCCCCGTTCTATCGCGGAACGCCCGGCAGTGCCGAGGTTGTCGCGTTTGAAGCCCAGGCGGATGCAGACCGCCATGTGCTGGCTCACGTCTTCAAGATCATCAGCGACCCGTTCATGGGCAAGATGGGCGTGTTCCGGGTGCACCAGGGCACAGTGCGGCAGGACGCGCAGCTGTTCGTGGGTGACTCGCGCCGTGCCTTCAAGGTCAGCCATTTGTACCGGCTGCAGGGCAAGGAGTACGTCGAAGTCGAGGAACTGGTCCCCGGTGACATCGGCGCGGTGGCGAAGGTGGAGGAAATCGAATTCGACTGCGTGCTGCACGACTCGCACGACGAGGACCACATCCATCTCAAGCCGCTCGAGTTTCCGCTACCCATGCAGGGGCTTGCTGTGCAGACCCGGCGCAAGGGAGACGAGCAGCGCCTGTACGACGTGCTGCACAAGCTTGAACTGGAAGATCCCTGCTTCAAGATCGAGCGCCATCCCACCACCAACGAGACCGTCATTCGAGGACTCGGAGAAATGCATCTTCGCGCCAAACTGGGCCGGCTGCAGCAGCAATTCAAACTGGAACTGGACACCACGCCACCGCAGATTGCCTATCGCGAAACCGTGACGGCTAACGCCGAAGGTCACTGCCGTCACAAAAAACAAAGCGGGGGTGCAGGTCAGTTTGGTGAAGTGGCGTTGCGCATCGAACCACTTGAGCGAGGAGCGGGTTTCGAATTTGTGGACATCGTCAAAGGTGGCGCCATTCCCAGTGTGTTCATGCCGGCAGTGGAAAAAGGCGTGCGGCAGGCCTTGGCCGAAGGCGTGGTGGCAGGCTACCCGGTGCACGACCTGCGGGTAACCGTGTACGACGGCAAGACACACGCCGTCGACGGAAAGGAAGTTGCGTTTGTCGCTGCCGGCCGCAAGGCCACTCTGGATGCCATTCGCGCGGCCACACCGATCGTGTTGGAACCCGTCGTGGATATCGAGGTACTTGCGGCAGAACAGTCAGTGGGTGATCTCACGGGCGATCTGGCCAGCAAGCGCGGCCAGGTCACGGGTACACAGCCCAGGGGAGCGAACTTCATGGCCATCAGCGGCAAGGTACCTCTGGCCGAACTGGATGACTATCAGTCGCGCCTCAAATCACTGACGGGTGGACAGGGCAGCTACAGCATCGCGTTCTCGCACTATGCCCAGGTACCCCCCACGGTGCAGGCCCGGCTGGCGTCCCAACACACGGCCGCAGTGGAACAGGACTGAGGGGTCCTGCCACCGCCTGAGCCCCGAACACGCTCAGGCGGTTTCGGGGTGCTCCCTGCGGTAATTCGCAATGCCATCCAGGATTTCCTGGCGGGCCGATTCGGGGCCTTCCCAGCCGAGTATCTTGACCCACTTGCCCTCCTCCAGATCCTTGTAGTGCTCGAAGAAGTGGGCTATGGTCTTGAGACGGAACGGACTCAGGTCATCCGGTTTCTGCCAACGTGTATAGAGTGACAATATCTTGTCGGTCGGCACCGCAAGGACCTTGCCGTCCAGCCCGGCCTCATCCTCCATCTTGAGGATGCCAATGGCGCGGCACGGTACGACGACGCCGGGAATCAGCGGCACAGGGGTGATCACCAGAACGTCCACCGGGTCACCGTCGCCAGAAATGGTCTTGGGCACGTAGCCGTAGTTGGTGGGATAGTGCATGGCCGTGCTCATGAAACGGTCCACGAATATGGCGCCCGTGGCCTTGTCCACCTCGTACTTCACGGGGTCTGCATTCATAGGAATCTCGATGATCACGTTGAAGTCATCGGGAGCGTTTTTTCCGGGGGTCACGTTGTCGAGTGCCATGTGGGGAGTCCTTGTATTGAGCCAGATCAGAAGCGCCTAGGATTAACCCTGATTTTACTTACTCACCCCTTGCTCAGCGAGGCTGCCGGGAGATTTCACGGTACAGTCTGCGGGTTGGCCAATCGCCTGCGTCGCGCACTCCAATGCCGCGACGCCACGAGGAAGCAACGCAGCGGGAGCACCGCCGGCGCGCGAGCTGTTCCTCCCCGAGCGAAACAACAAACCGTTAGGAGTATTTATTTATGACTGGCAACTCTGCGCTGATCCTGGCGCTCGTTTGCGGGTTCATTGCCGTAGGCTACGGCTTTTGGGCTCGCAGTTGGATTCTTTCCCAAGATGCTGGCAACGCGCGCATGCAGGAAATCGCGGCGGCCATCCAGACCGGTGCCGCTGCCTATCTGGCACGCCAATACAAGACCATTGCCGTGGTCGGCGCACTGCTGGCACTGCTGATCGGCTTTTTCCTTGATGGGCAAACCGCCGTCGGCTTCGTCGTGGGAGCGGTGCTCTCCGGCGCCTGTGGCTTCATCGGCATGAACGTCTCGGTCCGCGCCAACGTGCGCACCGCGCAGGCCGCCACCAAGGGCATCGGCCCGGCGCTGGATGTGGCCTTCCGCGGCGGCGCCATCACCGGCATGCTGGTGGTGGGCCTGGGCCTGCTGGGGGTTACCGGCTTTTACTGGTTCCTGACCGGCAACGGCGTTGCGACTCCGGACAAGAGTTTGGCGCACCTGCTCAACCCGCTGATCGGATTTGCTTTCGGCTCGTCGCTGATCTCCATCTTCGCCCGTCTGGGCGGTGGCATCTTCACCAAAGGCGCGGACGTGGGCGCCGACCTGGTGGGTAAGGTCGAAGCCGGCATTCCCGAGGACGATCCGCGCAACCCGGCCGTGATCGCTGACAACGTGGGCGACAACGTGGGCGACTGCGCCGGCATGGCGGCCGACCTGTTCGAGACCTACGCCGTGACGCTGATCGCCACCATGGTTTTGGGTGCCCTGCTGCTCACGAGCGCCGGCACCAGCGCCGTCGTGTACCCACTGGCCCTGGGCGCCGTGTCCATCGTCGCTTCCATCATCGGTTGCTTCTTCGTCAAGGCCGCGCCCGACATGAAGAACGTCATGCCCGCCCTGTACAAGGGCCTGGCGGTGGCCGGCGGCCTGTCGCTGGTTGCGTTCTACTTTGTCACGGTCTGGCTGATCCCCGACAATGCCCTGCGCGCCAGCGGTAGCCAGATGGCGCTGTTCGGCGCCTGCGCCATCGGCCTGGTCCTGACCGCGGCCCTGGTGTGGATTACCGAGTTTTATACCGGCACGCAGTACTCACCGGTACGCCACATTGCACAGGCGTCCACCACCGGCCACGGCACCAACATCATTGCCGGCTTGGGCGTGTCCATGCGTTCCACGGCCTGGCCCGTGCTGTTCGTCTGCATCGCCATCTGGACCGCATTCAAGCTCGCGGGCCTGTACGGTGTGGCCATTGCCGCCACGTCCATGCTCAGCATGGCCGGTATCGTGGTGGCGCTGGATGCCTACGGCCCCATCACCGACAACGCCGGCGGCATTGCCGAAATGTCCGAACTGCCCTCCAGCGTGCGTGACATCACCGATCCGCTGGACGCCGTCGGCAACACCACCAAGGCCGTGACCAAGGGCTACGCCATCGGTTCGGCCGGTTTGGCGGCCCTGGTGCTGTTTGCCGACTACACGCATAAACTGGAAAGCTACGGCAAGGCCATCAGCTTCGACCTCTCCGACCCCATGGTCATCATGGGCCTGTTCATCGGTGGCCTGATCCCCTACCTGTTTGGCGCCATGGCCATGGAAGCCGTCGGCCGCGCTGCCGGCTCCGTGGTGATTGAGGTGCGCCGACAGTTCCGCGAGATCAAGGGCATCATGGATGGCACGGGCAAGCCCGAGTACGACACCGCCGTGGACATGCTCACCACAGCAGCCATCAAGGAAATGATGATTCCTTCGCTGCTGCCCGTGGTCGTGCCGATCCTGGTGGGACTGATTCTGGGTCCCAAGGCTCTGGGCGGCCTGCTCATGGGCACGATCGTGACGGGTCTGTTCGTGGCCATCTCCATGTGCACCGGCGGCGGCGCCTGGGACAATGCCAAGAAATACATCGAGGACGGCAATTTTGGCGGCAAGGGTTCCGAGGCGCACAAGGCGGCCGTGACCGGCGACACCGTGGGCGACCCCTACAAGGACACCGCCGGCCCCGCCGTGAACCCGCTGATCAAGATCATCAACATCGTGGCCCTGTTGGTCGTGCCCCTGATGATGAAGTTGCACGGTTAAGCACCGGCGTCAGCTCGCTCTCTAAGAAAAAGCCCGCACATGGCGGGCTTTTTTCTTGCTCACTTCTACTTCTGTTTACCGGACAACTTGCCTTTGGCCGGATCGTCCTTGTAGCCCAGCGCCTTCCAGTCGAGGCGCTTGCCACCCTCGTGGCATTCCTTGCAGGCGACCGCCTTCTGTCCAGGCTGGACCTCATGGAACAGTCCCATGTACCGCTCGGCCTCGATCCAGCCCACATCAGCCACATCACGGCCAAACCAAGCCTTGGCACCGCCAAGGACCGCTGGTTCTATCTTGCCGGTCTTGAACGTGATCCCGACCTGAATGGGAATCAGCTTCTTGGTCGCATTGTCGATGGGCAGCTTCGAGGTGTGGTACTTGAACGCGTAGATCTTGGCCTTGGGATCGCTCCGTGACCCGTTGGGCTTGTAAATGCTGACCTTCCCGTTCGGACCCGCGACCACAGGTTGGTCGGGTTGGGCGATCTCGCCCGTGCCGTTCCACCACGCATACACCGGCGTGACATCGGACTGGAACTCGATCAGCGGCTCAAACCGACCTTCTCCCGTCACGGCCTCTGAACGACTCCAGTCGCGGCGCATGTCGGTCTTGTCCTTGCGGGCAAACATGGGAATGTGGCAGGCCGTGCAATACACGCGGATCGCGTGCTTGTTCAATTCTGCCTTCGCGTGTACCTGACCCCTGTGGCAACCCTCGCATTGAGCGCGCTGCTCGCCGGGGTCCTTGCCCGCAACCTGCGTGCCAGCCCCGACCACCTTGTGATCCTTGAACTTGTGACATTGAATGCACGACATATTGCTGCCCATGTGCACATCGACGTCGCGCTTGGCATTGGCGTGCGCGGACTCCAGATCGCCCCGCTTGAAGTTGATACCGCCGCCTGAGCCGACGTGACACCGCATGCACATCTCGGTGGTCGGTTTGCTCACGTTCTGGGCGATGGACAGCATTTGCTCGGGATTGCCCACGGCCTTCGGCTGCCAGGCCAGGGTGCCGTCTGGCTTCTTGACCACTTCACGTTGGTAGTTGGCAGAGTGACAAACCAGACAGTCGATGTTCTCCAGTTGCGCCTGCGTCATTTCGGCGGCAGGCTTTTGCCCAAGTCCGACGTGGCACTTCGAGCATCCGTTGCTGATGATCTTGCCGTCGTTATTGGTCAGCATTCCAATCCAACTGATCGAAGGGTTTGTGCAGAAGTCGTTGATCGTATTTAGTTTTCCCAAGGTTCGCCCACCGCTGTTCGTGATGTTGGGAGCTGCAGCGCGCCACTGATAGTGGATGGACTTGAAGACGTCTGCCGCCTCCTCCTCGTGGCACTCCAGGCAGGTCTTGGCTCCATCGAACTTCTTCACGTGCTGCGTCACATGACGGTTCTGCCAGAGCAAGCCTTCAGCGCCACTTTGCGCGGTGACCGCGCCATGCAGCGTCAGCACAAACAATCCCACCAGCAACCTCAGAAACCATCGACCGTCCATGGCCACTCTCCTTGACAAATGAAAATCCGTCTTCTCTGTGCGACCGCACCCACTGGCGCCACGCGTTCGCTTGAATAGGAGCCTGCTTAACTGTCAAAAAAATTCTAGGTATGTCGTCTTCATGCTGCAAATCAAAGTGCGCTTCTATTGACCAAAGGCAAGGTTGTGGCAGGACACGGACTCGCTTGCCCTGTCCACTTGCTTTGATCGACAATCCCACAATGCAACTGAACTACATTGCCAATACAGCCTGTCCAAGTTCGAGCGCGGCAACTCTGCCAGTCATCGATCCTTCCAACGGCGAAGTCTTTGACGAGTTGCAGCGCTCCAACACCCAGGATATCGACGAGGCGGTGCATGCGGCGCGGCATTGCTTCGAGACGGTCTGGCGCAAGATCCCTGCCGCCGAACGCGCTCGCCTGCTGATGCGCCTATCGCGCAAGGTCAGTGAGCACGCTGCCGAGCTCGCAGCCTTGGAGCAACGCGACTGCGGTAAGCCAACCAAGCAGGCACGTGCCGACGTATCGGCCCTGGCGCGTTATTTCGAGTACTACGCTGGAGCCTGCGACAAACTGCACGGCGAGACCATTCCCTACCAGGACGGCTACAGCGTCTTGACGTGGCGCGAGCCGCACGGCGTGACCGGACACGTGATCCCCTGGAACTACCCCATGCAGATTTTTGGGCGCAGCGTGGGTGGCGCCCTGGCCGCAGGCAACGCGTGTGTCGTCAAGCCCTCGGAGGACGCCTGCCTGTCGCTGCTGCGCGTCGCGCAACTGGCTACGGACGCCGGTTTCCCACCAGGGGCGATCAACATTGTCACAGGTTACGGGCACGAGGTGGGCGCGGCCTTGGCGCAGCACAGGGGCGTGGACCACATCAGCTTCACGGGCAGCCCCCAGGTGGGCACCCTCATTCAGCAAATGGCCGCCGAGCGGCACTGCCCCGTCACGTTGGAGCTGGGCGGCAAGAGCCCGCAGATCGTCTTTGCCGACGCCAACCTGGACGAAGCCATTCCCGTCATCATCAACGCCATCGTGCAAAACGCCGGCCAGACCTGCTCGGCTGGGTCACGTCTGCTGGTGGACGAACTGATCTACGAACCCCTGCTGCAACGTCTGGGCCAGGCCTTTGAAAAGCTGCGCGCCGGGCCGCCGGCCATGGACCTGGACCTGGGTCCGCTCATTCGGCGAAGCCAGCAGCAACGCGTGTGGGATTTCCTGAGTGACGCCCAGGTGGCGGGCATCCCCATGGTGGCACAAGGGCGCGTCGTGGACGAGGCCCCGGAAACCGGCTACTACCAGGCCCCCACGCTGCTGCGCGACGTCCCCGTGGCCCACCGGCTGGCGCAGGATGAGGTCTTCGGCCCGGTGCTCTCGGCCATGAGTTTCCGCGACGAGGATCACGCCGTGGAATTGGCCAACGCCACGCGCTTCGGCCTGGTCGCGGGCGTGTGGACGCGCGACGGGGCACGCCAGTTCCGCATGGCCCGGCGCATCCAGAGCGGCCAGGTCTTCATCAACAACTACGGCGCCGGCGGCGGCGTGGAACTGCCCTTTGGCGGCGTCAAATCCTCCGGCTATGGCCGCGAAAAGGGCTTTGAGGCCCTGTACGGGTTCACCACCCTCAAGACCGTGGCGGTGCGGCACGGTTGAGCTGCCACGATCGTCCCCCTCTTTGTACAACCACCTCTCTTTGAAGGAAGTCACATGACCCAACGCGTGGCCCACAAATCCATCATCGTCACCGGCTCGGGTTCGGGCATCGGCGAAGGCATTGCCAAGCGGCTCGCCGCGGAGGGCGCCAGCGTCATCGTCAACGACATCAGCGTCGCCCAGGGCGAACGCGTTGTGGCCGAGATCGTGGCGGCGGGTGGCCAGGCCTCTTTCTTTGCAGCGGATGTGACGAAGTCGGACGAGGTCAAGGCCCTGGTGGACGCCGCCGTGCAGCGCCACGGCCGGCTGGACGTGATGATCAGCAACGCGGGCTGGACCCACCGCAACCGGCCCGCGCTGGAGGTGAGCGAGGCCGAATTCGACAAGTGCTACGCCGTGAACATGAAGAGCATCTACCTGGCCACCATCCACGCCACGCCCGTGTTCCGCGCGCAAGGCGGCGGCAGCTTCATCAACATCGCCTCCACCGCCGGCGTGCGCCCACGCCCCGGGCTCACCTGGTACAACGGCTCGAAGGGCGCGGTCATCGTGACCTCCAAGTCCTTGGCCGCCGAACTCGGGCCGGACAACATCCGCGTCAATTGCATCAACCCGGTGTTCAACCCGGACACGGGCCTGAGCGCCGAATTTGCCGGCGGCCCGGTGGACGAGGCCCGGCGCGCCAAGTTCCTGGCCACCATCCCGCTGGGGCGCTTTTCCAGCGCGCTGGACGTGGCCAACGCCGCACTCTACCTGGCCAGCGACGAGGCGTCGTTCATCAGTGGCGTGTGCATCGAGGTGGATGGCGCGCGCTGCGTCTGACCTCGTAGCCTCCCGCCTCCCTCCTTACACGCCGCGTTCCAGGCTCCGTTGCCGGGATTGCTGCGGAGCAAACAGCGCCACCAGGGCGTCCATCAGGGCGCGGGCCTTGGCCGAATGGTCGGCGCCGAAATTGCAGACGTACACATCCAGCGTCACCGCCTTCGATTCGGGCCAGGTATGCACACACAGGTGCGACTCCGCCAGCAGCACGGTGGCCGTCACTCCACCCGGCCCCTGCGGACTGGCCGGAAACGTATGAAACAGCTTGCCCACTGGCTGCAGGCCACACGCCAGGACCGCCTGCACACACCACGCGCCCAGGCGTTCGGCGTCCACAAGCCAGGCGTCGTCGCAACGGCAGTGGTGGAGATCGGCGGTGATGTGCAGGCCTTGCATGGCCGCGACTTTAGCGCGAAACGGCGCGTGATTTAGAATTCGCCCGTGTTCGCAAGAGCACATTCGCTAGGGGTGTTGCGTAACCTGGTTGCGCGACTGAGAAAGTCCCTTTGAACCTGATTGAGGTAATCCTCGCGCAGGGAAGCTTGTCCAGGATCTGGCCGCGCTGCACGACGCAAGTTGTGCCGCCTCTCGAACGGCCTCACCAGTCCCGACCTGTCCGACCTGCTGTGACGTCCAAGGAAAACGTTATGGCACATTTCAACAAGAAAGTCCGTCTTTCGCCCGTCTGTCAAGCGATAGGCGCTACATTTTTCGCAGCATTCGGCGCCTCTGCCCAACCGGCACCCGCGTCGGCCACCCTGCCGGCCGTGGTCATCTCCGAGCGCAGCCCGCAACCCGTGGCCGATGTCACCGGCCTGGGCGAGGCCCCGCTGGCCCGCACGCCCGTCAGCGCCACGGTCTTTGACGCCGGACAAATCGATGCCGTCGGCGCCCGGCGCCTGTCCGACCTGATGAAGCTGGACGCCTCCATCAGCAACGCCTACAACGCCGTGGGCTATTGGGATTACGCCACCGTGCGCGGCTACGTGCTGGACAACAAGTTCAACTACCGGCGCGAAGGCCTGCCCATCAATGCCGAGACCTTCATCGCCCTGGACAACAAGGAACGCGTGGAGCTGCTCAAGGGCACCAGCGGCATGCAGGCCGGCACCAGCGCCCCCGGTGGCCTGGTCCAGTACGTGGTGAAGCGCCCCACCGACAACCCGTTGCGCAGCCTGCGGCTGGAAGCCACGGGCACGGGCGGCGCCCTGATCAGCGCCGACCTGGGGGGCCGCTTCGGCCAAGCCAGGGAGTTTGGCTACCGGCTCAATGCTGCGGGCGAAGCGCTCAATGCCGACGCGCCCGGCACCCGTGGCTCGCACCAGTTGCTGGCGCTGGCGCTGGACTGGCGCATCGACCGCAACACCGTGCTGCAGGCCGAAGCGGAATACTCGCGCCGCTCTCAGCCCAGCGTGCCGGGCCTGAGCCTGACCGGCACCACCCTGCCCCCGCCGGACCCCAAGCTCAACATCAACCACCAGCCCTGGTCCCTGCCCGTAGTGCTGGAAGGCGTGACCGGCACCGTCAAACTGGAGCAGACCCTGAACGCTGACTGGCGCTGGGTCGCCCAGGCCGGCACGCAACGGCTGAAGTCCGACGACCGCGCGGCCTTCCCCTTTGGCTGCTCCGCCACCGGCGAATACGACCGCTACTGCCCCAACGGCGACTTCGACCTGTACGACTACCGCAGCGAGAACGAACGCCGCACCACCGACGCGGCGCAGTTGCAGGTCAAGGGACGCGTGGCCACAGGTGCGGTGCAGCATCAGGTGGGCGCATCCTGGCTGGTCAGCCGCACGCGCGACCGCTTCGGCCGCGGCGCCTACAACTGGGTGGGCACGGGCAACCTGGCCCATCTGCAGGATGTGGCACCCGACCCCAGCCTGACCAGCGAGAACACCCAGCGCAGCGAGCACAGCACCGAGTTCTCCGCCTTTGACGCCGTGGCGTGGACCCCGCGCCTGAGCACCTGGCTGGGCCTGCGCCACAGCCACCTGCAGCGTGACAGCGTGCGTACCGATGGTTCGGCCCCCACCGCCTACACCCAGAGCGTGACCACGCCCTGGGCGGCCATCAGCTATCAGTTGACGGCCAGCCACATGCTCTATGCCAGTTGGGGCAAGGGCATCGAATCCCAGGTCGTGCCCAATCGCCCCACTCAATACGCCAACGCCGGCCAGGCGCTGGAACCCCTCACCTCACGTCAGACGGAATGGGGCATCAAGTCGCAAGACCCGGTGCTCAACTGGCAAGTGGCGTACTTCGACATCGTGCGCCCTGCCACCAACCTGGATGCCTGCAACCGCCTTTACATCGCGCCCTGCACCGGGGCCTACGACGGCAGCGCCCAGCACCGCGGACTCGACGCCACCGCGCAGTGGCGTAGCGGCCCCTGGAGCGTGGGGGGCGGTGTGACCTGGCTGCACGCACGGCGCGCAGGCAGCGTGGTGGAACCGGCGACCAACGGCCAGCGCCCCACCAACGTGCCCGACCACGTGCTGCGCCTGCAGGCCCAGTACCGGGTCGCCGCGCTGCCCGGCTTATCCCTCCAGGTGCAAGGCTCGCGAGAAGGCGAACGCGCCGTGCTGCCCGATGGCTCGGCCGTGTTACCCGCCTGGAACCGCCTGGACGCAAGCCTGCGCTACGACACCGTGTTGCGCGGCACCTCGACCAACTGGACACTGGGCGTGGACAACGTCCTGGACCACCGCTACTTCAAGGAATCGCCCTACCAGTTCGGTCACGTCTATCTGTTCCCGGGTGCGCCACGACAATTTCGCATTTCCGTGCAGGCCAGCTTGTGAAACCCGAAAAAATCCCGCTATAATTTAGGGCTTGTTCCTCGATAGCTCAGTCGGTAGAGCGCCGGACTGTTAATCCGTAGGTCCCTGGTTCGAGCCCAGGTCGAGGAGCCAAATAAAACAAGGGCCTGCACGAAAGTGCAGGCCCTTCGTCTTTTCAGGCGTGACGAAAACGTGACAGGTGCAACACCTTCCGCCCTTCCCCCCGTCCGATTCGGGACGCCGCAGACAACAGATCTTCCGCTGCAAACATGGCGTCGCGGTCCGCTGTGCTTTGCATCTCCACCCCCAAAAGGTCCTTGGCTCATCGCAATACATCCCCGCTTGATGATGCCCGCACACCGACGCATGACGCAACTCGCCGCATCTCACCGTGGCTCCTGCTCCCGCGTGTAGCGGTGCCCGGATTTGCATGGGCCATCGATCGAACCCTGTCGGTCACGGGAACAGCACTCCATCGCCCTTTGCGCGGCAGACGCTAGCAAAAACCCTTGGACACCCACAATTCCGGGCCGAACGGTGAATTGTTCTGCTATCCTTTGATGATAACGTTTACATTTCCCTATTTCCAGCATGATCCGGAGTTCGAATGTCGCTTGATAACCCGTTTTCTGAATCACTCGCGCGCGACAGTGTGGCGGACTTCCCGGGAGCAACGCACCCCTCACACCGCCCTGGCCATGTATGGCTGTCGAGCGGCGACTACCGAGTGTTTCTCAACGCCCGCGCCAGCGGCTTCTCGGCCTTCGGTGCGTACCTGCTCAACGCCTGGACGCCAGACAGCGTGGAAGAAGCGGGTGGCTGGTACATCTACCTGCGTGACTTGGACCAGGGTGACTTCTGGACAGCCTCCTCAGCCCCCGTGCCGGGACAACGCGCCGGGCAACTCCACCTCGAAGCGGACGTAGCCAGCATTCGCCGCGAATACAGGGGCATCACCTCGCGTGTGGATGTGTGCCTGGCCGATGACGCGCCGCTGGAACTGCGCCGTGTCGAGTTGACCAACGCCGGACCGGGCACGCGTCGCATCGAGATCACCAGTTACCTCGAGGTGGTGCTCAACGAGCCCGCGGCCCACGCGGGGCACCCAGCGTTTTCCAAGCTGTTCGTGCAGACGGAGTGGCATGCCTCGACCAGCGCCTTGCTGGCGCGGCGCCGACCTCGCGGTAATGCGGAAACCCACCCCTGCCTGGCGATGGCCTTGCTGGGAAGTACCGTGGCGGAATGGGAAACCGACCGCGCCCGCTTCATCGGGCGCGGTCGCGATGGCAGCCGCCCCGTCGCGCTGACGCAGACAGATGCCCTCAGTGGCACGACGGGTAGCGTGCTGGACCCCGCGCTCGCGCTACGCACGACCATCACGCTGGCGCCAGGCGAGAGCGCGGACATGTACTTCGCGCTGGGAGCGGCCCCCGACCACAAGCAACTCCTCGAAGCGGCCGCTGGCTGGTCGGGGCCTGCAGTTGCGGCACGCTTCTTCTCGCGCCGCAGCGGCTCCCGGGAAACTCTGGAGCAGGCCTTGGAAGGCCCGCGCGGCTCGCTCTGGCGCCAACTGACCCAGGGGCAACTGCTGCCAGAGCAGCAGCCTGGCGTTCTGCCTGTGCGCGCCTTGCGCGCGCCTGTCGCTGCCAATCCGCCGCCCTCGGAACCAGCGCTTCAATTCAACAACGGCTATGGCGGATTCTCCGCGGACGGTACCGAATACGTGATCCGCCTGCCCCACCTGGGCGACGCAGGGCTGAAGTTGCCGCCCATGCCCTGGACCAATGTTCTCGCCAACCCGCAGTGCGGCCTGATCGTCAGCGAAAAGGGCGCTGGGGCGATGTGGGCGGGCAACAGCCGCGAACATAGGCTCACTCCATGGCGCAACGATCCCATCAGCGATGCCCACGACGACGCCTTGTACGTGCGCGACGACGACAGCGGCAGCTTCTGGTCTCCCCTGCCCGGCCCGGCACCGGCGCAGGCAGACTACGAAGTGCATCATGGTTGGGGCTACTCCACCTGGCACTTGAATGCGCACGGGCTGGAGCAGGAAGTCAGCATGTTCGTGCCGCAGGACGATCCGTTGCGCGTGGTGCGTCTGCGCCTGAAAAACCCCGGCACGCAGCACCGCCGCCTGTCCCTGTACAGCTACAACCGCTGGGTGCTGGGCGTGACCCCCGAGGCCACGCAGGCCAGTCTGCAAACCGGCTTTGACAGTGCGGCGGCAGCCCTGTATGCGCGCAACCCCGAGGCGGGTGAATTCGCGCAGGGCACGGCCTTTGCCGCGGTGGATGCTACCCAGCGTGTGAGCTGGGCCGCGGACCGACGGATGTTTCTGGGCCAGCCGGGCAGCATGAGCAACCCCGAGGCCGTACGCGATGGCGGCCCGCTGAACCATGCCATTGGCGCGCAACCTTGCGCGGCGCTGCACGTGGCGCTGGACCTTGCCCCCGGCGAGAGCCGGGACGTGAGCTTCTTCCTGGGTGAGGTGGGCGACGCTACGGAACTGCCCCCCCTGCTCGCACGCTACCGGGCTCCCGGCGCGGTGGAGGCAGCGCTGGCGCAGGTGCGAGAGTTCTGGCACGACACCGTGGGTGGCATGCACATCGAAACACCTATTCCCGAGATCGACCTCATGGTCAACGGCTGGCTGCCCTACCAGAACCTGGCCTGCCGCATGTGGGGGCGCACGGCGTTCTACCAGTCGGGCGGTGCCTACGGTTTTCGCGATCAGTTGCAGGACGCAGCATCGCTCATCTACCTGCGGCCGGACCTCACGCGCCGACAGATCCTCACCAACGCCGCGCACCAGTTTGTCGAGGGGGACGTGCTCCACTGGTGGCACCCTCCCCTGAGCAAAGGCATGCGCACACGCTTTGCCGACGACCTGCTGTGGCTGCCCTACCTCACCGCCTATTACATCGCCGTCACCGGCGACGCCGCCGTGCTCTCGGAACAGGCGCGCTTCGTCAAGGCGGAATTTCTCGACCCGGACGAGGACGAGCGCTATCTGGTCCCTGAAGATTCCGGCACCAGCGCCGACGTGTACGAGCATTGCTGCCGTGCCATCGACCGCTCACTCACCAAGGGCGTGCACGGCATTCCCCTGTTTGGCTGCGGCGACTGGAACGACGGCATGAGCCGCGTGGGACGCGAGGGCAAGGGTGAGAGCGTGTGGATGGGCTTCTTCCTGTACACCATCCTGGGCGACTTTGTTCCGTGGTGCGACGCCCGGGGTGACGTGGATCGCGCCCAGCGCTACCGTACCTTCCGCGCGGAACTGCTGCAATCCCTGAACGATGCCGGATGGGACGGCGACTGGTATCGCCGCGCCTGGTATGACAATGGCGCGCCGCTGGGCTCCAAGGCCAGTGACGAATGCAAGATCGATGCGCTGGCGCAGGCCTGGTCCGTGATGTCGGGCGTGGCTTCCGCGGAGCGTGCCGACAAGGCCCTGGACGCCCTGGAGCAGCACCTCATCAGCGACGAGGACAGGCTCATCCGCCTGCTGACGCCTCCGTTCGTGGACACGCCCAACGACCCCGGCTACATCAAGGGCTACGTGGCGGGTGTGCGCGAGAACGGCGGTCAGTACACGCATGCCGCCCTTTGGGTCGTCAAGGCCATGGCCATGTCCGGGCGGCGCGGCCGGGCGGCGCAACTGCTGAAGATGCTCAGTCCCGTCAGCCACAGCAGCAGCACCGCCGATGCGGACCGTTACAAGGTGGAACCCTATGTGATCGCCGCGGACATCTATGGCGTGGCCCCGCATGTGGGGCGCGGGGGCTGGACCTGGTATACCGGATCCGCCGGGTGGATGTACCGCGTCGCGGTGGAGTCCCTCCTGGGCTTTTCGCTTGAGGGCGGCCATACTCTGCGCCTGGCCCCGTGCATTCCCGATCACTGGCCGGGGTTCACGCTGCGCTACCGCCTGGACGACGGCACCCAATACGACATTGAAGTCAGCAATCCGCAGGGCATTGCCCAGGCAGTGACGGGTGCCACGCTCGATGGTGCCCCCATTGCTTCACGACTGAAAGACGTCTCGATCCCGCTGCGCAGGGACGGCGCCAAGCACCGACTGCGCGTCACGCTGGGTTCCGGGGTCTAGCCTGATCTGGACCAGAGCGAAAGTCGGAGTATTCAATCCCGGTGCAGCACGTATGCCAGCGCGGCGGCGCTGCACAGGCTCGCCAGCCAGGGCGTGAGCGCTGCGGTGGACGCCAACCGCAGCGCTGCAAGGTCCGACAGACTGGCTGCCATCTGGGTCCATGTCGGCCATGGCCCGCCCGACAGCGCAATGATCCCGCCCGCCACCGCGCCAGCGAGCGTCCAGCGCTCGAACCTTCGCCCCTGACGCGCGCGTCGCTGCAACTCGGCCTGAGCCTGCGAAGGAGTCAGAACCACAGGAAGCCTGCGCACGACGCGTGCCGAAAACCCATCGTCCGGGATCGGCTCCGGGCGGGTCGCCCACAGCGCAGTATCCAGCCAGTCCACGCTGGCCTCGGAATCCCTGGAATCGTGAAATGGTGTGCTCATCGTGAAACCTCCGGCGCCCACGCGGACAGCCACTCGCGCAACCGTGCCTTGGCGCGCAACACGTGGGACTTGAGCGTGCCCAGGGGCAAGTTCAACACCTGCGCCGCTTCCTCGTGCGACAGGTCCATATGGTAACAATGGATCAAAGCCACGCGCTCGGTCTCGGGCAACCGAGCCAGCGCCGCCTGCATGTCCAGCCGCAGGGCCTGCGCCGGCCTGCTGTCGTGTTGCGTCGCCCCTTCCGTCCCATCGGTCGCCGACTCATCGTCAGGCAGTGGCTGCGTGGGGCGGTGGCTGCGGGCGTGCATCAGGAATCGGTTGTAAGCGATGCGAAACAGCCAGGTGCTCGACCTGGCCTGCCCCCGGAACTCCGCCAGATGCGTCCAGGCCTGTATGAAAGTCTCCTGCGCCAAGTCGTCTGCCAATGCGACATCCCCCTTGGTCAGCTGGCGCAACTGATTGCGCACGGCCGACTGATGCTGCCGTACCCATTGAGCGAAGGCATTGGGGTCACCCGCCGCGGCCAACGCCAGAGTCACTTGCTCGTGATCAACGGGTGCGAGCATGGCTTCGTCCAGTCAGCGGCATTTCCCGGCGCAGGACCGACCACTCAGTCACGCCCGCTGGGTTTGGTGCCTTCCAGTTTCCACGCCACAAGCTGTGCCAGACCCACCGCCAGTGGCACGGCACCGATGCCCCAGTTTCCATCGCCCTGCGCCAAAAACAGCACCACCAGCCCTGCCCCCAGGCCCACCAGTGTCATGGCACCATGCAAGCGTGACTTCGGCGAGCTTTGAGGCGTGAGCAACTCCGGCGGAACGGACAAACCCTTCTCGCTCAGATGGACGATCGTGTCGTGTAGTTGTCGATCGCGACGGTGCCGGTATTCCAGAACGACCAGCACCACGCCGATGACAAACACCATGGCGAACAGGGGAACCAGCAAACCGACGAGACTGTGTATGACATTGGGATCCATGATTTTCTCCAGTGACACGAAGGCATCCGCGGACCTGACCACCATGTACGCTTGCCTTCTTGTCCGTTTGGATGCCGAGAGTTACCCTTTTGGATGCGCCCTTGACCGAAATATTCTCCGCGGCGGCCGATTCGCTTCGGCCGCCCCCATGTCAGCGCTTGCAGCCGCGGCCATCGTCCCCTCTGTGCAACGGCGCCGGTGTGAGCGCGATGGACGCCACCTCGCGCGCATCGGGTGGCAATTGCACCGGCCCCCAGCTCAAGCGGGCCACCTGGGCAGTGAACGCCCGGCTGCTTGATTCGCTGACTCGCACAAACCGTATGGCGCGAATGTCGGAACCCGGACGCAGGTCCTGCACGCTCCATTGTCCATTCTGTATTTGCAACGGAGGTTCGTGCAAGAAGATGCGCCCGGAATAGCTCACCAGAAACACCCGAAGCGCTGTGCCGTCGGTCGGAACCGCCGTGCCGCTCAGGTTGAACGGCACATCCCGTGTTTCCGTTCGAAAGCTCCCCCCCACGGGAACGGTTCGTCCGCCGCGCTTGCTGGCAAAACCCGTCACGCTGAACGGCTCGGCACCCTTGACCAAGGTGGGTTGCCGCACGGAGCAGGGCTGGAACACGACGGGCACGGAAAAGTAGTCGGACCAGAGCCAGGGCAAGGCCAGCATGGGCAACACCAACCACCACGGCCGAGCGGCCAGCCGGCGCGCCCAGTGCCACAAGGACTGCACTTCAGACGCCATATTCCATGGCCCTCCAGCGCCGCAGTCCTTGGTGATAGAGCCACGCCGGCACGATGAGTGCCGCGCAGATCCAGGCAAGGCTCGCCTCGAGCGCTGCTTGCCGCATGGCAAAGTGGTTGAGTCCGTACAGCGCCAACATCAGGACGAGCCCGACCACGGGCACCACCGGATCCCAGCGAAACACCCCCCCCATCGCGGGCACGCGCCAGAATACCAGTGCTGACATCAGCAGCACGAGATACAGCCATTGGGGCAACAACCACGCCAGTTGCGATGGCTGCGAACTGGCCAGCACCACCAGGGCGGCCAGCGGCGCGACCCGCACGAACGCCCCCACCATCCAATGCAGCACCAGTTGCGCAAAGAGCCGGTGCGGGAGCGTGTGGCGCGTGCATGTTGTGGGCAGCAGCAGGCCCACACCCGAGCGGTGAATGTCCAGCACGGCCGAAAAGAACGGGGCCAGCAATTGCACCGTCAGCACCATCGCAATGGCGGCCAGCACGTCGAAGTACCACGCCTGAGAGGTCTGGTAGTCCCAATAGCCCAGCAACGGGAACACCAGCGCCGCCGGAAGCACGATCCCCAGGGCAAAGGTCCAAAACGACAGCACCTGCGGCGTGAGCACCAGGATCTTCCACCGCTGCATCGCGCCGCCTGGACGTGGCCGACCGCTGGGCAGCAGCCCCCAGGCCAGCAGCGCAACCCCGGACCGCATCCGCTCCGCAGCCGACAGGGGTGCGCTGGCCGGCGGCGGCGCCGTAGCCGACTGGCGCGGCGTGAACGCCGGCCAGGTCAGTGGCCCCAGCAGCAGGCATGCCACGGCAAAGGGTGTCACGCCAGGACGGGAATCCAAGAGCGGAATGTTCAGCCAGTACTGGGTGGTCGTGCTCACCAGCAGCGCCCAGGGCAATCCGATGACCAGTGCGCTCCAGGTGATGTCACGGAAGTACTGGCGCCGCGAGAAGCCCGCCGTGTTGCCGGTGAAGGCGCCAGCCAGAAACCCCAGGCCCATGCTGCCGTAGGACCACAGCGGCACCCACTGCCGCCACGGCAGGCCGTGACCGGGAATCACCCCGCTCACGTTGTAGCTCCAGACGACGCAGGCCCAGCACAGCAGTCCCAAGCTGACTGCCACCACCAGAACCCCGCTCCGGTGCCCCGGCAACAAGCGCTGCACATCCGTCCTCAGCAGGGCGATCGTAGACAGCCCCAGAAAGAATCCGATGGCGGCCGTGACCGACAGCGCACTGGTAGGCACGACGTCCGGCCCCCACTCCACCTGCACATCGTACATCCCGGCCCAGCGAAAGACCACGGGTGCCACCATCAAGAAACCCATGCCCACCAGCCACCAGCGACTGGGGCCCAGCAGGGCGCGCAGGATGTGGCCGTGCACACTCACCACGACCACCTCTTCCTACATACCCCCAAGCCGCCGCCCGTGGACCGTGCATCGGGCACGCCTGGGTGGGGCAACAGCCTGGGGTATTCCGTGGTGAAGAGAACGGGGGCCGTCTTCACCGTTGATGTGCAATTGGGATACGGGCGCATGGCCCCGACTTTAACGCCCACCGAGCCTACGAATCTCCCGCCAGGGAGCGCGGTACACCTCACGCACGGGCTCAGGTGCATACAAGGCCGAAGTAGCCTGGGTCATGGAAGAGGCCGGACAGGAGCCCGACGTCTGGTAAGCCAGCGCCGTCTTGAGCAGGCGCTCGTTCACATCCCCAAAGGCGTGACCCAGGTCGTCCGGCGCGGCGCAAGTCGGAGCAAAGCCACTCACGTACCCTCCCCGGCCCGCGGCATTCACCCCCTCCATTTCCACAGCAAAGTAGGCCGTGCCACAGTTGTTTTTCTGATGAAATCCATAGGGCTTGCCGCAAGTGACCCCGCCAATGGTGACGACTTGCACAAACGGGCTCAAGCTGTTGATGATGGACTCGCTGGCCGAGCAGGTGCCAGGCCCCGTAAGCACAAACACGCGCTTGAGGCCCAACGCCGGCAGGGCCTTGTTGTTGGTGTCCATGTTGAAGAAGGGAATGACGTCGTTTTTCTCCGGGTGCTTGTCGTTGAAGCGTGTTTGCTCAAACACCTTGCCCTTCGTGGGTTCACCGCCGATCATGTAGCCCACTTCACTGGCGATGTACAGGTAACCGCCGCCGTTGTAGCGCACGTCCAACACCAGATCATCGATGTGGGCGGCGACGAAGTCTGCCATGGCCGAACTCAACGGGGCTTCAGCACTGGCGATGTGGTCGTTGAACACCATGTAGCCCACCTTCTGGCCGTTCGGCATAGTCAACACCTGGTTTCTCAACACCGGACTGCCCACCACAGCCTTGGCCACCAGCGTCACACGCCGTGTGACGCTGGCGCCTGGATCAAGCACGTCGAAGCTGTGGGTGGCGCCGCTCTTGGCTGGGTACAGGGCGTTGAGAAAGGCATCCCGCGCCAGTTTCCCCTCGGCCACGCCATCGATGTTGACGATTTGCGTGCCGCGATCGATGCCGGCAATCCTGGCCGGGGTATTGGGTTCCGAATACGCGACCATCAAGCGCAGGTCCGTGGTACGCGCGAAGCTGGCGCCGTAACCCACTGTTTCGCCTGACTGGAAGTAGGCGTCGATCACGGCCTGGGATTCGGAAAAGCTGAATCGGTCCCGGGACTCGACGCGCAACGCGTCGAAATAGTCCCTGGGACTGGCGTAATTGGCTGCGTTCACGTCCACGATTTCGCGGTACCACAGATAGACGTCGTCCAGGTGTGCCCGCACCCAGCTTTTTTCACCGTCGGGCGTGCATACATTGGCCAAAGCACTGGCGGCGGGTGTCACCGTGATGCGATACGGCAATTGCCAGGGCGATCCGGGATATGGCTGCTTGCACGTCACGGGATCGTCGCGACAAAGCCGAACTTCAATCGAACCAGAATGCGTGCCAACCGCCAACGAGGCACTGGTGGTCAACTTGGCCACGTAGCTTGTCGGCGTATCCGATTTGATGGAAACGTTGGTGCCGATCACGCCGACGGTGTCGATGATCCCAACATTGACCACCTCGGAGATGGTCCGGTTCGATGTGGCCGTCACGGCAAACGGCTGTTGCGAACCTTGCGCCACCGAAATTTCGACAGTGGAAGGGTTGAAGGTCAGCTGAACGCTTTGTGGGATAGCACTTTCGCCGCTGACATCGCCGCCGCCTCCTCCACCGCAACCGGCCAATATCAGCGTCACAAGTCCTGTCGCAATCAGTCTTTTCATTTTTTTCCCTTGGGTTAAGGCAGGCATCGACACGCCTGCCGAACAGACATTCAAACTCTGGGTTGTCGAATCGCCGACCCCGGCACGGCGCTGGGTGTGCGCAGGCCACGCATCACTGCGCCGGGTTGTACTTCTTCAGGAAAGCCTCGATCGCGCCATACACCCGGTAGCGGGTCTCCTCCTTGGCGAAACCGTGCTCTTCTCCTTCGAGTTCCATGTACTCGACCACCTTGCCATGCTTCTTCAGGCCGTCGCGCATCTCCTCGCCATGCACCAGCGGAACGCGGTAGTCCTTCTCGCCATAGGCCATGAACACGGGCGCCTTGATTTTGTCGGCGTGCTTGGACGGGGACGTGGCATTGAACTGATCGCGCAGCTTGGACGGGTCTCCCAGTGTTTTGTCCTTGTGGTAGGTCGCGGCCTTATCACCCCAGGAATCCGAGGAAGAAATGTAGAACAGGTTGGTAACGCCCAGCAGGTTCACACCACACCGATACTGATCCGGATCCTTCACCAAGCCCATCATGGTGGCGTAGCCGCCGTAGCTGGCACCCATGATGCATACACGCTTGGGGTCCACCACGCCCTGCTTGACCAGGCTTTGCACGCCGTCGGTCACGTCGTCCTGCATGGACAGGCCCCACTGGGCAAACGACTTCTTGAAATGGGCGTCACCAAAACCCGTGGAACCACGGAACTGCGGTTGCAGCACGACGTAGCCCATGCCAGCCAGAAGCTGCACCTGTGGGTCAAAACCCCAGTGGTCACGCGCCGCAGGGCCGCCATGCACCAGCACCACCATCGGCAGGGCCTTGGGCTCACGCCCCTTGGGCAGCGTCAGATAGGATGGAATGGGCAGACCGTCGCGGGCCACAAAGTCATAGACCAGTTGCACCGACATCTTGCTCGGATCGATCCAGGGACGCGTGGCAAACAGGTTTTGCAGTTTTTTCTTGTCCGGGTGGTACAGGGAATACCGGCCCGGCTGCGTGGAGGAGTACGAAAAGATCAGCATCGGCGCGTGGGCGTTGCTGGGAGAAATCACGTTCACCAGGCCGGGAAAGGCCTTGTCGATGCCGGCTTGCAGGCTGGCCATGGATTTGTCAAACCACACGGTTCGGGGAGGCTCGCTGGACACGCGCACACCCAGCACCGTGCGTGAGTCGGGCGCGCGAACCAGGCCGTGATCCACGTCCACGGTCTTATCCGACGCCAAGAGTTCGCCCGGTTTGTTGGCGGCGAAGTCGTACTTATAAATGCCCTGGAGCCCGTCTGGCTTGGGCGCCGCAACGAACATGGTGCTGCCATCGGCGTCAAACCCGAGCACGTTGAACCTGGCTTCAAAAGTGGAATGCTCGGAGAGCTTACGCCACGGTTGCCCCAACTGATCGCGGTACCACACGGTCTCCGCGCTTTGTTCGGCGTTGGAGGTAATGACCACGCGCAGTTGGTTCCTGGTATCCAGGACAAAGCCGCGCGCAATGCCCTTGACATCGAATTCGATTTCCTTGCGCTTGCCAGTGAGGCTGTCAACGCGGTAGGTCTGCGCGTCGCCATTGGGGAGCTGGCCCGACACAACGACGCCGTCGACGTCGTCCTTCAGTCCATAACCGAGCACGCTCATTCGCCCCACCGCTTTCGACCAATCCGCCGGATCGATGCCATCCAGCCTTCTCCCGAACAGGCTGGCCTCCTTGCTGCCATCGCGGTTGATGGCGTACAAGCCCAAGGGCGTGGACGTTTGCTCGCCGTCGCGTTCAACGATGCTGTAAACGAGGCGCTCATCGTTGAGCCAGAAGATATTCGTCACATCCTCCTTGTCATACCCCGCCACGTTGTTGGCGGCACCGGTCTCGATATCCACCACGGCCAATTGAATGCGGCCGTTGAGGTTGGCTGTGGTCGCCAGATGCTTGCCGTTGGGCGAGAGCGTGGCGGAGGTGAATTTGGCGTTCTTGAACAAGTCTTGCACGCTGACCTGGGCATTGGCCACGGCTGTGGCCGCGAACAACAACGCCGTCGCCGCGAAGCGTGCATAGCGTTTCAAGTGAGAACTCATGGTTTTCTCCTGTTGGATTTCATGGATGGAAAAGCAGCAGGGGCCAGGCTGCCAAAGGGTAACTTCGTGTGAAACATCATGGGGCGCATTGGCGCGCATCCCATGCCGCGCAGACGGGATCGGGTATCAGGCGGATCGAGGCGACCGTATGAGAGTCCATTGGCAGGGAGCCTGCCAGCCAATCGCCGTTGCGCGCCATGTCACTCAACCGGGTACTGGTGGATTCACTCACCAGCACAAAGCGGATTTCGCGGATGTTGGCGCCGGGGCCGACCTTGTCGGTGCTCCAGCGGCCATCGACCACCTCCAGGGGCGGCTCGTGCACAAAGAGTTCACCCTGAGCACCCACGTTGAACAGCCTGAGCCGGGTACCGGTCTTGGCCGGTGCCGCCACCCCGGCCAACTGCAGGTTTTGGCCGCAAACCTTATCGCCGACACGCACGTTCTCGCCCGAGGTGCCGACAAACCGGTCCACGCCAAACACCTCGCCGGTGGGGGTTACCAACGGCGCGCGCGTCCAGCAGTTCGAGAACGCGGGACGTGCCGCAAAGTAACCAGGCACAACCCAAAGGGGAAGCAGCACAACCAGTGCCGCCAACCACAGGCTGCCAGAGGTCTGGCGCAGCCAGCGTGGCAAGCGGGCGAGAGCAGGTGCCGCGCGAACAGCAGATTCGTTCACTGGTGACATATCAGGCTCCGTACTCCATGCGCTGCCAGCGCCGCACGGCCCAGGCATGCAGCACCATGGGCACGATGAACAGCAGCCCCAGGATGGCTGCGCACACCACCGCCGAGTACTGGTCGAGCACCAACCACCGAAACAGCGGAACCAGGGGTATCGACAGCCCCCACACGGCAAGATTCACGACATCCAGATTTCTTGATGGCCTGCGACCCGGGGCACGCCAGTACACCAGCGTGGCGGCCGTGCAGACCATCCAGCAGGCCAGCAAGGCGTACAGCGCCAGCATCACCGGGGCCATACCCAACCACAAGGCCCACAGCGCCGCGGGCAGCAGCAACACGGACGAGCCCAGGGCCCACTGCGTCAACAGGCGCCGAAAAATCCAGTGCGGCAAGGTGTTGCGACCGCTGAGCCCCGGCAGCATCAGGACCCGTCCAAGCCGGGGTACCTCAACCACCGAGGCCATCATCGGCAGCAGCACCAGCGTCAGCAACATGAAGGCCGGGCTGGAGGATGATCCGACTTCGGTCCAGGTCATCGGTCGACCCCCCCCCAGCACCGGCATGAAGGCCCACAGCAGCGGCCAGACGGCCACGAATACCGCCCCAGTCCACACCGACAGCAGCGCTGGCGAGAACACCAGCAAATCGGGCCAACGCCGCGCACCGGAGTGCCGCCGTGCCATCAAACTGGACAGGAGCCAGGCATCCAACGCCGTGCCCCCGCGCTGGACATGGATCTGCTGTTGACTGGACGACGGCAACACCGCGATGGCGTAATCCCCTGCCTGGGGCCGTGGTGCGAGCTTGCGCGCCAACAGCACCGGCCAGGACAAAGGCCCCAGCAGCAAGCACAGCGCCGCCAGCGGGTTGTAGCCGGGCAGAGCGGGTAACCATGGGGAAATCCACCACGTGCGCAGGTCCTCGTGGCCCACCGACACCGCTATCACGCCAAAAAACAAGGTCATCAGAATCTGGCGCTTCCAGAACTCACCCCCCCGGTACAAGCCCATGCCGGGCATCCATGCGCCCAGCAGAAACCCTAAGCCCAGGGCTCCGTAGGCCCAAAGGGGAGCCCAACGCAACCAGGGCACGGGCAAAGGATGCACCTGAACCCACGAATAGACCAGGGGCACTGGCAGCCAAGCCAGCAGCCCCACCACCGCCAGCACCCACCCCACACGTCGGCCATATCCCGGAACCACCTGCGCAGCATGACCTTCGAGGAAAGAGACCAGGCCGTTGCCCAGCAACATGCCTGTCATCGGACTGCAAAACACAGCGATCACCAGCCCAATCCCCCCAGCCGGAATACTGCTGAGGGACCACTGCGAGACCAGCCCCATGACGGGCAGCAGCGCCAGCATCAGCACCACGAGCGTCAGCAGGTAGCTGCGCGCCGCCAGTGCGCTCAGAACTCGCAGGTACGCCCTCACGCCAGCAACTCCACGAACATGTCATCCAGGTTCATGCCTGTCGGCTTGGCGTCAGTGGGCAGCAAAGACAGGTCGAAGCTGCGCGTGTCGATCACCGCCGTCACGCCGTGGTCGTTGGCGCGCTGTACCAGCACACCGGGCTCGTCCGGCAGACGGTGCGCCAGACGCACGCGCTGCAAAGCCTCGCCCAGCACATCCCACTCGTCGGCCAGCAGAATGCGACCATCCTTCATGAGCACCAGGTGGCTGATGATGCGTTCCAGGTCGCTCAGCAGGTGACTGGAGATGAGCACCGTGCGGTCCTGCGCATCCCCGAACAGCGTGCGCATGAACTCGCGGCGCATCAGGGGGTCCAGGCTGGCCACGGGCTCGTCCAGCACGAGCAACTGCGGCGCGTGCCCCACCGACTGCAGCAGGGCCAGTTTCTGTTTTTGCCCAAGGGACATTTCCACGATCTTTTGTTTGGGGTCCAGTCCCCAGGCACCTAGCAACTGTGCGACCCGTGACGCCTGCCACACCGGGTAGAAGGCGCCGATGTAGTCCAGGTATTGCCCCACCTTCATCCACTCGATCAGCTCCGGAGATTGCGCCACGTAGCCCAGGCGCGACCGGGCGCCATCGCTCAGTTCCGTCGGAACTTCGCCGAACAGCCGGATGTGGCCGCTTTGCGGCAAGGTCAGGCCCAACAGGCAACGCATCAGGCTGGTCTTGCCCGCGCCGTTGGCCCCCACCAGGCCCACCACCGCCCCCTTTGGAATGCTCAGGTTCACGCCCTTGAGGACCGGCTTGCCCTTGTACGACAGGTTCAGCCCCCGGATATCGATGGGGCCATCGCCCAGTTCGGCGGCGCCAGGTTCTGCGAGAACGGCTCCGACTTGCGTCTCCTGCATCATTTGTCTCCCTCCAGTTCTTTGCGGAATTCGGCCAGAACATCGGCCACAGGAATTTCGAGCTGACGCGCGTGCTGCGCGGCGGCCTGCAGGCTGGGGCGCAGCAGAGCCAGACGCTCGGCCTTGGAGTTGCCGCCGGAACGCTCCGCCACCACCATGCCCTGCCCGCGCAAACGCTGTACCAACCCTTGTGTCTCCAGCAGGCTGTAGGCCTTGGAAACGGTCATGGGGTTGACGGCATGCAGCGCGGCCACAGCCCGCACGGAAGGCAGTTCATCCCCCGGGCGCAGGCTGCCCCCGGCAATCAGGCGCTCGACCTGATCCACGATCTGACGGTAGATCGGGACGTTGGCGCTGGGGTTGATTTCGTACTGCATGGCGTTTGCGTATTAGTGAAATAATACACCAGACAATACACCGATGCAAGCGTTTTGACCGCGAACCGGTCAAAAACCTTGCATGCTATTGTTTGTAGAGCTTTGAACCAAGGAACAACGGCACATGCAGCGCTGTTCCTTTGAAATCTACGGGCACACCATTGACCCGCGCACGCGGCAGGGTGGCCGCCCCCTCGGGCCAGCGCAGCACCACGCCGCCCTGGGGCCAGCCGCCGGCAACCCGCAGGTCCAGGTGCAGCGTGCCCCGCTCCAAGCGCAACTTGTACGCCAAGGCACCCATTGAGGTGCGCAGGCCTGACACGGCAATGCCCTGGCCCGACAGCCACGACATGGGCACCCCCGCGGCCAGCACCAGGGCCTGGTCGTGCTCGCGCTCGTAGGCAAACAGGTCCAGTGCGCTGCGCACGTAGTCGCTGGAAATCCAGGCGTGGGGCATGTCGCCCACGAAGCGCGGCTTGCGGGCATCGCGCCCCACCACCTCGGCCCACTGGTTCCAGCCTTGGGGACGCTGGTCGGCAAAGAAGAACTTGAGCAGGTCCTGCGCACGCTCGTTCCAGCCCAGGCGCACGAAGGAGCCCACGGTACGCAGTTCGTAGGGCGTGTAGTCGTCCCACTGCCGTCGGCCATCGCGCCGCGCCACGAACTCCTGCCAATAGCGTTCGAAAGTGCCCTGCAGCAGTTGGGGGTCCAAGCGCTCCTGCTCGTTGGCGGGCGACAAGGCCACCGTGCTGGAGGTGGCGTCAAAGTCCCCCAGTTCCGCTGCGCCGCTCAGGTAGTGGATGCCATGGCGCCGTGCCGTCACCGCCAGCGACTGGCGCAGCTCGCGCTGGAACTCGTCCCGCTGCGCCGCCAGGCGTTGCGCCACTTGCGTGTGCCCGAGTTCGCCCGCCAGATACGCCGCATCCTTGTAGCCGCGCAGCGCCCAGAAGTTGTCCCAATACGAGTGCATGGGCTTGGCCGAATAGCCCTCGTGGCTGATGGACGCGGGCATCATGCCCCAGAAGGCCTCGCGCTCACCTTCGCGGTTGGCTGACGTGCGTTCGCTCTGGCGCAGGGTCTCCATGTAGGCCGCCGCACGCTCCACATGCGGCCACAGGCGCTGCAGCTGCGCCTTGTCGTGGGTATAGCGGTAGAGCTGGGCCACGGCGAAGATGAGCTGACCGTGGCTGTCGTTCTCCGGCACCGGATCGGCACCCCGCTTGTCCACGCAGCACGGCACCTTGCCGCTTTGAAACTGGTAGGGCGCAAACCATTCGACAAAGTCGCTGGCCACGCGGTCCTGTCCCAGGCGCAGCAGACCCTCGACCATCATGGCACCGTCGCGCACCCAGGAGCGGGCATAGGAACGGGTGCCGGGCTGCAAGGCCGGGCCATCGCGCGACACCAGCATGTGCGCCAGGGCCGTGCGCAGGCTGTCCACCACGGGCTGACCCTCGGGCGGCACCTGCAGTTTCACCTGGTTGAGCTTGGCCCGCCACTGGGCGGCCACCGCGTCGTGCTGTTGCTGCGCCCAGCGGGCCGCCGTGCCTGCTCGCGGCAAGATCACCGGGCCGGTGAGCGGCATGAGCAGGTTGATGGTCTTGCGCCCGCCCGGCGCCAGCGTCACCTCGTACACGAGTGCCCCGCTGGCGTAGCCAAAGCCATCCTCCAGGCGTAGCGGTGCGGCGGAACGGGCCAGCGCGGCCTGGTCAAGGATGTGCCCGCTCTCAAAACGGGTGGCGGTGACGGCGCTGGGCGCCTCCAGCGGCCACAGCAGCGGCTGGCCATCGACGGCCACGGCCTGCCCGTCCCAGGCGATGGAACGGATGCCGTGCACCCCGCCCGGTGTGTTCAGGAACTGCATGGGCGGGTTCACCTGAAACGGGCGCAGCGCCAGCACCAGTTTGACGCTGCGCGCGCGCCGCCCGTGGTTGACCAAGGTGTAACGGCCCAGCAGTTGCGATTGCGCGGCATTGCCTGTGCCCACTGCCGTCACGTCCAGCGACAGCTCGTCATGCCGCCAGTGCACGCTGGGAATGGGCAGGTAGGCGTCCTGCAGGGTCTGGCGCGGCTGGACCTGGGCCCAGCTCACGCGACCGGTGCCACCCGGACCGGTGATGAGGAAAGGCTCAATCGAAAAACCGCCCTTGCCCACCTCGATGGCCCCGTCCTCACCAATCAGCCCCGAGTCGCTGCCGCCGTCCACGCCCACCAGCGTCCAATACGGCTGCTGGCCCGAGAAGCCACGCGGGAACAGTCCCGGCGCCGAGTCCCGCGCAACACCCTCAAAGAAGGCATTCGCGCTCGCGCCAAAGGCCACGTCTCGCACATCCAGACGGGTCAGGGGGGTGTCCGCAGCGGCGCCATCGCGCAGCAGCAGCCTCACATAGCGGGTTTCGGATTCGGGCAGCAGCAGATAGTGCTTCGGTCCGGCCGCCTCCTGGACGGTGCGCACCGTGGTCCAGCGCAGCTTGTCATCTGAAAACTGCACGTCGTAGCGCGCGGGGCCACCCCGCTCTCCCCACTCCAGCACCAAGCCGCCAAATTCGCGCGGTGCGCCAAAATCCACCAGCAACTGGCCGGCATAGGGCGCCTCGGCGGGCGTGGTCGAGATCACGGGTGCGCCGGGGCTGGCCACGGTGGCCGGCAATGCCGTCAGCCGCAGTTCGTCAAAACACAGCGAGCCACGCCCGCCGCCCTTGCCGCTGGACACCACGAGCTCCATGGTCGCTGTGCGGCGCAGTTGCCGGTCCTGGGCCGGACCCCAGGCAAAGTCGATGTGGCGCTGCTTGATGGTCCAGGCCTGCCACTGCGCGGGCGGCGTGAAGTCGCGCCGCGTGGTCCACCAGACGTTGTCGCCGCTGGCGTCCACCCATTTCACTTCCAGGTGGTTGCTGGGGGCCTCGCCACGCAGGTGCAGGTCGACGCGGTAGTGGGCGGGAAACTCCAGCGGCAGGCTGCGGCGCGCGAAGGCATAGCCCGACACGCCGTTGAAGTCGTAGTCCAGGCACAGGGCCTTGCCCTGCGCGCCGTCCACCTGCCGCAGCGAGGCCTTCACCTGGTCGGAGGCGCTGGCCTTCCAGGGGGTGATGTCCTCGAAGCTGTCCAACACCTGGGTGGGCTGGGCCTGTGCCACCGTCACCCACAACGCCGGCACCAGCAGAACACCCACACGCCGGCACACAGCCTGCCAGGCCCAGCACATTCCGGTCACTTCACGCTCCCCATGAGCAGGCCCTGGATGTAGTAGCGCTGCATCAGCAGGAACAGCGCCAGCACCGGAAGCACGGTCACCACGGAGCCGGCCATCATCAACTCGTTGTCCTGCACGTGTTCGCGCGACAGGGCCGACAGCGCCACCGGCAGGGTGTGCAGGTCGTTGTCCGTGAGCACGATCAGCGGCCACATGAAGTCGTTCCAGCTCCCCAGGAAGGTGAAGATCGCCAGCGTCACCAGCACCGGCTTGAGCAGGGGCAGCACGATGCTGAAGAAGATGCGTGCCTCGCCCGCTCCGTCCATGCGCGCGGCCTCCAGCAGATCGTCGGGGATGGTGCGGGCGTACTGGCGCACCAGGAAGATGCCGAAGATGCTGGCCAGGCCCGGGATGAGGATGCCGCCATAGGTGTTGACCAGCCCTATGTTCTTGAGCATCAGGAACAGCGGCATCATGGCCACCTGTCCGGGGATCACCAGTGCCGCGAGCATGGCCTTGAAGATCGGCTCACGCCCGGGGAACGGCAGCTTGGCAAAGGCGTAGCCCGCCATGACGTTGAACAGCAGCGAGATCAGCGTGACGGCGCTGGCCAGCAGCGCACTGTTGAAAAAGTAGCGCCCCATGCCGGCGCGCTCGAACAGCTCGCGGTAGTTCGCCAGCGTGGCATGCGCCGGCAGCAGCGGCGGCGGGAAACTGCTGGCTTCGCCCGCGGCCATGAACGACACCGACAGCATCCACAGCAGCGGCGCCAGACTGACCGTCGCAATGCCGATGAGCAGACCATTCACCACCGCCGTGGCCACGGGATGCTTCATAGCGCCCCCTTGCGTCGTGCAAACCACAGCAGGCCATGCGTGAGGGCAAACATCATGGCGAACAGCACAAAGGCCACCGACGACGCGAACCCCAGGTTCCACCACTTGAAGCCTTCGTCGTACATCAGGTACAGCACGCTGTAGGTGCTTTGCAGCGGGCCACCCTGCGTCATCACATAGGGTTCGGCAAACATCTGGAAATAGCCCGCCATGGTCATGATGCTCACCATCAGCAGCGTCGGCCCCAGCATGGGCAGCGTGATGTGCCAGAACTGCTGCGACACGTCGGCGCCGTCCATGCGCGCCGCCTCATACAGGTCGTCGGGAATGCTTTGCAGCGAAGCCAGAAAGATGATCATGTTGTAGCCAAAGTTCTTCCACACCGCAAACAGGATGATGGTGGGCATGGACCAGTGCGGGTCGCCCAGCCAATCGATGGGCTCCAGGCCCAGGCTACCCAGCCCGTAGTTCAGCAGGCCGTAGCGCACGTGAAACAGGTAGCGCCAGATCACGGCCACGGCCACCACGGTGGTCACCACCGGCGCGAACAGCGCCGTGCGAAAGAAGGGCTTGAAGCGCGCCAGCCGCGAGTGCAGCAACAAGGCACACGCCAGCGAGGCAACGATGGACAGCGGCACGCCCACGACGACGAAGTACGCGGTATTGCCCAGCGCTTGCCAGAACAGCGGCTTCCTCAAGAGGTTGATGTAGTTGTCCAGCGCCACAAAGCGCAGGTTGCGCAGGTCGGCCAGGGCGTAGAGGTCAAAGTCGGTCAGACTCAGCGCCAGGGCAGCCGCCACGGGCAGCACAAAGAACACGGCGATGGCGATCAGCGCCGGCGCCACGAACCCCCAGGCCGCGAGATGGAACTTGCGCGCTGCGCTCACTGCCGTGCTCCCGCCTTGTCCAGCATCCAGCGGCGCTTTTCCAGGAAGCCGTCCACGCGCCGGTCGAGCTCGGTCACGGCGGCGTCCACATCCGCCTTGCCGTGCACCACCTGGGCGGCCAGCAACTGCATTTCGTTGGCGATACGTTCCCACTCGGGCACCTTGGGCGCGGGCTTGGCACGCTCCAGTTGCGCACGAAAAGCCTGGGCGTACACGTCATTGGCCAATGCCGGCGTCGCCCACACCTCGCGCCGTGGTGGCAGGTTGCCGGTGAGCGCGTGAAACCGCGCCTGCACCGCCGGACGGGACAGGTACTCCACCAGCTCCCAAGCCAACTCCTTGTGGCGCGACGCCTTGAACACCACCAGGCTCGAGCCGCCCGCCGTGGACGCGCCGGGCCCGAGCGGGCCTGGCATGGGCGCGGTGGCCCACAGGGGCTGCTGCTCGGGTGACAGGCGCCGCTTGAACTCGCCAATGTTCCACGGACCCGAGATGTAGAAGGCAAAGTAGCCGCGGCCAAACTCGGTGTACAGGTTGGCGATCTGGTTGTTCGTCATGGCCGGGGCCCAGCCCTGGGCGAACATCTCCTGGTAAAAGCCCAGGGCCTGGCGGAAGTCCGCGCTGCGGAAGTTACCCCAGCGCCCACCATCGCGCAGCAGCGGTGTGGCCTGTTGCAGCCCCAACACCAGCAGCGGTTCGAACTCGTTCACCGGCAGCAGCACGGCATAGCGTTGCGCGCCCACCTGGCGCTTGATGGCCGCCATCATCTGGCGCCACTCGCCCCAAGTGGTGGGCGGCGCATCAAAGCCGGCTTGCGCCAGTACGTCCTTGCGGTAGAACAGCAGGCGCGTGTCCACGTACCAGGGCACACCGTAGGCCACGCTGTCGATGACGTTCGTGTCCCAGACCCCGGCGAAATAGTCCTTTTGCGCGACCACCGCGGAGGCCGCCACGCGCGACTCCAGCGGCTCCAAGGCGCGCAGCGCCGCCATCTCGGGGATCCAGGTGTTGCCCATCTGGGCCAGGTCGGGCGTGGCATCGCCGGCAAAGGCCGTGAGCAGCTTTTCGTGCGCGGCCGTCCAGGGCAGTTGCTGCACCACGACCTTGACGCCCGGGTGCTCTCGCTCGAATGCGGGCAGCAACTCGGCCACCACCTCGCCCTCGCGCCCCATGGCCCAGAACGTGATCACCTCCGGCCGCGCGCCACACCCTGCCGCCAAGAGCACCATCCCGAGCACCGGCACGAAGCGCAGCCACACCGAGCGGATGAGCACGGACAGAGCCATCAGTTGGCCGCCAGCCAGCCGCCGGCAAAGCCAGCATCGATCAATGCACGCCGCAGATGAGTGTTCTTGCGCATGACACGCCAGACAAAATCGCTGCGGTAGTTCTCGATCATGCCGACGATGGGGCCCTGGTCAATGCCCAGGTAGTCGGTGTCCACCCAGCCAAAGCCGGGCACCACCCGGCCGTTGCTCAACGTGGCCTTGCCGTCCACAAAGCTCTGATTGAAGGCCTCCAGGAATCCGTATTTCGCGTAGAGGGTGGCGCCCAGCTTCTGATGCATCTCCTGCACGGCGGGAATGACCAGCTCTGGTGCAAATGGCAGCGAGGACGCGGCCGCGGACGGAGCGATCGTGCCATCGTCAAAGGGATCCGGCAAACCGACACCGCGCGAGAAGTAGTCGCGGAACTGGCGCACTTCCCCGGCGTAGTCGGTCGTGCGCAGGTGACCCGGCCCGTCGCTGGCGGAGATGCCCCAGATGTTTTCGCCGTAACCGTTCCAACGCATGGGATTGGCCATGGCGTAGGCGCGTTGCGCGTACGTGGCACGGCGGCTGTTCTCGAAGTAGTCGATCCCGCGGCCCCTGATGTAGGCATCCTGGATACCCCGAAAATCCACCCACAGGTGGGTGAACTGGTGGGCAAACAGGGCCTGGAAGCTCAGATAATCGTAGCCCTGGGTGCGACTCCACGACGCGTCGTAGGTCTGGGTCAGGTCGGTCCACACGGCCGGGTTCAATGGCTTGGTGGGCGAGGCCATCCCCATGAGAACCACCAGCATGGCCTCGTTGTAGCCACGCCAGTCGGAGGGAATGAACCCGGTTTCGGGATGCCAGCCCAGCGTCACCTTGGGCGGATGATTCTGCTGCGCCCAGGCCCAATCCACGCGCCCCGCAATGGCATCCACGCCCGCACGGATCTCCGCCTCCTGCGCGTCTGCACCATCGAAATACGTCTGGGCGAACATCAGCCCCGCGAGCAGCAGCGACGTGTCCACCGTGGACAACTCGGTCCGCCCATACCGTGCGCCGGTGTTCATGTCCAGAAAGTGATAGAAGAATCCCTTGTACCCGGTCTTGCCGCTGGCCTCGGGGCCCTGCGGCGCGTCGCGGAAAAAGCGCACCGTGCTCAGCGAGCGTTCCCGGGCTTGAGCGCGGGTGATATAGCCGCGTTCGACGCCAATCGGGTAGGCCGTCAGCGCAAACCCCACGGATGCAATGCTCGCAAAGGGCGGGTTGGGCCAGCGATCGGGCACCAGACCGTTGACCGGATTCGCTGTTTCCCAGAAGTAATCGAAGGTTCGCCGCTGCAGGTCGTCAAACACCGCTGGCAGAGGTTGCCGCGTGGCTGACAGGGGCGGGGGAACCAGGGACGGCGCTTCGGTCACCGGCGCCCCGACGCCTGCATTTCCTCCGGCCCCGGAACAACCACCCACACAGCCCCCCAGAATGCCTGCAAGCACACTCGCAGCGAACGCGGCTATCCAGCGACGATGGATTGGTCTGGTCATAAGAAAAGGAAAAAGGTTGCGACGGGACCTGTCAACAACGACACCGAAGATTTGACAAATGGCGGCCCCATGCCGACATCTCCCAAATCTACCCCCTCGTGCCCGTCGCAACGGAATCATGCACCCATCTGAACCGGACGCCACGGCAGGCGCCATCGGGGATGCCGGTGATCATTGCCGCCCCGCGCTCACCTGAGCACGGGGCGGGCGGGGCTGCCCTTAGAAGGAATACTTTGCGGTCAGCTTCAGTGTACGCATCGGTCCGGCCATGCCCTTCCAGGGTACGGGCTTGCCAACGTTGGCGTTGTCGCCACCGTACTTGTTCTGCGGGTTGCCCGGGCCACCGCCCCAATCGTCATAGCCACCGTAGTTGGCGGTGTTGAACACGTTGAGCACGTCCAGGCGCAGCGTGAACTTGCCGTAGCCCACGGCGATGTCCTGGGACAGACCCAGATCCACTTGCTGGAACATGTCGCCGTGACCCTTGCCGGACACGCAGGCATCCCACGACACCGGGCAGGTTGTCACGCGGTACGGCAGACCCGATCCCAGGGTCACCTTGCCCGATAGCATGAGACCGGAAGGCAGCAGCTTGTCCGTCAGGCCGGCCAGGACCAGGCGGTGTTCCTCCACGTTGATCGACGGATTCCAGCCCGAACCGCCCGGCTTACCGTAGGTCCAGTTGAAGATGTCGTTGTTCCAGTCGCGGTGCGTGGTCTTGCCGTCGCTCAGGGTGTAGGTCGCCGACACGCCCCAGCCAGACGCCCGTGTGTACGGCTTGTCGGCCTTGAGGTACACGGTGGAGGTCTTCTGCTGAGTGACGAAGTCGCCCAGGATCAGCATGCCAAATCCCTTGGGACCCGCACCCCAGACTGGGTCGATGGAGTTCGTACGGCTGCCGAAGCCGCCGTTAGGATCACGATCCCCCGCGAACCAGTTGAACTGGTTGTGCGAGTAGGAGTACGTGTAGCCGACCTCGGTATTCCACGCGTTCAGACCCTGACGCAGACCCAGCGCAAACTGGTCCGTGTAGGGCATCTTGTGGTCGTTCTTGATGAGCCACACCTCACCATTGGGCTGGGCGTTCTTTTGCAGTTCGTCCAGCGCGTGATTGGCCATGGCGCGGTCGTAGGCGCGACCGGCGCCGGCGAACACGACCGAGCTCTTGTCCCCCTTGAGGTCGTAGGAGAAGCCGACGCGCGGCTGGAAGGCGCCGGTAAAGGCCTTGCGACTGGACCCGGTGGCAATGTAGTCCTCGATCCGGATGCCGCCCTTGGCCAGCGCCTGTGCGTAGGTCTGACCAGCCGGAGGTGTGATCCCCTGGCGGGTGAAGTCCGGCCCCAGCAAGGCTGCGACGCGATCGGCCGGTGTCTTGTAGCTGTTGTTCAGCGCGTTGTCCTCGTAGTCCCAGCGCGCACCCAGGTTCAGTTCCAGCTGCTTGTTCACCTGCCAATCGTCCTGCAGGTAGATCCCGAACTGCTTGTCGCTGAACTTGACGCCTGCGGCGGGAACCGCAAGGTCGGTGCGCTCGGTGACCGGTTGGCCGGTGATGACGTCGATGCGTTTCTCGATCACATCCACGCTGCGGAACGTGCCGGACAGATCGAACGTCATGTCCTTGAACTTCGCCCCGGCCTTGATTGTGTGACCCGGCAAGGCGGTATAGGTCAGGTCGTCCTGCACCAGATAGCCGCTTTGCTTGCGGCGTTGCGCGTCGGGAGAGCCACCCACAAAGAGCACGTCCTGCATGCCGTGCGAGTCGTTGGTCGCGGACACCTTGTACTTGATGAACGGTGTCGTGGCATTGGAATGCGGATTCCAGATGTATTCCTCGTAGCCCAGACGGGCCTCGTTGAACATGTTGTTGCCCGTCCACTCGTGCTTGAAGTCGAACCGTGTTTCGTCGTTGGTGCGGTTCTTCTCATTGCCAGGGGCGCTGAAGGACTTGTCCTCGGGTACCAGATCCTTCTCGCGACGCAGGCGTCCCGTGAACTCGACACGCTGGTTGTCGGAGATTTGCGCATCAACCTTGGCCAGCAACAAACCTTCGGTGAACTTGGACGTGGATGACCCCTGCATGGCCAGCAACGAGGGCACGATGCCGGCGTTGGGGAGCATGTCGGCATGACGCACCACCACCTGGCGCGGCTCGCCAATGTCCTTGCCCTCGAACGCCATGAAGAAATGGGCCACATCCTGCTTGATCGGGCCACCCAGATCGAAGCCGTACTGGCTCTGTTTGAAAGTGGGGCGAGCCACGCCGTTCTTGGCATCCGCCTTCTGCCACGGATCGAAGCCCACCCAGCCGCTGCGCGTATGGTCGACGAACACGTCACCATGCAATTCGTTGCCGCCCGACTTGGTGACCGCCGTGATGGCCGCGCTGGACACCTGATCGAACTCGGCCTTGTAGTTCTGCGAAATCACCTTGTATTCCGCCACCGCCGACTGTGGGAACGGGTTGCCGCGCGTGGAATCCAGACCGGACACGCCGCCGCGCAGGATGTAGTTCTTCTGCCCGACACCATCGATGAAGACGTTGATGTTGTCCTGATTCTGGGCGCCACTGCGGACCGTCACCTGCCCGTTGTTGGCCACATCGAAGCGCACACCGGGCGCCAGGTCGGCAAAGGCCAGGAAGTTGCGCGTGACCTGCGGCAGGTTCTCGATCTGCGCGCGCGACACGCTGGTACCCACCTCGGACGTCTTCACATCCTTGCGCTGGATGGAACCCACCACCTGCACGCGATCCAGCGTGGCGGTGGCGCCAGACAGGGCCAGGTCAACCGAAGCGGTCTCCCCCACCTGCACCGTGACCTCCTGCGCACCCTGCTTGGAGCCGGCCACGCTGATGTCGTAGCTGCCGGGAGTGAGGCCCACCAGCACATAGCTGCCGTCAGCCTTGGTCGTGGCGTGGTAGACGACGCCCGTGGACTTGTTCCGCGCGACGATCTGCACCGGTGCCTTGGCCGGGGCTCCCTGCTGGGTGATCTGCCCACGGATGGTGGCGCTGCTCAATTGAGCCAGTGCCGGTTGCGCCAGCAAAGCACCGCCGGTGATCAAACCGGCGATGAGGGTCTTGCTGAACCTGCGCATCTTCTGATGTTGTCTCACTACTTTTCTCCTGTTGAAATCACGATGAAATCGCTCTTGTTGAACCCACCAATACCAGACCTTCCTGCGGTCTGCCGCAGGAACTTCGCACCACCAGTTCGGAGCGCAATGTCTGCGGCGAAGCCGACACGCGCTCCGGATGCCCAATGCCCATGACCAGCCTCTCCAGGGCCATGGCCCCGAGTTCCGCAATGCGCACCCGCACGGTGGTCAACGGCGGAGAGACAAAACGTGCCAGGGGAATGTCGTCATAGCCGGCCAGGGCGATCTCGTTGGGCACCTGGACACCGGCTTCGGTCAGTGCAAACAGACACCCGATGGCCATCATGTCGTTGGAGGCGAACACCGCCGTCGGGCGCGTGGCCAACGCCAGGATCTGATTCCCGGTACGCCAACCCGATTCTTCCGAAAAGTCCCCATGCAAGATCAGTTCGTCCTGTCCTGGCAGCAGTTGCGCCATGGCATCGCGATACCCGCGCAGACGCTCCTGCGCGTCAAAGTTGTGCTCCGGCCCGGTGATCAGGGCGATGCGGGTGTGCCCGCGCCCCACCAGGTGCCGCATCATGGCCATGGCACCGCCGTAGTTATCCACTGCAAAGGAAGGCAAGACGCCGCCGGTTGGCCGACTGTTCATGAGCACGGCAGGTACCTTGGGCAGGTTGCGGGCCAGGAATTCCTCGGTGGCATGGGGCGACATCACCAGCAGGCCGTCCACCCGACCGTGCAGCGACTTCATCGCGGCCGCCACCTCAGCCGCGTCGCCCCGCGTGCTGGAGACGATCAGGTGCAGGCCGCGAGCCCGGGCCGCCTGGTCAATACCGCGGATCAACTCCGAGAAGAACTCACCGTACAAGTCGGGCAACAAGGCACCGATGGTCTGGGTGCGCCGCGAGATCAGGCTGCGCGCCGCACTGGACGGCACGAACTGCATGTCAGCCGCCACCTTGAGCACCTTCTCCCGGGTCTTGTCCGTGACCGTGGACAGCCCGTTGAGCGCCCGCGAAACCGTGGCCACCGAGACCTTCGCCTCTCGGGCAACATCCTTGATCGTGACTGCCATGATTTGTTGTCTCGCTGTTCGTTGTTGGGTGTCTTCACCCGTTCAGGTTATCGGCGACCGATCAAAATGTAAAGGTTTACATTTTTCTTGAATATACCCCTTTTTGGCGCCTCCGCAAATGGAATTTGACGATTTGTGATGAACGCAACAGTGGCGTCCGGGAATACCCCGAGGGTCGGCGGCCGACCCCGCCAGATGACACCCAGCGACCGCGAGGACTCAATAGAGTCGGATCAATTCAGCCGGGGCCCGAGCGGGGCCGAGCAGCCTCTTGACCAGGACCCGATAGGTATCGAGATCGAACGCCAGCGCATTGCGGGACTCCAGCACCTGGGACAGATCCGCCTCGTCGTGCACGGTGGCCAGATGACACCAGTAGTCGAACACATGAATGTCCGTGCGCTCGGTCTGCGGGTTGTGTTCACGCAGCCCCACCTTGCCGGCATACGGCCATGCCTGCAGTCGCTGATCCGCCAACGCCATCCGCAACCGCAGGTAATGCCGTTGCGCCGACTCCAGGCCGCAACAGGCACCGTCACACTGGCCGATCTGGTGTGCGAAGCACCGGCCCCGGCCCGACTCCAGACCCAGCCATTGCGGGCACAGCCGGTGCTCGGACGCCAGGGCACGCAAGGCATCAAGGGCCTGGCGTTTGGAGCGGTACAGACCGTAAAGAGCATCGAGTTCGTGCGGATCGACATCATCGGTCGTGATCAGCGTCACCTGCGGACGGGTTGCGGCCTCCGGCGCCACGCGCCATGCACACAACTGGTTCTGGCGCCGCAATTGGCGGTTGTAAACCGGCTGCATCTCCTTGACCAGGCGCGACTCCAGCAGCAGCGCGCCCAATTCCCCGGCCGTTTCACGCCACTGCACCGTCCGGATCTCCTGGGCGATACGCATCTCACGCGCCGCTTTGTGGTCTGACTGAAAGTGCGACAACACTCGGCTGCGCAACTTCACGCTCTTGCCGATGTACAACGGCAGGGGGCCTTCACCATAGAACAGGTACACGCCGGGTGCTTCGGGTATGTCGCGAACGGGAGTTTCCAGCAGAGGCGGCACACTCGCACTGCCGCCCAGCAATTCGCCTGCCGCGGCCTCCACGCGGCCTGCCCCCAGCTCCATCGAAGCCGAGCGCAGCCAGGCCAGCACCACCTCCACGTCGCCCATGGCGCGGTGTCGTGATGCCGTGTGCAGTCCGTGGCGTGCCATGAGCGCGTCCAGCCCGTGACTACGGTGTTGCGGATAGAGCCTGCGCGACAGGCGCACGGTGCACAGGGTCTTCACACGCAAATCCACCCCCGTGCGCTCGAACTCGTTCTTCAGGAAACCGTGATCGAAGCGCGCGTTGTGTGCCACGAGCACGGCACCGTCGAGCAACGCCATCACGTGTTCGGCCACGGACTCGAACGGTGGCGCGTCCGCCACCATGGCGTCGTGGATGCCGGTGAGGTTCTGGATGAAGGGCGGGATGCTGATGCCCGGGTTGACCAACGTGCTCCAGCGGGCGACCTCACGCCCCTGCTCCACCCGCACCGCGGCGATTTCAGTGATGCGGTCGTGTACCGGGTTGGCCCCGGTGGTCTCCAGGTCGAGCACGACATAGCAGGGCAGCATGCCGCTTCAGTCCTTCAGGACCTCCAACACGTCCGACCTGAATTCGCGGCTATAAAGGATCATCACGACCAGCGCCATGGCCATCACGAAGGCCAGTGGTGAAAAGAACCAGGCCAACCCGGCAAAGGAAAAGTAGTAGGCGCGCAGGCCGTCATTGAACGTTTCCGCCGCCATGCCCAGCAGGCCACTGGCACGTCGGGCAAAGGCTTCGCGGTCGGCAGCGCCCGAGGCAAACTCCCTGGCGTCCGGCATGGACCCCACGACAATGGCCGCGAACGTGAACTGACGCATGGACCACGAGAAGCGGAAGAACGCGTAGACGAAGACCGCTATGAGGACAAGGATCTTGAACTCGAACACCAGCACGGGTGTCTGCTGGGCAAAAGGAATCTCACGCACCAGTTCGACGGCCTTGTCGGTCGTGCCAAGCAACGCCAGCAAACCGCCGATGATCAGGATGGTGGTGGACGCAAAGAACGATGCGCTCGTGGACAGCGACTGCGTGATTACGCTGTCCACCATGCGCACGTCGCGCCCGGTGGCTTGCAGCATCCAGTCGTGCCGGTAGCGGTTGATGGTGGAGATGAGCGACGCCCGGCGCTTGCCCCAGGTCGTGGCAAACCAGGCGTAGCCTGCCCAACCAAATACGAACACCGCCAGCGCCAGCCAGTCGAGCCAGGGGAGCAATACCAGCATCTTCATGATGCGATGGTAACAAGCCCCTGATGCAAGACGGCTGCGCCGAGTGTGACGCAGCCCCGCCTGCGGTCGCGGATCGGTTGTCTAGCCGCGAATCTGGGCCGCCACCTTGGCCACGCGCTGCCCAAACTGGCGCGCCGTGTCCAGGTCGCCCTGCGGCATCTCGGCCGGGGAGGCATCCGAGGGTGTTTGCGCCATGGCGCCGGCAAAGGAGCCCACATAGTTGATGTCGTTGCGCTGTGCGGCCTTGCTGTTGCTGGGCATCATGCCGGTGCCGACCCAGATGCCGGAGTGCTGCATCGCCAACGTGAACAGGTAATGCAGGGTGGAATGCTTGTCGCCGTTCATGGTGGCGCTGTTGGTGAAACCGGCAAACACCTTGTCCTTCCAACCCTGGCTCATCCAGTACTTGGACGACGCATCGGCGAATTTCTTGAACTGCCAGCTCACAGAGCCCATGTAGGTGGGGCTGCCCATCACGATGGCATCGGCCGCCACAAGCGCGTCCCAACCGCCCTCGGGCAGATTGCCCTCGGCATCGATCGGCACGAGCTGGGCGCTGGCCCCCTCTGCCACGGCTTGCGCCATGCGCAGCGTGTGACCATAACCCGAATGAAAAACCACCACGACCTTTGCCATTCTTTACTCCTTGAAGTGACGTTGAAAAACCGGGGCGTCCTCTGCCCCTCCACCAGCCCGGGTTCAGGGGGCCAAATCGAATACCAGCACCTCGGCGTCCAGCGCATGATCGAGCCGGAGCTGGCTCTCGCCCTCGATCAGGGCGGCGTCACCCGCCGCCAGTGCCTGCCCGTTGACCTGCACGGCGCCGCGCACCACGTGCACGTAGCCCTTGCGGGCCGGGTCCAGCGGCAGCGTGGCCACCTCGTTGCCGTCCAGCAAGCCGGCGTACAGGGCCGCATCGGCGTGAATCGTCACCGAACCCTCGGCCCCGTCGGGCGAGGCCACCAGCCGCAGGCGGCCGCGCTTCTCGGCATCTGCAAAGGCTTTCTGCTCGTAGCCCGGCGCAATGTCCCTCGCCTTGGGCTCAATCCAGATCTGGAAAAAGTGCGTCTCGGCGCCCGCCGCATCGTTGAATTCGCTGTGCTCCACACCAGTGCCCGCGCTCATGCGCTGCACATCCCCCGGCGGTATCGAGCGGGCATTGCCCATCGTGTCCTTGTGCGCCAATGCGCCGCTGAGCACGTAGCTCACGATCTCCATATCGCGGTGACCATGCGTGCCGAAACCGGTGCCCGGCGCGATCCTGTCCTCGTTGATCACACGCAGGTTGCCCCAGCCCATGTGGCGGGGGTCGTAATAGCTGGCAAACGAAAAGCTGTGCATCGACTTCAACCAGCCGTGGTCGGCATAGCCCCGATCGCGAGATTTTCGTAGCGTCAACATGGCATCGTGTTCGATATTTGGAAAGCTGCACTGTAGGCCGCGACGAAGACCTTTGCATGCACGGGTTTTGATGGCACCATTCAAATATTTTGAACATCAACAACCGTTCGATGCAAAACCCGCGCGATGTCCTGACGCCCGACGCCCTGGCCATGCTGCAGGCCATTCAGCAAGCCGGCAGCTTTGCTGCCGCGGCCCGCAACCTGGGTCTGGTACCCAGCGCGCTGACCTACCGGGTACGCGCCATCGAAGAGGCGCTGGATGTGCTGCTGTTCGACCGGGGTTCACGGCAGGCCCGGGCAACCCCCGCCGGACGGGAATTGCTGCGCGCCGGGGAACGCCTGCTGGGCGACATCGACGCCGTGGCCAACCGCGTGCGGCGCGTGGCCACCGGATGGGAATCTCAGCTGACTGTTGCCGTGGACAGTCTGATCGTGCGCGGCGTGGTCATGGAACTGTGCGAAGCGTTCTTCGCGCTGGAGCCGCCCCACGGCCCGCCCACGCGCATCAGGCTGCGCGACGAGACCCTCTCCGGCACGTTGGAGGCCCTGACCCTGGGGCGGGCGGATCTGGCGCTGGGCGTGGTCATGGAGCCCGGAACCACACCCGATATCCACAGCCACCCCCTGGGCACCATGAGCTTTGTCTACGCGGTGGCGCCCCATCATCCGCTGGCCGGTGCCCCCGAGCCTCTGAGCGACGCAGTGATCCAGCGCCACCGGGCCGTGGCTGTGGCAGACACCGCGCAACGCGGCGCCGGCCTTACCATCGGTTTGCTCGGTGGGCAGGACGTGCTGACCGTGGGGTCCATGCAGGCCAAGCTGGACGCGCAGTTGCGCGGCCTGGGCGGCGGCTTCCTGCCCGAGTGCATGATTCGAGGTTACCTCGAGACCGGGCGCCTCGTGGCGCGCAGGGTCGAGCGGCCGCAACGCGTGACCAGCGTGCGCTACGCCTGGCGGGGCGCCTCGGCCCACGCCCAGGGCCGCGCCCTGCAGTGGTGGCTGACCCAACTGGAACGACCCGAGACGCGCGCCGCGCTGCTCACGCATTGCCGGGGCGTGTAAAGTCCCACCCAATCCCCTATCGCCACCTTAGAAAGAAATCCCCATGACATCTCCCAAACACTTTGCCATCGTTGGCGCCGGCGTGGCCGGGATTGCCTGCGCACGCACGCTGGTACAGGCCGGACATCAGGTCACGCTGTTCGAAAAGCTGGCACACGTCGGTGGCCGCATGGCCACGCACATGACGCCGTTTGGCAGTTTCGACTACGGCACGCAGTACTTCACCGCACGGGATGAACGCTTCATCCGTGCCCTGCAAACCACGACACAGGGCACCTGCCGGCCCTGGAGCGCCAACACGGTTCGGGTGCTGGACGCACAGGGGCGGGTCACGGAAAGCGACCTGCCGGCACGCGAAGCCCATTGGGTGCCCATACCGGCCATGGACGCACTGCCCCGCCTTTGGGCCGGGCCGCTGGAGCAGGCCGGCAGAATCGAATTCCAGACCCAGGTCACACGCATCGAGCGCGATGCCCTCAGCCCCAAGCGCTGGCAGTTGCGTACCTGCGGCGTGCAGGACGCGCAGCATGTGTTCTCGGGCTTTGACGCCGTGGTACTGGCCAGTGCCAGCGGACAAAGCAGCCGACTTCTGGGAGCCTCGGATCTGGCCCCGAAGCTGCGCCGGCTCGTGGATCAGGCCGAAGTCGGTCCATGCTGGACGCTGATGCTGGCCTTTCCCCAGGCCAGCCAGCCCACGCTGCACAGTCTGGGCCCACAGTGGAATGCCGCGCGCAGCACGCACCACCGCATCGCCTGGCTGGCGCGTGAGTCGAGCAAGCCGCGTCGCTCCAGCGTCGAGCGCTGGACCGTGCAAGCCAGTGTCGCCTGGTCTCATGAGCACTTTGAAGACGACGCCGCGCGCGTGCAGGCCAAGCTGCTCAAGGCCTTCGCCGAAGTCACCGGCATTCGAGCCGAGCCCAGCCATGCCGAGGTGAAGTGCTGGCGCTACGCCCAGACGCTCAAGCCCGTGGGCCGCACTCACCTGTGGGATGCCAGGGAGCGCATCGGCGTGTGTGGCGACTACCTGCTGGGCTGCCGGGTGGAGGACGCGTTTCTCTCCGGCCTTGAACTGGCGCTGGCCGTGGCGTGAGCCGGTCCGGTGGCGCCTATGTCGGGCGATTTGCGCCCTCGCCCACCGGGCCCTTGCATGCGGGTTCGCTCGTGGCGGCACTGGCCAGTTGGCTGGACGCGCGTGCCTGGAGCCTGAAACACCCTGCCGCCAGCGCCCAGTGGCTGGTGCGCATCGAAGACGTGGACGGTGCGCGCACCGTCCATGGTGCGGCCGACACCATCCTGCGCCAATTGGCCCAGTGCGGCCTGGTCAGCGACCTGCCCCCCGTGTGGCAGTCGGACCGTGGCGCCCTGTACCAGTCCGCCCTGGACCGGCTGGTCGCCAGCGGCCAAGCCTATCCCTGCGGCTGCTCGCGCAAGGACGTCGAGGCTGCCCTGGCGGCGCAGGGTCTGGCACGGTCCCGGCACGGTGAACTGGTCTACCCCGGTACCTGCCGTGGTGGCCTGCAGGGTAGGCCGGCCCGGGCGTGGCGCTTTGCCACGCCTTCAGGAGCCGTGACCTGGGCGGACCGGCGCCTGGGACAACATCAGCAGGACGTGCACGCCGAAGTGGGCGACTTCGTGCTCCAGCGTGCCGACGGCTACTTCGCCTACCAGTTGGCGGTGGTCGTGGACGATGCGGCACAAGGCGTCACCCACGTGGTGCGGGGCGAGGATCTGGCCGACAACACACCTCGACAGATCCTTCTGCAACGCGCGCTGGGCGTGTCCACGCCCAGCTACCTGCATACCCCGCTGGTGCTGGGTTCCGATGGAGAAAAGTTGTCCAAACAAAACGGCGCGCAAGCCGTGGACACGAGCCACCCGCTGGAGGCGCTCAACGCCGCCGCGGCAACGCTGGGCCTGCCCCCCATGCGCGGCGACATGGACGAGGCGCTGCGCGTCTGGACCCTGCTGTGGGCCGAACACTGGATTGACGAGCCGCCTTCCCTGGCACCGACGGCATCGTTGTTGAACCGTGCATCTAGTTGACGCGCACGGCTCGCGGCGCAATGCCGCTGTGTGTCCGCGTCGAACGACCTGTTAGCGAAGTAATCGGCCCGCCCGCGCCGCAAAACGTTCCGAAGAAACACGTGGCGTTGGCGTGCTGGATGTGGCAAGGTGGAACGTGGCACAGGCGAAGACCGGTGTAGCAATGGTGCATATTGCCCGCGGGTTAGCGTGGTCTGGGCTACGTCATCGACATTGGTGAGCCAGTGACGGGAGTTTGGGCACCCGCCACGGGCATCCCGTTTGAGAGAGTGATCAAGACGACGTACCCGAGCCGGTGCCACGTTCCACTTCTCATTCTGGAGGATGCCATGGCACAACACAAGCGGGTCGCGGTGGATGCTGCGACCATTTCCCTCACCCATCCCAATGCGGCTGGTATCGACATCGGCAGCGCTTCGCATTTCTGTGCAGTGCCGCCTGACCGTGACGACGAACCAGTGCGCGAATTCACCAGCTTCACCGCCGATCTGCAGCGCCTGACCGACTGGCTCGATGCCTGCAACATCGACACTGTGGCGATGGAATCGACTGGGGTCTACTGGATACCGCTGTACGAATTGCTGGAATCGCGTGGCTTCACCGTGCTGCTGGTCAATGCGCGCCACGTCAAGAACGTGTCGGGGCGCAAGAGCGATGTGTTGGACTGCCAGTGGCTGCAACAGCTCATGAGCTTTGGCCTGCTGCACGGCGCGTTTCGTCCCGGTGACCAGGTCTGCGTGCTGCGCTCGCTTACCCGCCAGCGTGCAACGATTCTGCGCAGCCAGGGCCGCTTTGTGCAGCACATGCAAAAGGCCCTGACGCAAATGAACATCCAGCTGGCCAACACCATCTCCGACATCGTTGGCGAGACGGGCCAAAAGATTGTGCGCGCCATTCTCGCCGGTGAACGCGATGGACTGGCTTTGGCTCAGTTGAAGAACTCGCGTATTCGCGCCAGCGCCGATGACATCGCCAAGAGCTTGCAGGGCAACTGGCGCAGTGAACACCTGTTTGCTCTGAAGCAGGCCGTGGATGCGTTTGACTTTTGCGTCAAGCAGTTGCTCGAATGTGATGGCCAGATTGAGGCGCAGTTGCAGGTCCTGCAAAGCCGCCAGGGTGAACCCGCCAAAGGCAAAAAGCGTGGGCGCGCCCGCAATGCACCAAAGTTTGACTTGCGTACCCAGCTCTTCCAGATGTGCGGTGTGGACCTGACCCGCATCGACGGCATTGATGTGACAACAGCCCTGGCGGTGGTCTCGGAGGTGGGCGCGGACATGAGCCGCTTTGCCAGCGATAAGCACTTTGCCTCCTGGCTGGGTTTGTGCCCAGGCACCAAGATCACCGGTGGCAAGGTAATGAGCGGCAAGACCAAGCGCTGCGCCAACCGGGCGGCCCAGGCGCTTCGACTGGCCGCAGCGGCGCTGCGTTCGAGCAATTCGGCATTGGGTGCGTACTACCGCAGAATGTGCGCCCGCATGGACCGGGCCAAGGCCGTTACCGCTGCCGCACATAAACTGGCCAGGCTGATCTACGCAATGCTCACCAAAGGCCAAGAGTACACCGACCGAGGGCAGGACTACTTCGAGGAGCGTTACCGCCAGCGGGTATTGCACAACCTTGCCCAACGTGCCAAGGCCATGGGGATGCAGCTCGTGCCCAGTGAAGCGTCCGTCTGAAAACACGATGGAAATCAATCAGTTGTCAGGTGTTTCTTGAGAGCCTTCACGTTCGTTCCTAGACGACAAAGGAAGGCCAATCTTCCCCTTGCTCGAAAACTCGGCAATTGCCTTAAGACGGCGGAATTGTGCTGCCAGGAGCTTGGCAGCTATCTCAATGTCGCCAGTGCGAGAGACAAGTTCTTCAAACTTCTTGAACCCGACCAACTTTGAAAGCTCCTCGCACAAGCCGCGCAGCTCCTTTGCTTGAGCCTTGGAAAGTTGCAGATGCGTGACTTTCGATTTCTCCCGCTGGAGCTTGATGTCTTGCAGGGTTTTCTGGATCGACGCATACGCTTTGGTGGTTGCGACCATAGATCCTGCAATGGAAGCGACGGCAGCGGCTACCTTAATTGCAGGATCAAGATTCAGAGCGAGATCCATCCAGCCAGGCGAGGCGTATTGGATTTGTTTGATCCGAGGCCGGAGCTTCGGCGGTACTTGGTTCTGCAAAACCGTGTAGATATTTACGTAGGAGTAACCGCCACGCCACGGATAGTTTTCGAGGGCGTAGTTGATTCGATCTGCGTCACGCGGAGAGAGGTCAGAGTCGAAGCAATAGGCGAAAGCGTAGGTTTGCGCGAAGGCGTGAGGAAAGCTGTAGAGATCGTTAAGCCCCCACTCTTTGTCCATGTTGATGCGGTAGATGCCAGTGTCAGGCATAAAGGGCTCCTGTGAAGGCTAACGTCGAAGGTGAGGGGCGGCCGGAGCGCGAAGCGCGGAGGGAACCTGCAAGCGTAGCTTGCAGGCCGTCCCCTCGACTGATGGGATGGACTCCCCCGCTTTCTTGCGCAACAGTTGCGTACTGGTCTTCATTGGCGTGTGGATCAGGTCTTCAAACGTAAG
>JABLTH010004039.1_pt1 | contig 49369 bp, 35 predicted proteins | sample 7875711 | NCBI WGS metagenome assembly JABLTH01 (sample SAMN14941262, study PRJNA633318) | bioreactor metagenome | isolation source: bioreactor | place: China | collected 2019-03-05 | reverse complement strand
TGACCCACCGTGCAGCACATCCAGTTTATAGGATGGTGACGTGGTTTCGCCAATACCCACATTACCTGTGCCTCTTTGTATCACCATGCGGCTGCCGCCTCCGCCCAGTTCAAACCACTCATAGTAATCATCAGCGGGCCTGTTACGTGTATTCCACATATTTACACCGTTATTGGCAAAACGCAATGCGGCATCACCGCTGGCCGCATCAATGTCCACCACCGAAAAACTGGCGGATGATTTGGAAAGGATACCTGTTGACCCGCCATGCAGCACATGCAATTTATAAGAAGGGTTGGTGGTTTCGCCAATACCCACATTACCTGTGCCTCTTTGTATTACCATGCGGCTGCCACCACCGCCCAGTTCAAACCATTCGTAGTAATCATCGGCCGGCCTGTTACGGGTGTTCCACATACCGGTGCCTGCTTTTTGAAAGCGCAGTGCCGCATCGCCACTGGCCGCATCTATATCCACTACTGAAAATGAACCGCTGGATTTACTGCGGATCCCTGTAGAGCCTGCATGCAGCACATCCAGTTTATAAGCAGGGGTAATGGTGTTGATGCCAATATTGGAGCCATCATCAAAAATTTGCGAGTTGCCGATCTGGCTGCCGCTGGGTGTCCATTTAGGAATAAAATTTAAAGTGCCGCTGCCAGATACGGTTCCTGCGGCTGCGCCTATGGGCTGCCATGTGGCATTGCCTGCAGCATCTGTTGTTAATACCCTGCCTGCAGTTTCACCCAGGCCGGTGAATTGTAAACCACCTGTTGTTTTTAATGCTTTTGGCGCGGCATTGCTGCTGGAGAAAGTAGCTGCAAAACCGGTACCGGTGGTTCTTGCTATTAAAGCTGAATTCGTGTTTGTGTTATTGGTGATTTCAAAAATGCCGCTTGTGCCCGTGGCGCTTATGCCATACACACCGGTGCCGGTATTGCTGTTTCCATATACACCAAAGCCGGCTGCTGATGCATTTCCATATACACCCAGTCCGTTAGGTGTTACACCATAAACACCCCATCCGCTTCCGTTCTGGCTGCCCCAAACACCAATGCCCAAACCCCCGGTGCTATTATTAATACCTCTTACTGCTGTTGAAAAACCACCGGGTGCAGTGGAAGAGATGGTGCCCTGTATTGCAGTGGCGCTGGCATCGGTGCTGGCACTGCTGCCTTGCAGCGCACCCGCGGTACCGGTAGTGGCACTGTTGGTTAAGCCCACCAAAGGATTGACTGTTTGTGCCGATGCTTTTATCAATGGAATTGTAATGGTTGGATTGGGATAGGCGCCTGAAAGATCACCACCTGCCGGACCAGAAGGTGGCAGTGAAGTGGGAACAGGAAACTGTGCTGCCGAAGTAACCCTTCCTTTTGCATCAACCGTTATTGCAGCGTAATTGGTGGCATTACCATATACACCAGCCACCACACCCGATGCCGCAAGCGAGGGATTGGGATAGTTCCCTGTAAGATCACCACTTGCTGGTCCCATTGGATTTGCACCTGCTGCATACAAGGCATACGGACTGGCATACAATGCGCTTTTACCAAGTATGGAGTAAGTGCTTCCGCCATCGGCAGAAACTTCCACCTGCAGCCATTGGGTGCCGCTGGACCATGGAATGTTTACAAAAGTTCCGGTAACAGGTGTGCCTTTACCAATCACCAGGTTAAAAAGCCCGTAGGCATTGGTGGTAGTGGCATGCGTTTCCTGGTACAATACAGCAAGCGTGTTGCCCACCGTGATGGTAAACCTTACACTGATGGTTTTATTTGACAGCGTGGTGCCGTTCAAATTACGGGCCACTGCCTGGTAACTGATACCGGTAAGTCCCTGTGCGGAGACTGCCATGGATAGTACTATTCCAATGAGCAGCGCAAAACTTCTCTTCATTTTGTAAAAATTAAAATAGGTGAATGATGGTTGATGTATGGTGAATGTTAGTTGATGATCACAAAGCGTCCGTAATATTTTTCAGCACCTACGGTTACACGCAACTGGTATGTGCCTGCCGCCATTACCTGCGGATTCAGGCTGTGATAGGTTTGCCCGGCATAACTTTCCAGTGTAAGGCTCTGGTATAATTTACCTGTGGCATCATAAATGCTGATGTTGAGCGGTTGCGGTTTGTCAACCTTTAAATAAAAGCGCAGCGTTGCGCCGGCTCGGGCAGGGTTGGGGTAAATGGCAATATCTGTTATGCCCGGCAGGTAGGGTGTGAATGAAAACCCGTCGTGCTGGTGAAAGCCCTGTGTGAAAGTAATGTTGCCGCCGGTATAAGTATCCACTACGGTTTCTCCAACAGTGTAGGCCCAAATGGTTTTCCCAATAACAGTATCCTTGCCTGCAGCAGCCACTACGGCCCGTTGCGAAACGATTTGTGCGGAACTGAATTGATACAGCAATACGGATGCGAGTAAAATAACAGTTTTCAACATAAGCAATTTTGAGAATGAGATGATGTTGTAAAACTATTAACCGTTTGCAGACAAAAAAATACCCCAAACGGGGGATTTTTTTTGAACGGTTTCCAACCCTCAAGGGGTTGGAAACCTTATTTCGGGAACAGCATCCTGTAGTCTACTTTTACTTTTCCTTTTGAAATATCAGAGAGTTTACCCTGCAGCAGCTTGCGCTTGAGGGGTTTGATATGATCGATGAAGAGCTTGCCTTCGATATGATCGTATTCGTGCAATATCACCCTTGCGGTGATGCCGTTGAAAGTTTTTACATGGTGGTTAAAATGCTCATCATCGTATTCCAGGGTTACTTCTTCTTCACGGTTTACATCTTCGCGTATTTTTGGAATGCTGAGGCAGCCTTCGTTGTAGCTCCAGGGTGCTCCGTTCAGTTCCACCACATGTGCGTTGATGAAAACACCTTTATAGCCCGGTGCATCGGGATAATCAAATTCCTCGTCATCATCTTTGTTGGCAAATATCTGTTCGCTGTCAATTACAAACAGGCGGATGTCTTTATTGACCTGCGGTGCTGCAAGTCCTACACCATTGCTGTTGTACATGGTTTCCCACATATCAGCAATAAGTTTATCCAATGCAGGATAATCAGGACCGATATCGGAACAAACCTTGCGTAAGATAGGTGCGCCGTATGCTACTATTGGTAAGATCATTGTTTAGTTGTTAGATGTTAGTTGTCAGTTGTCGGTCGTCGGTCGTCGGTCGTCGGTCGTCGGTCGTCGGCTGTCCGTTCTCCTGCAAAAATAAATTAATTCCCGTTTATTTATCACTGCCCGGTTACTATGCAATGGACTGTAAATATTCCTGCAGCATGATGGTGGCGGCAATCTCGTCTACCAGCTTTTTATCACGGCGGTCTTTTTTCTTCAGTCCCATTTCAAGCATGGCATCTTTTGCCATTTTTGAAGTATAGCGTTCATCCACCGTTTTTAATGGCATGGATGGAAATTCCTTCTGCAGTTTTTTGATCGCCTCCTTCACTAACGGGGTGCCATGCGTATCGCTTTCGTCCCAGTTCAGCGGCATGCCGATGATGATCAAATCCACTGTTTCGGTGCTGAAATACTTTTTAAGAAAAGGGATCAGCTCTTTTGAATCAATGGTGGTGAGCCCCGTGGCAATGATCTGCAAGGGGTCCGTTACGGCTATGCCGGTACGTTTGCCTCCATAATCTATTGCCAGTATCCTGCCCATGATTTTATTTAGAAAGAAAAATATCTGCAATTACAAAAGCGGCAAATACAATGGATGCAATACCATTGGATGTAAAGAATGCCATGTTCACTTTACTGAGGTCGTTGGGTTTTACCAGCGTGTGCTGGTAAATGAGCAGGCCGGCAAATACTGCCACGCCGCACCAGTACAGCCATCCAAAATGGCCATAAAATCCTGCGTAAATAACACTTGCCGCGGCCAGCACGTGCAGCAGTTCAGAAATTCTCAATGCCTTTGATTTACCCACTGCTGCGGGAATAGAATGCAGCTGCTGGCTTTTGTCAAAGTCTTCATCCTGCAATGCATAAATTACATCAAAACCGCTTACCCAGCATAATACAGCAACTGAAAACAACAGCGGCAGCACATTGAAAACACCGGTAACAGCAATATAGGCGCCAATGGGAGCCAGGCTTAAACCCAAACCCAGCACCAAATGGCAAAGCGCTGTAAAACGTTTGGTATAACTGTAAAACAGCACCACAAACAATGCCACCGGCGATAAATAAAAGCAAAGCGGGTTGATGAAATAAGTGGTGGCGATGAACAGCACGCAGTTGATGATCACAAACAACAATGCATTTTTAGGTGTGATGATGCCCGCAGGAATTTCCCTTACCGCTGTACGTGGATTTTGTGCATCATATTTGGCATCCAGCCAGCGGTTAAAGGCCATAGCGGCCGAACGGGCGAAGATCATGCAGAGAATAACCAGGAATAATCTTTTTACGATTGCTGTTCCATCTAAAAATGCAGGTAATGCAAATTGTGGTGGTGCAGCAGGTTTGTGCCATCCGGGCACAAGTGATACAGCATAATCAAATGAAGTGGCGCCCAAAAAAAATCCTATCAAAGCAAAAGGCATCGCAAAAATCGTATGCGAAAACCTGATGAGTGATAAATAGTTTTTAATTTTCGTCATGCGCTTTGTTATACATTGAAACGGAAGTGCATTACATCCCCGTCTTTAACGACGTATTCTTTTCCCTCGATTCTCAATTTACCGTTTTCGCGGCAGGCAGCCTCACTTTTATATTGTATAAAGTCTTCGTATGCGATCACTTCGGCCTTTATAAAACCTTTTTCAAAATCGGTATGAATCACACTGGCAGCCTGCGGCGCTTTCCATCCCTGGTGAATGGTCCAGGCCCTTACTTCCTGCACACCGGCAGTAAAATAAGTTGATAAGTTTAAAAGTTTATAAGTTGAATGGATGAGGCGGTCCAGTGCAGGTTCGGTCATTTTATATTCTTCCATGAACATGGCCTTATCATCGGCATCTTCAAATTCGGCGATCTGCGCTTCAATGGCGTTGGTCATCACGATCACTTCGTTGCCCTCGTTCTTCACAGCTTCCATCAGTGCGGCAGAAAATTTATTGCCGGTATGCATGCTGGCTTCATCTACGTTCGCAACATATAGAATGGGTTTGTCTGTCAGCAGGAACAAGTCGGCAATGGCGCCCTTTTCTTCCTTGCTCAAACCCAGCGATAAAATATTCTTTCCTTTATCGAGATGTTCCTTGCATTGTACTAAAATGTCCAGCTCGGCCTTTGCCTTTGCATCTGTTTTGGCGATTTTCTCTGTACGCTGAATTTTTTTCTCCACGCTTTCCAGGTCTTTCAGCTGCAGTTCGGTTTCAATGATCTCTTTATCGCCCACCGGATTGATGGGGCCTTCATCCCTCAAAATATTCTCATCTTCAAAACAGCGTATCACATGAATGATGGCATCCACTTCGCGGATATTGGCCAAAAATTTATTACCCAGTCCCTCGCCCTTGCTGGCACCACGTACCAGCCCGGCAATATCCACAATTTCAATTTGGGTGGGAACAATACGGTCGGGTTTTACCAGTTCGGCCAGTGCATTCAGCCTGGGGTCGGGCACGTTTACCAAACCCACATTGGGTTCAATAGTACAAAAACGGTAATTGCTGGCCTGCGCTTTGGCGCTGTTGCTTACCGCGTTGAACAAAGTTGATTTTCCTACATTGGGCAACCCCACTATACCTGCCTGTAATGCCATTGTTATTTGCGATTTAAGATGTGCGATTTTAGATTGAAATGCAGCCGCCAGGGCTGCCGTATTTTTTTGAGGCGCAAAGATACGGGAATGCTTGTTTTTACAGCTAAACTGTTACCTTCAATTAAAAATCTGCAATCTTAAATCTAAAATCAGATTATGGCTTTAACCAGGATATGGAGCGCATTTATCATTGTGGCGGTTTTTGTGGCCGGTTATAATTTTGTAGCCAAAAAAAGCCGGGATGATATTTTTATCCGGATGGTTTCAGGTACAGCAAAAGACGAATATAAATATGCTGTAATTGGTGACAGTGCCTATGGCGCACATATAAAAGGCGAGATGAAGGAGTATGGTTTTGTGTTTTTATCAGGGGCAGGAAAAGACACTGTGGATAAGGAAACCAAATACCTGGTAACTGAAAATGCGGCTGCGGATACGGTGCAGCAGTTGCAAAAAAAATATCCCGCCATCAGGGTGGTGTCATCTGCCTATATGTTGGGTAAGAAACAAAAGCCCGTGGATGGTGTAATTGAAACCTGCTGGACGGCGGTGGATATCTGCCTTAAACTGGTGGGTGTGCTGGCATTGTTCATCGGGTTTATGAGCATTGCAGAAAAGGCGGGGGGGGTACGACTGCTGTCTAAAATCGTAGGACCGTTCTTTTCAAAACTCTTCCCCGAAATTCCCAAGGGGCATCCTTCCATGGGGCATATGATCATGAATTTTTCGGCCAACCTGTTAGGACTGGATAATGCCGCCACTCCATTTGGATTAAAAGCCATGGAAAGCCTGCAGGAACTCAATCCTAATAAAGAAGTGGCATCCAATTCGCAGATCATGTTCTTATGTTTGCACGCTGCTGGTTTAAACCTGATACCTGTAAGTGTGATCGCTGTGCGTGCGGCACAAAAGGCGTCTGACCCCACAGATATTTTCATTCCTTGTATGATCGTAACCTTTGTGGGCACCATGGCAGCCATGATCATTGTTTCCATTAAACAGCGCATCAATTTAATACAGCCGGTGGTGCTGTTATGGGTGTTCAGTCTTTCGGCCATTATAGGATTGCTGGTTTGGTATATCACGCGTTTAAATACCGGTTCGCTGCAATTGTTCTCGGGCACGCTCAGCAATGGTTTGATATTGCTGGTTTTTTTGCTGATCGTACTGGGCGGGTTGTATAAGAAGATCGATATTTTCTCGGCCTTCCTCGATGGGGCGAAGCATGGTTTTGATACCGCCATCCGCATCATTCCCTATATACTCGGTATTTTAATTGCGGTAAGCATGCTGCGTACCAGCGGGACCTTCGATGCCATTATGAATGGTGTGAAATATTTCTTTGCCATGCTGGGTGCCGATACCCGTTTTGTTGATGGCCTGCCCACGGCGCTCATTCGCCCGCTGAGCGGGGGAGCGGCAAGGGGTATGATGGTGGATACGATGAAAACTTATGGCCCCGATTCTTTTGCCAGCAAACTCTCTGGAATTTTCCAGGGAGCATCGGATACCACTTTTCACGTAGTGGCCGTTTACTTTGGTTCTGTAGGCATTAAAAACACCCGTTACAGTATTGGCGCCATGCTGCTGGCCGACCTGGTTTGCGTGATCACGTCGGTGATTTTGTGTTACGTGTTTTTTGGATAGGGGAATTGGTTTAAAAACTGTTATATAAAATAAGGGATCGCAATTGCGATCCCTTATTTTATAATCTATGTTAATTAGCTTTAGTAGTTCAGCAAAAATGAAACATACGGTTTTGTATTTGTTGCTGAAGATCCTTTATACCCGCAGGAGAAAACGGTATATACCCGCTGGTTTTGCGAAGTGGTGGAATTGGAATAAGAAGTAAGTGCTGTGCCGGTTGCTGGTGTACCAGTTTCCCTGATGAACCAGGTACCTGTTGCTGACGGTACAGGTAATGTGAAATAGTTGCTGCTGCCAAGATAGGGAACACCTGCTGCCACAAGCGTGGTGTTATAGTACAGGTCCATATACGGTACATTGGGCATCATATTTACAAACTTATAAGTGGATGTGTTGTAAGGGGCCGGTGCGATGATATCTGTGGCAAGGAATGCGCCGGTTTTAGTACCCGTGTCGCCCACATGCAGTGTATAGTTCTTCAGCGGGTCTACTTTTACTGAAGTGGAGAACAGTACAACTGAATCTGTATTGGTGTTCTTTTTTGGAATAGTTACGGCAACCGTAGCTGTACCGGAGGGAACACTTAAATAATCGGGGTAGTTGGAACCATTGGTGTTATAACCGCCACCTGGAAATGGTGTGCGGAAAGTAATAAGGTTGCTTACCCTTTGGCCATTTATCACCAGCTGCACACCGGGATTTAATGCGTAAGCACTCACATAATTTATTTTGAGCAGCGCATCATTTTCTGTGGGGAAAGTGCGGGTGGCATTATATGCTATTTCTTTTTTGCAACCTGTTATACCGGCCGCCAATAAAATGATGATTAAATATTTTAAGTTTGATTTCATCTTGAATAGTTTTAGGTGTTTATAAAATCCCGGTGCATTTATGGCTCGGTGAACCACATTTTTTTAGTGTGATAATCATTTTGAGTTGCACCAATGCGCTGCAGTTCCAGGATATTCCATACATATTCAGAGTTGAACCTTGGGCGTACCCTGTAAACAGGATTGCCGGCATTGTCAGGGAAAAGGTCGCCACCGGTTGGAATAACAAAACCTGTGTACACCTGCTGGCCTCCATAAGAGTCAGTATAATGGAAACGTCTCATATCAGACCATGTTTCCAGCGCACCCCATATATACATGGCAATATATTTTTGCATCATAATTTTCGACATGGTGAGTCCTGCAGCTGTTGCCGGAACAACAGCCGTATTTGCGAGATAGGCAGCCTTATTAGTGGCGTTAATATCCTTGCCGGCTGGTATGTTCACATTGTAAACAGAAGAAAGCATATCAAAGGAAAGACTGATGCCATCTTTATAAGCCTGGTACGCAGTTGCTTTATCTCCCTTCCTGAAAGCTGCTTCTGCGATAATGAATTTCATTTCGCTTGCAGTCATCACCGGGAATGGTGAACTGTTGCGGAACACATAACGGCAGTTGGCGTCGGTTGCCGGTGCTGTGTTTACCGTACCCGTGGCCTGGCTGCTTCCCCAGAAATTTTCAGGATTGTCTTTTGCGGGGTTTGCGGTGGTTCCGGTAGTTTGTCCTTTATTGGGAAGAATACCTTTGATTGTTCCATTGGTATTGCCCCTCAGGATATACCATGCCCGCGGATCCTGTGCACCTCCAAATTCAGGGTTGGCTCCATTCATCATGTCGGCAATAAATGCGCCCTGCCTGATGGCAGTGGGATTGTTGGTGGCAGTACCAGTAAGGTTTCCGCGGAAAGGTCCGAAGAAGTTGTTGCTGGCACTTAAAGAATTGGCAAGAAATTTTACCGATGCATTATCGGCATTGTCCATAATGGACTGGCTTGCATAATAAATTGCGGAATCAGCTTTGTAAGACGATTTATTGCTCAGGTGGTTGTGGTACCTGGCAAGCACACCATAAACAAACTTTTTCCATTTTTGAACATCCCCGTTGTAGAAGTATGCATCTCCTAATGCGAGATTTGCCTGACTAACACCGTCGCCTGTGCGGCTAAGACTTGCGAGTGATTCAAAGCATAACTGGCGCACATAGTTGTATACATCTTCCTGTGTGTCGTATTTAAATGTGATTTGGTCTGTGTTGAAAGCTTCTTTCAAAATAACATCACCATAGTAATCGGTGAGTGTTAACCAGCTCCATGCAAGTACGGCCTTGCCCACACCTGCATAATCCCATTTCTTCTCTTCTTCTGCCCATTGAATCATTTTAACGGCATTCTGACCAATATCATAATAATGCATGCGCCATGTTGACTGGCCGATATCACTGGCATTGTTGGTATAACCCATTTGGTCGTAATTGCTCAGTGTTGAATAAAAAGCAAAACTCTGGATATATGCACCAATATACCTGATATCATTCATTGGTCCGTGACCGCCATAGTTGCCCGCCATGGATGCAATGATATTTGGCAGCAATGATTCCACCGGTACCCTTACGGGGGCATTGGGGTTTTGATACACCTCGTCTATTTTTTTAGAGCACGAGGGAAATAGTCCCGCCATTGCAATCAAAAGAGATAATTTAATTATAGTCTGTTTCATATTATTCAGTTTAGAAGATTAAAAGTTAGCCCTGATGCCAAAGTTGGCGCTTACCGGTGTGCCCACGTTACCATAGTCGAAACCGTAGCCACCAACACCCCTGCTGCCTGCAGTATTACCATTTACCTGCGGGTCGGGACCTGTATAGTTGGTAATTAAGACCAGGTCGTTAATGGTAATAAATGCACCCAGCGATTTGATGAATTTATATTTCTTCACATTAAAGGTGTAAGATGCTGAAACATCCCTCAGGCGCAGCCAGTTAATATCCTTTTCAATGAACTCTTCTTCAGGCATTGTTGTGTAATAGGCCTGGTTAAAATAAGGAGTGATGGCAATATTGTTTTTGGTTGGTGTACCTGTGTTTTCAAGACCATCCTGTAAAACACCATCGATCACCCTTGGGCTCATCCTGTCGAGTGTGCGCAGGCTTCTGCCATTGGTGGTAAGATACCTGTCAGTTGCATTGAAAATATCGCCACCCACTTTCAGATCCCACAGGAAACTAAACCTGAATTTTTTATAACTCATGCTGTTTACAAAACCCAGTGTAAAGTCTGGGTTCCTGTCGCCGTGTACACGGAAGTTGTTATCCAGAACAGGTAAGCCGGTAGTTGGGCTGATCAGTAACTGGCCTGCATTGTTTCTTGCATAGCCGTATGAAGTAATGGTGGTGGTGGGCCCGCCTACAACTAAGCCGCCACGTGCGTTTGCATACAGCCAGGTATCTGACTGGTAGAACTCAGGAACATTTGTAGGTAATTCCAGCACTTTATTCCACATTTTGTTAAAGTTCAGCCTTGTATTCCAGCTAAAAGTTTTGTTTTTGATCACATCCAGGTTCACTGAAATTTCAACACCCTGGTTCTGGTTGGCACCAACGTTCAGTGTGTTCAGCACAAAGCCGGTACCATAACTTGCCCTGAATTGTTCTACGATCAGGTTTTTGTTTTTTGTATTGTAATAGGTTGCATCAACAGCAAGTTTGTTGTCGATGATCTTGAATTCAGTTCCAACTTCGTAGGTCTGCTGTTTCTCAGGCTGCAGCAGCGGGTTGTTATTGGTGAAGTCATAAGAGTAACCGCCGCCACTGGAAAAACGTGGTGCAAAAACAGACTGGTTGGCATAAGGCTGGCTCGATCTTGCCGTGCTTGCTACAGAACCTCTCAGTTTCCAGTAATTGAGGAAACGGCCTTTAATACCAGGTATCAGGTCGCTTGCAATGATACTGATACCGCCTGCAGGATAGTTATAATTACGGTAAGCTTTGGGGAAGATGGAAGATTCTTCAAACCTGTGTGAATAGTTTAGGAATACCACCGATTTCCATGATAATGATACCTCGCCAAAATATGCCATTGACCTGCGTATATTGTAGTTGGGTCTGCCGTAAGCAGCATTGGTTAGGCGTATTCTTGTAAGTGGATCAGTATTGTTACTGTCAGTACGGTTCATATCAACAAGGTTGTTACCCACAACAGCCCATTGCTGGAATTCGTAATTCTGCCACATATTACCCACCATCAGCTTGCCACTGAAATCACCAATGGATTTTTTCGCTGTTGCAGTAATCGTATGGTTGTAACCATAGTAATCGCGGTAATAATTATCCTGCTGTCCTTTCTGAGCCCTTGTGAGGTAAAACGACATCGAGTCATACCTTGTATAACCTTCTGTATGGTAAGTGTCGTAACCGAACCTTCCTGAAAGCGACAGCCATTTGGTGGGATTAACATTGATACCAAATGTTGCCAGCCAGCGGTTGGTCTTATCTGAACTCCTGTTTTTATATACATTATAGAAAGGATTGTCCAGGTCGGCATTGGGATTAGAGTTGAACAAAGGTTTTTTAAGACCGCTGGAAGTAGACCAGTCTGTGATATCATCAGTAGCCGGCCATACCAGCAGGTTAAGCAAATAACCACTGGCACCCCTGAGTGGTTTATCGTTCACCGTGGAAATATAACTGATTGCCGGAGTAATTTCGATCATCTTGCCGATCTTGGTTGTGTTGGCAACCCTCAGGTTATAGCGGTTGTAAGTATTGGTAGGAATAGGAGACTCCTGGTTGAAAGTAGATCCTGAAAAATTAAAGCTTGAATTTTTTGTACCGAATGAAGCCGCCAGGTTATGCGTTTGTGAAAACCCGTTCCTGAAGAAGTTGTGCAGGTTGTCGTAAGTTTTTGTGCCAAGAGGGTAAGCAGGGCCGAATGCCGCAAAAACTGCCTGCTGCACGCCATTGGTACCACCATCAAATGCTGAGATGATATTGGGCAGCCTGCTTTGTTTTTGCACCCTGAAACTGTTATCGTAAGAAATGGAAAGTTTGCTGTTGGCTTTTGCTTTTTTAGTAGTGATGATGATGGCACCTGAACTTGCCTGGCTGCCGTATAAGGCCGTGGCTTCAGGCCCTTTCAATACCGTAACGGATTCAATATCGTTGGGGTTGATGTCGGAGATCCTGTTGGAGTAGTCGTTACCCCTGTTCGCCCTGTCTGATGCCAGCCCGAGCCCGATACCACTGCTGCTGGTCTCGTTCAGCGTGGAGTTATCAGCAATAACACCATCAATTACAAAAAGAGGAGAGTTGTCCAGCGACAAGGAGTTAAAACCTCTGAGTACGATCTGCGAACTCGAACCTGCGGCACCACCGGTTTGGTTAATGGTAACACCCGCAACACGCCCCTGCAGTGCGTTCACAAAGTTTTCCCTCTGGGTTTCCTGTATATCACTGCCACCAACTTTTTGGGTGGAGTAAGACAGCTCTTTTGGATTTCTTTTAATATCCATGGCTGTTACCACCACTTCGTCGAGTGTGCCATCAATTTTTTGAAGGCGTATCACAAGTGTGCCGCCGCCTTTTATTTTTACTTCTTTGGCCGAATAGTTAACCGAGCTTACCACCAGTGTTCCGCCGGGCGGAACGGCAATACTGAAACTGCCTGATGCGTTGGTGGAAGTACCTGTTTTTGTACCTTTAACCAGCACGGTGGCTCCTTCAACAGGCGAACCATCCTTATCATTTACCACCTTGCCTGTAACAGTTGTCTGGGCAGACGAGGCCAGCGGTACAAGTAACCACACAAGTGCGATTAGATGTAATACGAACTTTCTCATTTTTGTTTTGGTTTTAATTTATACTAAAAATTGTTTGGCTTTAAATTACTGTTATGCCTGCCTGCACATATGGCTGCAGGCTGATATCATCCGGGGGCAGCTCCGTAATTAATACATCAATATCCAGCAGCCTGCATACCTGTATGGGCTGAAAGGAATTCAGCTTTTCAGAAATGGTAAGGCATACTGTTTTTTGCGCACTGCTGATCATGGCCTGTTTCAGCTGCACCACATCCCAGTCGTTATCGGTAATGCCATGCTGCACATCAATGGCGTTAATGCCCAGGAAACACAGGTCGGGCTTAAAACTTTTTATACGTGCCAGTGCGTCGGCGCCCAGTGTGATCTTTGAATTTTTTGAAAGTTTGTCGCCAATTACAATCACTTCCACATTAGGATGGTGCATGTATTCCACCACGGCCGGAATACTGCCGCTGATGAATGTGGCATTGAGCGATGGCGGCAGGGAACGGGCCATTTCCACAATGGTGGTGCCGCCGCCTGTTAATACAAACATGCCATCTTTAATCAGTGCTGCCGCTTTTTGTGCAATGATCCTCTTGTTGTCCTGCGAGTATATTTTTTTGGAAGGGTAGGCAATATCATTAAAAGCAAGGGAGAGTGCGCCACCATGCACTTTAATGAGTTTTCCTTCTTCAGACAACTCCATTAAATCGCGGCGGATGGTATCTTCTGACACATCTATTTCTGCACTGAGAGTGGCAGACAATACTTTATTATGCAGATTAACCTGGTGTACGATGTACGCCTGTCTTTCCCGTTTAAGCATCAATCGGCAGTTAGTTTAAACCAAATAAACAAAAAATATTGCAAAAAACCGCAACCCGGACTGTTTTTTAATCAACAAGGGTGCAAAAACCTGCAATATTTAAAATTGATGCCGCAAGAAGGGGCGGGATTAATGGGTGCTGACTTTGTTTTTGTCTTTAAACAACTTTTGCAACCGTTCATTCTTTTTAGGGATGACGGGTTTGGGTGCAGCGGTATTTTTTGGGGCAGGCGGCAGGCTGTCGGCTGCTTTGGCACTTTCATTCTCCTCATCTTCCTCGCCATTAGAATAATCGCCAAAGAGGCTGCACAACCGTTTGGCCTGGTAAACGGAACGGGTAAATTTATTGCCAATAACAATAATGGTGGCGTCTTCTTTTAATAAACGGATGAATGCGGCGTTGCTGCCATGCCACCAGCCATTGTGGTAGATCATTTTTTTACCATCAGGGTACAAATTCATACGCCAGCCCAAACCATAATTACGGATGCCGGGTTTTTCGTTGCTGTAAGGGGTGTATGCTTCTTCCAGCGTTGCGGGTTTGAATATTTTACCGCTTCGCAGGGCAAGGTCCCATGTTAAAAGATCACGTGGCGTGGTATAAATATTTTTATCGCCATACACTTCATCCAGGAAATTCCGCGTCATGGGTCTTCCCTTCCAGTCGTAGCTGGGTGTGGCTTTTAAAGAGTCTTCTTTTTTGTACACAAAAGTGTTCTTCATCTGCAGCGGCGTAAAAAAACTGTGTTGCAGGTAGTCGGCATATTTTTCGCCGGTCACTTTTTCAATCAGTAATGCCAGCAGTGCATAGTTGGTATTGCAGTAAGTAAAATGCACATTGGGCGGCGCCACGTTTTCCATAATGGCTTTGTTATTGATGAGGAACTGCAGTACGTCTTCATTGCTGGCGGTTTTGTTCTTATCCCATCCCATATTTTCCAAAAAATGCGTGTAATTGGGCAGCCCGCTGCGGTGGTTGAGTAAAGAACGGATGGTTACGCCTGCATAATTAAAACCAGTAAGGTATTTGCTTAATTCATCATCAATATTCAGTTTGCCATCCTGCCACAGTTTTAAAACAGCCATGGCTGTAAATGTTTTTGAAACGGATGCGATGTGCATGGGCGTACCGGCGGTTACTACATCGGTACCGGGAATATGTGCCGTGCCGCTGTATTGTTCAAACACCACGTTGCCGCCTTTGGCCACCAGTATGCCCCCGTTAAAGCCCCGCATCAAAAGCATACTGTCGAACCAGTTGCGGCAGGCATTGCCCAGGCGTTGTAATTCGGCCGCCGGAAGCGGGGTGGGTTTGGGCAGTTCAATGATTGCAGTATCGGTCATTCCTGCAATAGCTGCATTTTTTTTAGCAATACCACCGCAAGAAAAAAGAATTGTGGAAAGCGTTATCAAAAAAACGGCAAACTGCAATCGTTCCCAGCGGTACCTGCTGCCCTTTTTTTTGAATAAATATATAAAAGAGGTACGGTGCGAAGCCGCATTGTTCGATAGTTTGTAAAAAGCAAGTGTCATAAAATTTTACAGCGGATATAGAATATATTTGCACAAAATACGGCGTAAAATCATGAGTGAGAAAAAAATAACGAGCTATCCGAAGGAAAAGATCAATATTCTTTTTTTAGAAAATATAAGTGATACGGCAATAAACCATTTTAAAGCGGCAGGTTACAGCAATGTAAAAAAACTTACCGGCGCCCTTCCCGAAGACGAACTGGTAGCGGCTATTAAAAATGTACACCTCATTGGCATACGCAGTAAAACACAGCTCACCAAAAAAGTACTGGATGCCGCGGAGAAGTTACAGGCCATCGGCTGTTTCTGCATCGGCACCAACCAGGTTGACCTGGAAGAAGCCACCCGCAAAGGCATCGCTGTTTTTAATGCGCCTTACAGTAATACAAGAAGCGTGGCCGAACTGGTAATTGGCGCTTCCATCATGCTCATCCGTAAAATCATTGATAAGAACAAGGCGGCACACGAAGGCATCTGGATGAAAGATGCCAGCGGCAGTTATGAACTGCGTGGTAAAACACTGGGTATTGTGGGGTATGGCAATATCGGCAGCCAGTTAAGTGTGCTGGCCGAAGGACTGGGTATGAAAGTGGTGTTTTATGATGTGGAAACAAAACTGCCCCTGGGTAATGCCGATGCAAAAAAATCGCTGAAAGACCTGGTGAGCACAGCGGATATCATTACACTGCATGTGCCCGAACTGCCCACCACCAAAAATCTCATCAATAAAAATATACTGAAGCATTTTAAAAAAGGCAGCATACTTATCAACTATGCAAGGGGTGAAGTGGTTGACCTGGATGCGCTGGCCAAATCAATCAAAGAAGGACAGGTGGGCGGCGCCGCCATTGATGTGTTTCCATGGGAACCTGAAAAGAACGGCGATCATTTCACTACGCCATTGCAGGGCTTAAGCAATGTGCTGCTTACCCCGCATATTGGCGGCAGCACGCAGGAGGCACAGCAGAATATAGGCGTGGATGTGAGCAACAAATTATTCAACTACCTCGAAAAAGGTATCAGCAATGGTTCGCATACCGTGCCGGCACTGAGCCTGCCGCCGCAGGAAGGCACACACCGCATATTGCATATCCACTTTAATGTACCTGGTGTGCTGAGCGAGATCAATACACAGTTAAGCAAAAACAAGATCAATATACTGGGGCAGTACTTAAAAACAAATGATGCCATTGGTTACGTGGTGCTGGATGTAGACAAAGGACTGAGCAAACATGCGGTGGAACTGTTAAAGAATGTAAAGCATACTATTAAAGTGAGGCCGCTGTATTAATGCAGGAATGATCTGTATTATTGAGTAAAGGATAAAAAATTAATATTCTTTGGTTTCGTACCACAGTTGTATCCGTTCAAAAGTAATATCATCAGGCTCACACCTCCCGTTATACCGGGTAGAATCGGCATTATAGCTATACACAAATGACTGACTCGCATAATAGAAACCTGCACCAGAAAGAGTATAGTTTTTCAGCTCCTTTTTGAACAGAACCAGGTACTTCGCAGCATAAGTGGCCGGGGTTGTTGGGGAAACCGAAATACGGATATCCAGAAACGGAGCGAGCCATAAATACCTGTAAGCTTCCTGGTTAATATTGCTGTAAAATAAATTGGTTTTATACGTTTGTGTATAAAGGGATATATCATTCCCTGTGCCATAATAATCTGTAATTGCTGCCGGGGTTTCTGAATTCACATCTGCATATTCAAATTTCGAAACCATAAAACTGTTTTGACTGTATGAACTCCATATTTCAGTTAGTTGTCCGCCCTGGTTGTAAACAAGCGAATCATATTTGGCGGCCAGGTTGTCGGAGGTTGAAGTAAAAAAGGGGTTAGAGTCAGCAATGTCAGCATTGTTCCAACTGGCTACACTTTTTTTAACTACCCGGGTACACTTTTTATCTGCCCTGTACAAAAAAATATAAGAGTCCCTGAAAAATTCGCCATTGAATGTCGAAACAGGTGTTAACACATGGTGTATGGTATCGTTTTGATAAAAGATCTTGTAACCTGACTTCATTTCTATTAAGCGGCCAGTTGAATCATAATGTAAATTTCCATAGTTGCCGGAATTCTCGGTGTACGAGTAAAATGTCAATAACCTTTTTTTTGTTTTGGGAACTGCAGGGGTGCCTGGCCCGGCTGGGTCACCGCTATTTTTTTTGGAGCAAGCTGATAATATAGCCAGACAAGAAATAAGTACTGCTCCGGGTATCAATAAAAACCGCATATAGGATTTTATATAAATATACGGATTTTTATCAATCCCCATTTGCGACGCTACATGATCTGCCGTTAAGGGTTAATCGCGGATGATTATCGATACGGATGTTCCTTTTCCTTTCTCACTTTTTATCTGCAAACCGGCACCCATCATTTTTATGAGATCCTTGATGATAAGATAGCCGAGGCCATTTCCTTTGCGGTTATCAATATTTGCTGAAGATACAATGAACTGGTCGCTCATGATATTCTGTATCTGTTCCGGCGTCATGCCCACACCTTCATCGGTTACTGTAATGATGGTTTTGCCATCGGCCTTTGCACTGCTGATGGTAATGCTGCCCTTCTCGGTAAAATTAATGGCATTGGATACCAGGTTGTACAATAAAATACGTAATGGCTCCAGGTACTGGTGCAGCTCCATGTTCTCCGGAATGCTGTTGATCAGCTGTAATTTTTTTTGCCGCGCCAGCGACTGCAATATGCCAATTACATGACCGGCCACATCATGCGCATTGAACACTTCTTTTGCCAGCCGCCGGTTCTCGTTCTGGTATTTGATCCAGTTTAAAATATTGGTTGAAAGCAATTGCAGTTCCTGCGATGTGCTGGCCATTTCTTTCAATGTTTCATCCTGCAGCTGTTCGGGCATCACGGCTTTTTTCTCCACCAGGTTTTTGCCCGCCATGGTTAAAAACTTCAGGGGCGTAACTATATCATGACTGATGATGGAGATGAGTCTTGTTTTAATGGTATCGTTCTTTTCCAGCACTTCATTTTTTTGCTGCAGTTCTTTTGTTTTTTCGGCCACCTGCAGCTCCAGTTTGCGCTGGCGGATGATGTACTGCCGGTTTCTTATTTTAACAATGAGGTACACCAGCCCGGTAAATGCGGCTATCAGCAGCAGGTAAAACCAGCCCTGGTTATACCATCTTCTTGCAATGGTAAATGAAATGGTGTTGTAAGAATAATTGTTGATGCCAAAACCATTCAGTTTTCTTATACGCAATGTATATCTTCCCGCAGGCAGGTTGTTGAACTGGATAAAAGTGTTTTCCTCGGCCTTCAGTTTTTTCCAGTGCATGGTATCGTTGAGCTGGTAGTCGATGTACAGGTTCTCTTTGTTGCACCAGGCCGAAAAACCAAGTTTAAAAATGATCTCCTGCACATTGGCATCCAGCGTGGTGTTTTTTACCGAATCAGGATCGATGCTTTTGTTATCTATCAGCACTTCGTCAATATAAATACTGCCCGATGGCAATACCGGGTTTGCCGTAACGGGGTTCACCCACAGCAGTCCATCCATTGATGGAAATGAAATGGTCTGGTCTTTCAGCATTAGTGCACAGGGCGTGCAGCCACCGTTGAGTTCCGTCATTTCAATGCCATCTTTTTTGCCGAAATAATGATAGTAAATAGGCACGTTGCTGTTCTCAAAATTGGCCAGTACCTGGTCCAGCTGTACTTTAAACAATCCCCTGTTGGTGCTTATCCAGCAATAACCAAATGCATCGGCCACAAAGCAATGGCAGTACAATAAATATTCATTCTTATCCAACGGCATTTCCTTTATCACACCATTCCTGTACACATAATAGCCATATCCGTAACTGCCCCAGAAAATATAATCCTTGTATTTCCATATACTGCCAAAACAGGCATTGTCCCTGCTGTAAATGGTATCTAATGAATTTGAAGCAACGGTAAACTTCAGCAGGCCATGGCAGCCGGCAACGGCCAGTATACCCGGACTGATCTCTTTAAAATCATAGGTCTTGATATTGGCCGCACCTGCGGGATAACGGTACAAATAATGCATGCTGTCATCTTCCAGTATGCCAATGCCCTCGTTATTGGCCAGGTAGGTTTTGCCGTTTGATACGGCCACCTGCGTGAGTGGTTTTATTTTTTCAAAAACTTTGATGATGCCGGTGGTTTTATTGAACTGGTGCAGGCAATAAATACCGCTTGCGGTTTCGGTACTGTTGTACCAGATGAGGTTGTTGTTGGTAAATGAAGTGCGGTTAGAGAATTTTCCCGTAGCGGGTAATACACCTGCGGGGCTGTTATTATCGCCAATCACATCTCCTTCATTGGTGAGTATATTGCCATTGTCGAGCGCAATTTGTGAGAAATAGGCATTCTTGTTTTTAGGATTGGCATTCTTTCTTTTCTTCGGTGTTACCAGGTTTTCGCTGGCAATGATGATGCCCTTTGAATCGGTGCCAATAAAAAGCAGGCGGTTCTTCTCACTGTATTCCACTGTGGAGATATTGGCATCTGTGGGCAGGTTGCCGGTAATAAGTGTTGCCGTAATGCTGCCGTTTGTATAATCCAGCTTCCATGCCCTGCTTTCTTTAATGATCACCGGTTTTGACATGCCGGTTTTCCAGAACAGCTGGCTGGCCGCACTGTTAAAACCCAGCAGGTTTGCCTCCGGTGCCGTAAAACCCACGGGAGTGCTTTCCATGGTGGAAGTATTTAAAAGGTAACACTGGTTGTTATTGGATGTGTAAAAGCAGTTGTTGTTTATTTTAAAGATGGCGCTGGTATTATTCAGCACTGCAACAGGCATTGCTTCGCTTACTGAAAACCGGTACAGTGTGTTTTGAAAAAGTATCAAACAGGAAGTATCACTGGTGCAAACCAGTTTTTCAAATGGCGCATCAAAGGCAGGGGCGGCTTTTACCTTTGCGTGGAAGAAGGTATCGGATACGGCGATGAAATGATAGTTGATAAAGGAGCTGCTGAGCGAAGCCGGTTTTGCAAAAACGGGTTTATTGGTCTTTATGGAAAAAATATTGCCGCTGCCATCCGAGATAAAAATATTGCCCCTGTTGTTCTGTACCGCGTACACCTGTTTCTCCGGTGCAATGGGCGATATTTTTTCTTTATTGTACGATTTAAACTCCACGCCATTAAAACGTACCAGCCCCCCTTCGGTAATGATCCATAAAAATCCCGTGTTGTCATCCCACTGTATGCCCCTGATCAAATTGGATGGTAAACCGTTTTCGGTGGTGTACTGGTGAATGGTATGGGTGGCCGCTTCATTTTGCGCAGTAACTGCGGTTGCAATAAACACAAAAAAAAATGTAAGCAGCTGTTTGTACATAAGCGTTGCAGGCTGGTTTTAAAACTGCTGTTGTATAAAACCTGCCTGTTGCGGAAGTTACAACAATTGCATTAATAATTCACGCTGTAGAGGGTGGCCAGTTCCATCAGTTCCTTGATATTGCCCGCATTTGTTTTTTCGTAAATGCGTGTTTTGATGGTGCTGATGGTATTCATTTTAAGGTTGAGCGTTTCGGCAATTTCTTTTGTGCCGATGCCTTTTAAAACATAGTGCAGTATTTCCAGTTCCCTTGGCGCCAGGGCAGAAAAAGGATTGTCTTTGGTAACGGGTTGTTTTTTTACCGCAGGTGCTTCGTTATGGATAAAGTGGCTGAGCATGTCAATGATCTCATCTTCACCCACGGTTTTGGAAAGATAATAGTTGATGCCGTATTGCTTGAGTGCCTCACCATATACTTCCACGGGTTGCATGGAGAAGATCATGATGTTGAGCTGCGGGTATACTTTGCGGATGTTGGGTATCACTTCCAGCGTGCTGCCATCGCTGAGGATAATATCGAGAATGAGATGTGTGTATTTTTTCTTCACCAGTTCATTCATCAATGCATTGCATGAACTTACCTCGCTGATATCGGTGCAGCCGATATTCAGCTGAAGGTATAATTTCAGCCCGTTGCGGATAATGCTGTGGTCGTCTGCCAATAAGATCTTCGCTTCCATAATTCCTGGTAATCCTGTTACAATCTTGTTTTACCTGATGAGTACAAATGTACCTTTAATAAATTTTTCTGCTGCTGCTGCTGTGCCCTCCTTATACCGTAAAAGATATACAAAGCCGCCGCCCGGAGATGCCGTGCCCATAAACTTGCCATCCCATCCCTTGCTCTTGTCCTCAGTTTCAAAAACCACCTGCCCGTAACGGTTGAATATTTTTAAGTTAAAGCTGGTCACCAGGTCAGTGCCGTATACCTTGAACTGGTCGTTCCTTGCATCGCCATTGGGCGTAAATGCATTGGGTATATTAATGGTGCATACACCTTTTGCTATCACAATATCATCTGTGGATGAACCACAGGTATTGGTGGCCGTTAAAGAATATTGCCCAACACTGCTCACGGTATAAGCATTGCTGTGCGATCCGTCCTGCCAGGTCAATTGCCATAAGGGATCAACCGAAGGGGTGAGTGTGATGGTGTTACCGGGACAAATAAACTGGTCGGGCCCCAGCGTAAAACGTGGTTTCAAATTATAGCTGATCACCACGGTGTCAGATTTCTTACAACCATTCAGGTCGAGCGTTACACTGTAGCTGCCTGCGGAGGTAACATTGTACACCGCATTGGTGCTGCCAGTGCTCCATAAATAAGTGGCGGCAGGGAAAGTTGCATCCAGTGTTACTGTTGTTCCTTCGCAAACGGTTTTATCTGCGCCCAGGTTTACAAAGGGTGATGGTTTGATGCCAGTGATAAGTACCGTGTCCCTGTAAGTGCAGGTGCCCCTGGCCACTTCACACCAATATAAACCGGTTAGTGCGGCGCTGATGGTGGGCGTGGTGGCGCCGGTGCTCCATGTATAACTGGTAGCATTGGCCGTAGTGGCATTAAAGATGACGGGTTGTGCTGCGCATACCTGCACATCCGGACCTAAATTAAATACAGGCGCTGTTGTAAAAGTTACATTGATGCTGTCGCGTTCTTTACAGCCGGCAACAGTATTCACCACTTCCACCCAGTACAAGCCGGTGCTGGTGGGGTTGTAGGTGGCATTGGTGCTGCCGTCCTGCCACAGGTATGTGGCATTTATATTGGTGGCATTCAGTAAAACCGGCACACCCTGGCAAACGATGATGTCGTTTCCTAAATTCAAAACAGGGGCGGGGTTTACTGCAGTAATGATAAGACTGTCCCTGAACGTACAACCATTCTTTGTTACATCGCACCAGTATATTCCGGCCTGGTAGGCTTTAATAGTGGGAGTTATTGCACCATTGTTCCATAAATATGTGGCGCCACTAACGGTGGCATTTAGTATCAAAGTATCACCGGCGCAAATGGGCCTGTCGGCACCCAGGTTATATACCGGTGCAGTGGTAAAGGTTACATTGATGCTGTCGCGTTTTTTACAACCGCCAATGGTGTTCACCACTTCCACCCAGTACAAACCGGTAACGGTTGGACTGTAAGTGGCATTGGTACTGCCGTCCTGCCAAAGGTAAGTGGCATTTGCATTGGTGGCATTCAGTAAAACGGGTACGCCCTGGCAAACGGAGATATCGCCTCCTAAATTAACGGTGGGCGAAGGGTTTACTGCGGTAATGGTTAAACTGTCTCTGAACGTACAGCCATTCTTAGTTACATCGCACCAGTACAATCCTGCCGAGAAAGCTTTAATGGTAGGGGTTACAGCGCTGTTGTTCCATAAATACGTGGCGCCGCTAACGGTGGCGTTTAGTATTAAAGTATCACCGGCGCAAATGGGTCCGTCGGCACCTAAATTATAAACAGGGCTGGTACTGAATGTAACATTGATGCTGTCTCTTTTGCTGCAGGTGCCACTGGTGGCCTGCACCCAATACAAACCGGCCGTGGTAACTGTAATAGTGGGCGAGGTGGCGCCTGTACTCCATAAAAAAGTATTGGAGCTTCCGGCAGCGGGGCCATTCAATAATAAACTGGTGGCACCACAAACAGTAGTGTCAGGTCCGAGATAAATATCAATGGCGCCGGAATTGATTTGTTTGCTTAATGTATCGGAGCCGCAGTTGGTAAACCGTATCAGCTTTACAGTGTACAAGCCCGCTGCAGAAAATACATGCGTTGGGTTGTTGGCTGTGGATGTATTACTGGCGCCTGTTGCAGGATCACCAAAATCCCATTTTATAGAATTTACTTCTGCAGCAGGAGTATAATTAAATACGGCAGTATTGCACGAAATGGTATAGGTGAAACTGTCGGGCGGATAAAAATAACTCTGTACAAAACTGGGCAAACCAAAAGTTGATTCGCCGGGTGCAGGCCATTGTAATGCATTTAAAATATAGTTACAACCGGTACCATATACATTTGGTTTGTCAATGGCAGAGATATAGCGTAAGGATGCAGAATTCAGTGCCAGGTAAATTTTACCATCCGGGGCGTTTTGTAAAGCGCCGTATAATTCACTTCCAAAAGAGCCGGTATTGGTAATAATTTGTTTGGAGGCTTTAATGGCAGCGGGGGTGGGCTGGGTTACATCATACTGGTGCAACTGGTATACCGCACCGGCCGTATTGGGGTTAAGCCCGGCAGTTGAATACAGCAAACGGCTGTCGGGAGAAAATTCAACACCATAATACAAAGAATAAGGATCCGATGCATCATGCAAACTAACGGTATTGGACACCACACCGGTGGCAATATCAAAATCACTTACATCCACATTCCTGGTCCAGTGCGCAGCAGCAATTTTTCTTCCGTTGGGTGAAGTTTTCATATAGCCCAGGAAAGAAGAGTCGATGCGTGTGGTATTGGTGCGGGGAAGACCGGGCAACACAGTGCCTGTATGGCTGATAACAGGTGTGGTGCTTACACCGGCGGCAGTTACCAAATAAGCGTAATAACCATTGGAAGCCGTATCATGCGCCACCACCCAAACATCTTTATTGTTGCAATGTCTTACTGCAGCGATCTTTTCTACGGTATTCCTTGTGATGGGCACATTTTTTAATTCCACGTCGCCATTCCCGTTATCGAGTGCCATGTTCACTACAGAATAGTTCAATCCTTTTGTATTTACAAACGTTTCGGTAGGTGCAACAGGATGTACCGCGTCCACAGTAAATACATAATAACGCCCGGGGTCGTTTATTTTTTGAACAATTACAGCAGACTGAGATGATGATGCATCGCCATATAGTAAAGTGCCATTAGGCATTGGCTGATGGAGTTTATTCCATATTGTACTACCATCGGTATAAAAAAGCAGGCTGCCGCTGGCGTCACAAATGGTGGCAACCCCTTCAACCGTACTTAACTGGCCATTGCTTAATGGTACGGCCGTACCACTATTGAAATCGATACCCAGTTTCTTCCCAAAATACCACACATTGGCTTCTTTTGGCAACTGGGCATTGGTGTACAGGCACAGCAATTGTGCAATGGCAAAGGTCAATAATCTGGTGCTGCATTTCATAATACCCACAAAGCAGGTTTAAAATTTAACCCAAAGTAAATTTAAGCGTTGTCCATAACCGGTAGAGTTAATTCTACAAAACAAATTTTGTATTGCAGGTAATATTGTGCCTTCAAATTTTAATACAAGTTTTTTTAAGCCAAAACTTAAACACTTACACAATGAAAAGAAACTGCTTTTTACCAGGGCCAATCAGCCGGATCGTTATCATCTGCCTGATGTTCAGCCAGGGCCTTACAGCACAGGTAACCAACCCGCCCATGGGTTCCAGTCCCTGGAAGTACACCAATCCCCAGCCTTTTGCATATCCCTTTACGGATATGTCGTTTATAGATAATAACAACGGTTTGGCTGTATCGGCAGGTGCGCTGGGCGTTAGTGGTGCCATTATGCGTACCACCGATGGCGGCCGTAACTGGCAGGCGGTGCCTTATAAATATGCCACCAGCACCGGTTCTGTGGCAATCGGCAGTTTCAGTGATGTGCATTTTGTAACACCCACAGTTGCCTATGCCGTGGGTACAGGCGGTTTAATGGTAAAAAGCACCGATGGCGGTATCAACTGGGTAAAAATAACTACACCGCTTACGGCGCTTGGCCGTAATATCAACGCACTGCACTTTTTGAATAAAGACACAGGTTATATTGGCGGAGCTGCCATCAACACCAGCAATACCACCAGCATCAACGATGCGCCCAAAGTATATTTTACAAGAAATGGTGGTACAACCTGGGATTCACTGGCCACCCCCTTCCGCCCGCAGCAAAATAATATTACGCTCAGTGGCTTTAACCAGTCAGAGATCCAGCGCATTCATTTTGTGAATGATTCCGTGGGTTATGTAACCGGATCCTGCGGTAATGCGGTTGCCAACTACAGCGCTATTTTGTGGAAGATAGAAAAGAACGTGGTGAAGGATTACAGTATCCACCGTTCTAAATTCGGTATCAGTGCCACCACCGGTTCTTACACACCTGCCACACAAACATTCAAAGGTTTGCTGGGCATCAACGATTCATTGGTGATCATTTCCAGTTTAAATAATAACGTGGTGATCCGCGTGCGTACCGGTAAAAACGACAGTACGGCCAGTGCGGCACCTGCAGTATTCGGTGCCTATGAAAGGGGCGTTTACCAGATCGTGATCTGGCTGAACAGCACGGCCACACCAACCCCGGCAAATCTTGTTGGATTTGTTGCCGGGCAAATGCCGCAGATAAAAAAAGATGCTACAGGTAAAATTTACCTGGCAGCCGGCAGTTCTGTAATTACATCTGTTGATAACGGCACCAGCTGGAACATTACTTATCCGCATCCCAATGGTATTGTGTACCCTCACTGGGGTTTTGCGGCCATGGATGTTACACCCAATGGCACGGTTGTGGTGGGCAGTGTAAACGGACTTTCTTATTACCAGCTGCCCGGTACGCCATCTGCATGGAGAGGCGGACCTTATTCCAATATCAGGCCTTTGTTCTATGGCTTTAGCGATATGGACTGGGCCGATTACTGTAACGGTATTGCTGTGGGCAGCAATGGTACCATTGCCAAAACAAGCGATGGCGGTAAAACATGGGTAAATGCATCCAATCCTTTATTTGATGCGGCTCAAATTTCTCTGACCAACGTGGTATATCCTGCCACCAATGCCATGTATTTCAGCACCAACACTTTTGGTTTTATAGGTATACACCGTTCTGCTGACCAGGGACAATCATACGTTCCCATCTTTACAGAGAACAACCCCAATACATTTGGCATCAGCAATTTTACCATGGTAGGCCAAACCCGTGCATGGGCCGTTGGTTACCGTGGCAGCCCCGAAGTAAACCGCACGGTGATCTTCCGCAGCTTAAACGCCAATGCCACCACACCCACCTGGGATACTGTGAAAACATTCCCGCCCGGTACATTTGCTCCACAGTTAAAAGTGGTTCGTTTTGCCAACCAGGATACGGGTTATACCTGCGGCAGCAGGGGTAAAGTGTACCGCACAACCGATGGCGGCGCCACATGGAAAGATATCAGTCCTGATACCACCGTTAACAGCAACGGTACCGCCACTTACAATGCGCTGAGCGTTGCCAATGGCAGAACCCTTTTCATCGGAGGTACCAGCCGTAAAATATTCAGGTCAACCGATGCAGGAAATACCTGGACCGACCTCAGCATTACCGTGCCTGCAGCACCCACACCATTCAGCAACTTTACGTCCATTACCAATATTGTAATGAATGATGCAAACAACGGTTATATCAATGCAGGAAATATTGTGATGAAAACTGCAGATGCATGGACCACCTGGACCTATGATATTGCTCCCGGAAGTTTTGTTTCGATGAATTTATATCCTAAAATCGCCGGACCAATTGATAACAAGAAATTGTATGGCTTGCCAACCGTTGCAGGAACATCTGTTAACAGCCAGCAATCGGCCCTTATGATCGAATACGGCAATGCGGCCACTTATACGCTCAGCAGCACAGAGGCAGTTACCAGCTCCTGTAAAAATGCGGCAACAGGTACCATTACCATCAATGCTGCAGGCGCAATAGCTCCTTATACTTACAAACTCAATAACGGAACAGCACAGGCATCCAATACATTCACCGGTCTTGCAACAGGCACCTATACCATTACTGTGTTTGATGCGGCATGTGCTGTTTATACCAAACAGGTAACAGTAGGTGAAAGACCCGATGTGTATGTAAATGCCGGTCCGGATAAATCAGTACTGGCAGGTGATGTGATCAATATGGAAGGAAGCGGCAGCAGCAATACAGCTTCTGTTGCATGGACGCCGGCTGCCACCATTTTAAGCGGCGCCAATACATTTACACCATTGGTGAAACCAACAGCCACCACTACCTATGTGATGACACTTACTGATGTGAACGGTTGCGTGGCTACCGATAATGCCGTGGTAAATGTAATTCCATACTGTATCCGTATCAAAGATGCCTTTACACCCAATGGTGATGCCATTAATGATAAGTGGATCGTTACCGGCGGCAGCAGCTGTACCAGCCAGGTTATTGTAAATGTGTTTAACCGTTACGGCGGTGTGGTGTACAGCAACGAAAATTACCAGAACGACTGGGATGGTACTTACAAAGGCAAACCCGTTCCTGATGGTACTTACTACTACGTGGTAAAAGCCAAACTGGTAAATGGTACCGAGCAGCTGTTCAAAGGCGACCTCACAATTATTCGCTAATCAAACTTACTAATACAGATATTAAACAGACTATAACAATACTACTGCTTGCATTTACCCTCTCTGCCAATGCACAGCAATTACAAACCTCGTCAATGTACGACCTGCAGGGCATGCTGCAGAACCCGGCCATGGCAGGTGTGCAGGATCATAATTTCATCGGCGCCAGCTACCGCACGCAATGGAGCGGTATCAGCGGCAGTCCGCAAACAGCCACTGTGTTTGGTTCATTTGGTTTACCCGCCCAGAAGATAGGTATCGGCGGTTATATTTACACCGATAAAACCGGGCCTACCAAAAGAACGGCAGTAGAACTGTCGCTTGCAAAACACATCATCACCGATGAGGGCAATATTTTCTCTATTGGTCTCGAAAGCCGTTTCCAGCAATATGCACTGGATAAATCAAAGCTGTCTGCAACCCTGGGTAACGACCCTGCCATTGGCGGTGCCGATAACCGTTTTAAATACGATGCAGGTTTTGGTGTGGCATACAAAACACAAAAGTTCAAGATCGGTGCATCCGTATCACAGCTGGTCCAATCCAAGCTTGATTTTTACAGTGGCAACCTGTCTACTACCGAACAGGCAAGATTGTACCGTCACTATTATTTGCATGGCTCTTATAACTGGAAGGTGGACGACAATACGGTTATCGTACCCAACTTTGTGCTCACATACCTTCCCAATGCACCGGCCGACCTGCAGTTTGGCGCCAGGATGGAACACAGGGAATTGTTTTGGTGGGGTGTTGGTTACCGCGTAAAACAGAGTTATATGCTCAGCGCCGGCCTGCATATCAACAAAACCTTTACCATTGGGTATGCGTTTGATGATTATGTATCACCCATCACCAGTTTTGATGGTGGTGCCAACAGCCACGAAGTGCTGCTGCGCTATAACTTCAGCAAATAAGAAAAACCCCTTTGATATTCTCAAGGCAGCTTCAGCTGCCTTTTTTATGCACCGGCTAAAATAAATTTCCTGTATTTTCAAAAATTATTGAAAACATTGTATCTTTGTGGCGTAAAAGATACAACTATGAAACTCGTTATAATCGGCGGCGGCTTTGGCGGACTGAGGCTGGCCCGCAAACTGAATAATAAACCCGGTTTTGAAATCACCCTTATAGACAAACTGAACTTTCACCAGTTTCAGCCCTTGTTTTACCAGGTGGCCACGGCGGGGCTGGATGCCAGTAATATTTCCTTCCCGCTGCGTAAGGTTTTTCATAACAGCAAAAACATCCGTTTTAAAATGGCCGAAGTGCAGCAAATAATAAGTGCACAAAATAAAATTGTAACCAGCATTGGCGAAGTGGAATACGATGCGCTGGTGATTGCCACCGGTGCTGATACCAATTTCTTCGGCAATAAAAATTTAATGGATCATGCGCTGCCCATGAAAAGTACGGTAGAAGCATTGCAGCTGCGGTACCGCTTATTGAAAAATTTTGAAACCGCCACCATCACCAAAGATGAAAATGAACTGCAGCAACTGATGAATATTGTGGTGGTGGGGGGCGGCCCAACCGGTGTGGAACTGAGCGGCGCCATTGCAGATATGAAACGTTTTGTACTGCACAAAGACTATCCCGAACTTGACTTTGGCAAAATGCATATTTACCTGCTGGAAGGCACAGCAAAAACGCTGGGTGTGATGAGCGAAAAGAGCAGCAATGATTCAAAAAAGTATTTGGAAAAACTGGGTGTAACGGTGTTGACAAACACCCTGCTCAAAACCTACGACGGCGAAAAGATCGTTTTGCAAAATGGAGATGAGATCCCTTCTAAAATGGTGATATGGGCCGCAGGTATCAAGGGTAATGTGCCCGAAGGAATTGATAAAACCTTACTGGCAAGGGGCAACCGGATTAAAGTGGACACTCAATGTAAAGTAATGGGCACACAAAACATTTTCGCCATTGGTGATGTGGCGTATATGGAAGATGCGCAGTATCCTAACGGTCACCCGCAGGTGGCTCCCGTGGCTATGCAAATGGCCGACCTGCTGGCGAAGAACTTCGCATCAAACAGTAAAAAAGAATTCCGGTATAAAGACAAGGGCAGTATGGCAACAGTAGGAAGAAACCTTGCCGTGGTGGATATGCCCCGGCCCAAACTGCATTTTGGTGGATTCTTTGCCTGGATGATATGGATGGCATTGCACCTGATGCTGATACTGGGTGTGAAGAACCGCTTTTTTGTTTTTATCAACTGGCTGTATAATTATGTTACATACGACCAGAATTTGCGGCTCATATTTACAGCAAAGGATAAAGCATAAAACCTGTTTTTGTGAAAGATGTTTTTTTATCTGCCGAATGGCAAAACCTGGTAATGGCCAATTATGTGGTGGACCCGCAGTTGCTGCAGCCTTTCCTGCCTGCTGGTACCGAACTGGATTTCTATAATGGAAAGACCTATGCAAGCCTGGTTGGTTTTTTATTCGGCAATACAAGGATACGTGGCCTGCGTATTCCTTTTCATATCAATTTTGAAGAAGTGAACCTGCGCTTTTATGTGAAAAGATGGCATGAAGGCGGGTGGCGGCGGGGAGTAGTGTTCATAAAGGAAATTGTGCCCAAACCCGCTATCAGTTTTGTGGCCAACACGGTGTATAAGGAAAAATATTGCCGCATGCCCATGGATCATTTTCTTATAAACGACAACAGTACCCTCCGCACCGGTTATTCATGGAAATATAAAGGCCGCCGGAATTTTATAGAAGTTTCAGCATACGCCATGCCGGTTGCAATACCTGCGGGCAGCGAAGCTGAATTTATTGCCGAGCATTATTTTGGTTACAGCCGGTATGATGAAGTAACCACCTATGAATACGAAGTAAAACATCCCCGCTGGGAAATATATCCATTAAAAACATTTAACCTGCATTGTGATTTTGAAAGTATTTATGGCAAACCATTTTCATTTCTACAACATACAACCCCCAAAACTGTTTTATGGCAAAAGGGTCGCCGGTGACTGTGTCTTTTAAAAACAAGATCAGTTTACAGTGAAATCACCCTTGCATTTTGCAATAAATGTTGGCAATTTAGAGTTATAATCTAAACCAGCTAAAATTACAAGCAATGAAAAAATTACCACTGCTGCTTACAGCCTCTTTATTGGTGCTGGGCAGCGCACAGGCACAGGAAAGTAAGGAAGAAAAAACAACACCCGCTCACAAAATGAATATCATTAAAGTAAACCTCACGGGTTTGCCTTTAAAGAATTATGGTTTCCAGTACGAGCGTGTGATCAACAGGAAAATTTCGGTGGCGCTGGGCTTTCGCACCATGCCCAATGGTTTATTGCCGCTGCAAAGCACACTTACCGATGTAATCGGCAATAATGCTGATGCGCAGGACCAGGTAAAGAATTTTAACCTGGGCAATACCGCCATTACACCCGAAGTGCGTTTTTATTTAAGCAAAAAAGGATATGGCCGCGGATTTTACCTGGCACCTTTTTACCGCAATGTTACTTTTAAGGGAAGCGGTTTAAAATTTACCTATCAAAACAGTTTGCTTACCAATAACACCATGTCCATGTCGGGCAAACTCACCGGCAATACCGCTGGCCTGCTCATTGGTTCGCAGTTTGCACTGGGTAAACATGTGGCGCTGGACATATGGTTCCTGGGTCCGCACTATGGCAGTGGTAAAGGCGAATTTTCCGGCACATCGGCACAGCCGCTTACACAAACCGAGCAGGATAATTTAAGAAAGGAAATTGAAGACTTTGACATACCGCTCACCAACAAAACCATTACGGTAAACTCCGGTGGTGCCAATGTAAAACTCGATGGGCCTTTTGGCGGCATCCGCACCGGCATTACTATTGGTGTGAAGTTTTAACTTATTTCAAAAAAGATTTTGCCCTTGCTTTAAATGCCGCAGTTTGCTGCGGCATTTGTTCTTCTATCAGCAGCTTTATTTCGGGCAATATTTCAGGGTACTGTTTGGCGAGGTTGCCCAGCACCGTGAGTGAAAAGGCTTTTACAGCCACCGCTTCGGTGGGAGAGGCCACGTAATTAAAGCAGATGTCCATAATGCTGCCCTGGTATTTTTCGGGAATGGCAATATCCTGCAGCAGGCGGATGCTGTTGCGTTTAACGGCATTGTGCAAGTTTGGTTTTTGCAAATTTCTGATAAGGGCCGTCCAGTGTTTGCTGATGAACTTTGGATGGGCGATAACGCAATAACTCACCGGCCAGGCTGCCCGCTGCACCACGCGGTATTCATCGTATAAAAATAATTTGAAGAGCGCATCAAAACGCTGCTGCGAACCACCCACCCAGTTTACTATATGGGTGCATTGGGCCTTGGAATGCTCTCTTAATATTTCTTCCCTGAGGTTGAAGGCTGGCATGATTACACTAATTTATACGAATTACACGAATTGCAATCTGTTGAAATCGGTACTATCCGTGTTTCTATCTAAAACGTAATGGCATTTACTTTAAACTTCCCGTTACTGTATTCCAGCGAAGGCGTGGGAAATTTGATGATGTTGAGAATATTCAATGCCACTTTAACGCCCTTTTTCTTCGTCTTGATTTTGCTGAGATCGATATCAGGCGCCAGGTACCATTGCCGGTAACGTTTAATGTCGGTGCGGTTGAAAATGATATTGCCATTGGCATCTTTACCAATATTGTCCCTGGCACCAAACATCCCTTCTGCGCCGGTGCCCACACTTACCATAAGCCAGGCGGGTAAACTGCTTTTGGGAAAGAATGATCTGATATTGGCACTGAGCCAGTAGGTTTGCCCGTTATAGTCTTTTAAAAAACGTTCGGCCGTGCTGCTGCCGAAAATTTTATTGCTGCGCTGGTTCAGCGTTGGGTCGCTGTATGATTTGCGGTGGAAGGAAAATTTTAATTGTATGCGCTGTTCATCCCATGCCAGTTCCTGCGCCACCAGCATGCCACTGCCCAATACATTGGCGCCAAAATCGCCCCAGCTCCAGCCCCATTCAGAAGAGAAGCCATCGAGTGTTTCAATAACGGTTTGATAAAAAGCACCGCTCATGCCGCCCAGCCAGATGCGTTTTTTGCGGTCGATACCCGTCCACCGCCAGAGTTCCATGCTGGCCTTGCTTTCGGCATAGGCGCTGTACATATGCCCGGTTTTGTCAATGCCCTTCCACTCATTAATATCATTGAATGTATGAAAATTGCTTTGCGGGTAATTTTTGTACCAGGCATGATACAAGCCCACCATGGCGCCGCTGTAACCGATGATGTTGGTGGCGGCGATGATCTTTACTCTTTTGTTTTTTTGCTCTTTACTCAGATGGCTGTAGTTATCTATGCTCAAGTCAATGTCTCCGGTCTTGCCAAGCGCAGGAAGTATACTGGCTGATTTTGTACTGTCTGGTGAAACCTGCGCCTGTAATTGAAATGCGGTAACCAGCAAAAAAAAGCTCAATAAAGCTTTAAAAGCTGAAGAGTGCGACGCCACCGAAGCTGATGTATAATCTGCTGTTTGGTACATAAAAAACAAAAATAACTTTATATGCTGTTAATTAATTACGAAACATTTATTTTTGAAGATGTAAATAAACTATTATGGAAGCAACGACTATTGCAAAGATCAATTCATGGTTAAGTGGAAATTTTGATCAGCAAACAAAAGATGAGATAACAAGGTTACAAAAAGATAATGCAGCCGAACTGGAAGATGCGTTTTACCGCAACCTGGAATTTGGTACCGGCGGTCTCCGTGGCATCATGGGCGTGGGCACCAACCGTATGAATAAATATACTGTGGGTATGGCCACGCAGGGCTTTGCCAATTATTTAAAACAATCTTTCAGCGGGGAAATAAGTGTGGCCATTGCGCACGACTGCCGTAACAACGGCCGTTTTTTTGCAGAGACCACGGCGAATATTTTTGCAGCCAATGGTATAAAAGTGTACCTCTTTGAATCGCTGCGTCCCACACCGGAACTGAGTTTTGCCATTCGCAAATTAGGTTGCCAGGCAGGCGTGGTGTTAACGGCCAGCCATAATCCAAAAGAATACAATGGTTATAAAGCATACTGGAACGATGGCGCACAACTGGTACCGCCGCACGACAAGAACGTGATAGTGGAAGTGGAAAAAATTGCCAGCGTGGATGAAGTGAAATGGACAGGTGGTGAAGCCAATATTTTTCCATTGGGAAAAGAACTGGACAACGCTTACCTGGATATGGTAAAAGCATTATCGGTTTACCCCGATGTTTGTGCCGCACAGCATGATTTGAAAATTGTGTACACTCCTATACATGGTACCGGCATTACACTGGTGCCTGCGGCGCTGGAACGTTTTGGTTTTACCAATGTTACCATTGTTGCCGAGCAGGCAATGATCAGCGGTGATTTTCCCACGGTGGTTTATCCAAACCCCGAAGAAAAAGAAACGATGGGTATTGGTTTGCAAAAAGCAAAAGAACTGGATGCGGATATTTTACTGGGCACCGATCCCGACAGCGACCGTGTGGCCGTGGGCGTGAAGAACAGCAAGGGCGAATGGGTGCTGATGAATGGTAACCAAACCGCCGTGCTTGCATTCAACTATATGATCGAGGCAAGAAAGGCAAAGGGCATTGCACAGCCCAACGACATGGTGATAAAAACCATTGTTACCACCGATATGATCGATGAGATCGCAAAACAAAACAATGTGGCCTGTTATAATGTGCTCACCGGTTTTAAATGGATCGCTTCCATGATAAAGGCCAAAGAAGGAAAAGAGAATTACGTAGTGGGTGGTGAAGAAAGTTTTGGTTTGATGATTGGAGATAAAGTGCGTGATAAGGATGCCATCAGTGCGGTGGCATTGTTATGCGAAATGGCGGCTTATGAAAAAAATAAGGGACGCAGTTTGTACGATAAGATGATTGACATGTACCTGCAATATGGTTTGTACAAAGAAAACCTGGTAAGTCTTACCAAGAAGGGCATGAATGGTGTGGCAGAAATTGCCGCCATGATGCAGGGCTACAGGGAAAACCCGCCCACATCGCTTGACGGCGTTCCGGTAACACAGTTGCTGGATTATGAACTGCAGGTGGGTAAGGATTTAAGCAGCGGCAAAACATGGCCCATTGAACTGCCCAAAAGCAATGTACTGCAGTTTGTGCTGGCCGATGGCAGCAAAATATCTGCCAGGCCCAGTGGTACCGAGCCCAAGATCAAATTCTATTTTAGCGTGAAGGGGCAACTGGGCAGCGTGGCAGCATTTGATGCAGCCGAAAAAGCACTGGATGATAAGATTGACCGCATCATAAAAGAGATGCAACTGAAATAAATGTATAAGAACGGCTGAATGCCGTTCTTTCTTTTTTAATCTTACTGCGATGAAGAAAATCTGTACAGTTTTGTTTGTATGCATGTTGCATGCAACCGTTTTTTCCCAAAACACATTCCGCAACAAAGCCATGATGCTGCGCCGTTTTTTTGAACAGCAGCATTACCAGCCCCTGGTATGGAACGACAGTGCGGCGGTATTGCTGTATAACAAATGGATGGAAGAACTGGATGAAGAAAAACTGTTTTTCACCCAGCAGGATATTGCAGTGCTGGAAAAATTCAAAACAAAACTGGATGATGAAATGCTGGGGAAGGGATGGGATTTTTTCAATGTATCGGTATCGCTGTATAAAAAACAGTTGCAAAAAACCGACAGCATCATCAAGCTGCTTACAGCAAAGCCATTTGATTTTTCAAAACCGGATAATATTACCTGGCCCTTTACCGGTTTTGCAGCCAATGATGCGGCGCTGGTGCAGCGCTGGCAGCAGTATTTAAAATGGCGCACACTTTTTTCTATTGCCGAAAAGAATAATAATGATATAAAGCAGCCGGTTGATTTTGTACAAAAGGAAACAGAAGCCCGAACAAAACTGCAGCGTAAGGAACAGGCTTATGTAAAAAGCCTGCTGGATGCAGATGGCGATTTTAACCGAAGCATGGAAGATGCATACCTCAACAGCATTGCATGGTGCTACGATCCGCACAGCGAATACATGAACCTGGAAGAAAAGAATGCTTTTGAAACAGAGATGAGTGCCGCGGAATACAGTGCGGGGCTTGACCTGGAAGAAAATGAAAAAGGCGATAAAACGGTAAGCTATTTGCAGCCCGGTGGCAGTGCATGGCGCAGCGGGCAGCTGCACAAGGGAGATGTGATCGTGCGTGTGAAGGCCGACGGCAAGGAAGAAGATGCGGCCGATATTTCAGAAGGGGAACTGGGCAGTTACCTGAATGGCGCCAGTGAAAAAGATGTGGAACTAACGGTACGCACTCCTGCAGGCGAAACCAAAACGGTGTTACTGCACAAGGAAAAAATAAGCGATGATGAAGGCATTGTAAAAAGTTATGTGCTGCATGGTAAACAAAATATTGGTTATATCAGCCTGCCCGGTTTTTACAGCAGGGAAGATGCCAATATCAAAGACGAAAATGATATTAAATACGATGGCTGTGCCAATGATGTGAGCAAGGAAATTGTAAAGCTGAAAAAAGATACCATTGCCGGGCTGATACTCGACCTGCGCTACAATGGTGGCGGCAGTATGTGGGAAGCCATGCAGCTGGCGGGTATTTTTATTGATATAGGTCCCGTTGCCTCTGAAAAGGAAAAAGATGGTAAAGTGATGTTTTTAAAAGACCCCAACCGCGGTACCATTTACGACGGGCCCATGATCGTACTCATCAATGGCGGCAGCGCCAGTGCCAGCGAATTTTTAAGTGCGGCACTGCAGGATTATAACCGTGCGCTGGTGGTGGGCGGAGTGAGTTATGGTAAGGGTACGGCGCAGCAGGTGCTGCCGCTGGATACCATTAAAATTGATAAGGCAGGCAACTACAAGGATTTTGTAAAGATCACGCTCAGTAAATTTTACCGCGTTAATGGCAGCACCACCCAATGGAAGGGAGTGGTGCCCGATATACAGTTTCCTGATTTGTATGCGGATGAAGCATACAAGGAGCGCCACAATGCCAGCGCATTGCAGCCCGATGAAAGCAAGAAGGGATTTTACCAGCAATTGCCGGCCCTGCCGGTGGCAGCACTGGCTGCCAAAAGCAAACAGCGTGTGGCCGGCAGCGAATACTTCAAAAACATCAGCAATTTTGCACAATGGATGCAGCAGTATAAAAAAGGGCGGGTGATACCGCTGCAATGGCCGTCTTATATCACGGCCTATACGGATGCAAAGAAAATGCGGAGTGTACTGGCTGATGAGGATGATAAAAAGAAACCGGTACTGCTGCGGGTGACCAATAACGGGTTCGACTGGCAGCAGGTACTGCAGAGCACGCAGCGGAGCAGGGAGATCAACAGCATTTACATCAGTCATATTGAAACCGACCCGGAAATTGCGGAGGGTTTTCATATTCTCAGCGACTGGACAGAAAAATAATTACTGCAAAAACAGTTGTTGTTATTTTTTTATGTATCTATGCGTACCAAAATGCTTAACCAAAAAAATTACCCGGTATGAAACAGATCTTAACCCTTTTTGTTTTTGTATGTATTGCCACCCTTTCCCACGCACAAAATTTTGATAATTCAGGAGAGTATATTGATTATATCGGCAAGCAGCAGGAAAATATTTCCAAACGTTTTTTAAGTTATGTAAGTGCATCGGCACATGGCAAGCGTGCAAAAAAAGTGGAGGCGCTGCGCACGAAGCTGCTGGATGACGTACAGGAAGCAAGAATGAATATTTCGGGCATGCCCGGTTTTAAAGGCGATAAGGCTTACCGTGATACCGCGGTGAGTTTTATGAAGCTCTATTACAATGTGCTGAACGATGACTATGCCAAAATTGTGAACATGGAAGAGATTGCCGAACAGAGTTATGATGAAATGGAAGCTTATTTGCTTTTACAGGAAAAGGTAAATGAGAAGCTGGACCAGGCCAATGATAAAATGCATGATGCGCAAAAGGTTTTTGCAGCAAAAAATAATATCAACCTCATTGATACAAAAAGCGAGCTGGGAGAGAAGATGAAACAGGTAAGCGAAATGGAAAAATATTATCATGAAGTATACCTGGTGTTTTTTAAACCCTACATACAGGAGTCGTCGCTGATGCAGGCGGTTGAAAAGGGCAATATCACCGGTATTGAACAAAACAAAAACGCATTGCTGAAATATGCACAGGACGGGCTGGCAAAACTGGCCACGCTCAAGGCTTTCCAGGGCGATGGTTCTGTACTGGCGGCCTGTAAGAACATGCTGAATTTTTATGTAAAGGAAGCAGCTGAAAAAACCGGGATGATCAGTGATTATTTTCTGACCAAGGAACGTTTCGAAAAAATTAAAAAGGAATTTGATAAAAAAGGAAGCCCTTCCCAGCAGGATGTGGATGCCTACAACAAGGCGGTGAACGAAGTGAACAAAGCTTCTGATACCTTTAATAAAACCAGCCAGCAGCTGAACCAGCAACGCAAGGAAGCGCTGGAAAACTGGAATAAAACGGTGAATGATTTTTATGATGCGTTCACCCCGCATTACAAATAAAAAATGGTTGGTTCAATATTGAAAATGTCAGGCATAGTCCTGACATTTTTTTATCTTGCGCATGGTTTATGAGAAAATACGAAGACACTTACCGGCACAAAGGCTTACGCAAAAAATTAGTGGACATATTGCGGCAAAAGGGTATTACAGATGAAAATGTACTCAATGCCATCAACAACATTCCCCGGCATTATTTTTTAGACAGTGCATTTGATGAGATCGCTTATGAAGACAGGGCCTTCCCCATCAGCGACGGGCAAACTATTTCGCAGCCCTATACCGTGGCTTACCAGACACAGCTGCTGCAAATAAAACCTTTTGATAAAGTGCTGGAAATTGGTACGGGCAGTATTTACCAGGCCACCGTGCTGGGTGAAATGGGTGCACAGGTATTTACCATTGAACGGCAGAAGAACCTGTATGAAAAAACAAAACAGTTTGTGCTGCGTTCAAAATATCCCAATATCAAATTTTTTTATGGTGATGGTTTTGAGGGGCTGCCCACTTATGCGCCGTTTGATAAAGTGATCATTACTGCAGCAGCGCCCTTTGTGCCGCCCAAACTGGTGGAGCAATTAAAAACCGGTGGTAAAATGGTGATACCGGTGGATGATGCGGCTGGTAATTTTCAGCGTATGCTGCGGCTTACAAAAAATGCCGATGGTACATACAGTGAAGAAGCTTTTGAAAATTTTTCATTTGTGCCGATGCTCACCGGGAAGAATGGTTAACCACTGGTAAGCGGGCAACATGTATGTTGGCCGCGGAGGAAGAAATAAAACTAATTAAATCATTGTTCCTCCGGCCAAAAAAACAATTACTTATAACTTATCACTCACCACTCCATGAAATTCTTCGCTAAAATAGTTTTCCTCTGCAACCTTTGCTTCATCGCATCGGTGATGCTCCGTTTTGTGGAAAACGCCAAAAAGAAAGATGAACATTTCGACGGGCTGGTGCTGCTGAAACCGCTGGAAAGCACACTGGTGGTGCTGGGCTATACCGCCATTTTGGTGAATGCGCTCTTTTTGCTGGTATATGTGATTGCCATTGCTGCTAAAAAAAATAAACAAATCCCCCGCTGGATTGTATTATGTAACTTAGTGTTCTTCCTGTTACAGGTTTATTATTTTTTCTTTAGCAGTTTCTAAATGATACACAACATACTCAAAGACAGGCCGACAAAACTCTTCGTGATCTTTTCGGCATTTTTTGTGGCCAACGCACTCATTGCAGAATGCATCGGCACTAAAATATTTTCCCTTGAAAAATTATTCGGGATGCAGCCATCCAGTTTTAGTTTGTTTGGGGAAAAGAATCTTTCTGTGAACCTTACCTGCGGTGTGCTGTTATGGCCGCTGGAATTCATCATGACGGATATTGTGAATGAATATTACGGTCCGCGTGCAGTACGACGTATCTCTTATACAGCCGTTGCACTGATCGGCTACGCGTTTTTGATGTTTTATTTGGCCATGGGTGTGCCGCCGGCCGATTTCTGGTATGGCACCGGCGCCAGTGATGGCATACCCGATATGTCAAAAGCCTTTAACGGTATATTTGGCCAGGGTATGTGGATCATCTTTGGCAGCCTGACGGCGTTTTTAGTCAGCCAGATCGTGGACGTAACTGTTTTTCACCGCATCAAAAAAGTAACGGGCGAAAAGAAAGTATGGTTGCGGGCAACGGGCTCTACATTAATATCACAGCTGGTAGACAGTTTTATTGTACTGTTCATTGCCTTTAAGTTGGGCAAGGGATGGAGCTGGCAACTGGTATTTGCCATTTGCCTGATCAACTACATTTACAAATTCACCATGGCCATCATTCTCACACCGGTAATTTATATTGCCGAAAAACGCATTGAAAAATATGTGGGCCATGAAACGGCAAGAAAGATGAAAGAGGCCGCGATGGGGAAGGAGAGTGAGTGATATGAATTGTGAATAGCGAATGGTGAATATGGAGGAACTAAAAAATCTGTTTTCATCCGCTTTACCTGTGTTATCCGTGTTTCTATCTTACTTCCCTTTTTCAAAATTCTTCCGGATCCATACCACCGCTTTTTTTACATAATATTCTTTGTCGTTTTCCAGCGGTTTGATCAGCTGATTGATGGCCTCATGCAGGGATGCATCCCTCGTGTACCATTCCACCAGTACCAGGCTCAGGCGGCGTTCCCACAGGTTTGCAGACCGGTTGTATTTTTTTGCCAGTGCAAATATTTCCTTTTGATGTGTTTTCCTGATGCCCTGTAATGCCTGCATGCCAATGGCATCGCATACGGCCCAGTTATTGATGCCGGGGGCAAAACGCTGCACCAGTTGCAGCGTTTTACCCGGATCTTTTTTAGCAATATGGTGTAATATTTTAACCGCCAGTATCTGCTCTTCCAGTGTGCCCTGTTGCCACAATTCCTGCACCAGCTCAAAACCGCCAGACTTATACTGCCTGCTCATTTCATTGAGCACCGGCATGCGCACACCGTATAATTTCCCGTTACCGGGCACAAATTTCTTAGACGCAGCGGCTGCCTCAGGACTGCTGTTTTGCCGCAGCTTTTTTTTAATTTCCTCCAATGGGATTGGCATAATGGCATTTATTTTAAAGCAGAAAGGTATTACTCAATTTTCAAATACTGTTTTTAACATGGTTTCCCTCTAAATTAAGGCGCAGAATGTGAATATTCTTGCATTGGCAGGCTCTTTCTGCTGAAAAAATTGTATTATATTTAGGGCATATTTTACCCAACAACTGCACATGCCGAAACTTTACTTGAACACTTTATGGAAATCTATTGCCATTAAGCAGGCACTGCTGCTTTTGGTTGTATTTGCTTCCCTTAAAACATTTGCGCAATGCCCGGCGAATATCGACTTTGAGAACGGAACTTTTTCCGGCTGGCAATGTTATTCATATGATGGCTATACGGGAGGGCCAATTCCAACACTTACCTTAACCGCACCTACTCCCGGAAGGCACGATATCATTACAGCTGCAACAATGCCAACAAGGGATCCTTATGGCAACTTCCCGGAGCTTTGCCCTAATGGAAGCACCACGTCTGTACGAATTGGAAGAACCGCATCTCCGGGACAATCTATCGACCGCATTTCATACACATTTACCATTCCTGCCAACCAAAACACGTACACAATGATTTATCATTATGCACTTGTGTTAAACGACGGAGGCAGTAACCATAACAGTACCAACCAGCCCAGGTTTATTATCGAAACAAAAGATATCACCAATGGTGTTCCTTTGCCTTGCCAGTTAGATGAAATCAATGTGGGCAGTAACCTGCCAGGTTTTTTCCTTTCGCCCAATACGGCTCCCAATGGAAGCCTGGTAAGATGCAAGAACTGGGCGGCAGGTTCATTGAACCTGGATGGGTATGCTGGCAGAACAATACAGGTATCATTTACGGTTACTGGTTGCGGGCTTACCAGCGGCTCTCATTTTGGCTATGCCTATATTGATGTGAACAGTGAATGTGGCAGCGGTTTTGATGGTGCCGTATTTTGCCCGGATGATACACAGGTAACAGTAACTGCTCCCGTAGGATATCAAACGTATAACTGGTACAATGGCCTGGGTACAACTTTCCTTGGGTCGGGTCAGTCCATCACACTCAACCCTCCGCCATTATCAGGCGATTCATTAAAAGTGGAACTGGTGCCTTTCAACGGTTATGGTTGTATTGATACATTAACAGCTTATTTATGGGATACATTAACGGTTCGTGCCGAAACAGGACCAAATCAGCGCACCTGTGATAATAATCCTGTACAACTGGGTGCTGCACCCGAATCGAACCGGATATACAAATGGACACCGGCAACCGGGCTAAGCGATCCGAATATTTCCAACCCGATAGCCACACCATCCGCAACAACAACCTACACATTAACAGTTACAAATGCCGGAGGCGGGTGTGCCACATCCAAGGAAGTGACTGTTTATGTGGATCAGCTGAGTGATTCCATACAGCAGATTGGACCCTCGTCTTATTGTACAAACGATCCGCATACTATCATACTAAAAGTGCTGCCGCACGACAGTGTGCAGTGGTACCGCAATGGCGGCCCGCTGATCGGTTCCACCAGCACCCAGCTGAATGTTACACAAAGCGGTGCTTACTATGCTACCGTGTTCAGCTATTCAGGCTGCACCCGCACAACTGTTACCAAGCAGATCGATATCTGGGAATCGCCGGTAATTGGTTTTGCAACAGCTCCCAAACAGCAGTGCTTTAATAACAACCAGTTTATATTCACCAACAGCAGCACACTTGGTACCGGCACTTTACAATACCTGTGGGATCTTGGAGATGGCACCACTGCCAATACCCGTGATGTTACGCACAGCTATGCAAGGGAAGGCGCCTATAAAGCAAAATTATACATCACTGCACCAGGCGGTTGTACCGACAGCAGCAGTGTTGACCTGGTGGTGAGCCCAAGTCCCACTTCAGCATTCAGCATTGATGTGCCACAACAATGTTTTAAGAACAACTGGTTTGTGTTTAATACAAAGAGCACCATCTCTTCAGGCATTCTTACTTACAAGTGGGATTTTGGCGATGGTAGTTTTGATTACTCCAATGATATTGCACACCGTTACATGACACCGGGTACCTACAATGTAAAATTAACAGCCACCGAAACCAATGGCGGTTGTTACGACGACAGTGTGATGCAGGTGGTGGTAAACCCTTCGCCCGTTGCCGATTTTACTGCCAACAATTATAACCAGTGTTTCCCCGGTCATAATTTCATATTGCAGAACAATAGTTCTGTATTCAGCGGCACGCTGAAATATTTCTGGACATTTGGTGATGGTGTGTCTGATACCGTTATCAACCCAAGCCATATTTACAGCAACTATGGCAAGTACACCATAAAATTATTAGTGGATGCAGGCGGTGTTTGTAAAGACAGTTTGTCGAAGAACGTAGAGATTTATCCTGTGCCGCAACCCGATTTTTCTGTACAGGGTGTTTGCCAGGACCTGCGTGTGCCGGTGATCAACCGCACCACCAATATCTCCAGTTCCACCGTGAATTATTTCTGGGATTTTGGCAATGGTCATTTGGATAATGCCTATACACCATCCTATACTTATACCACGCCGGGCACCTATACCATTACACTGCGTGTGAGCACGGCGCAATGCCCGGTTAACTTTAATTCATTGTCGAAAGATGTTGTAGTGGAAAGGGCCATCCCCGGTATTACTTATCCTGATAAAGATGCGGCCTATAATTACAACGAACAGCTGCAGGCAAGAAATATTGGTAACAGTGTTATCTGGACGCCGGCTACTAACCTCAGCAACCGCTTCAGTTATAATCCCGTGTTCAGGGGTTTAACACCCGAGCTGTATACGGTACAATTAAAAACCGCAGCCGGTTGTGTTACGGTAGATACACAATTGGTGAAGACACACAAGAAGATCGAGATTTATGTGCCCACAGGATTTACACCGGGTAACGATAATTTGAATGAACGTTTACGCCCGATACTGATAGGTTTTGTGAAAGTGAATTACTTCCGCATTTATGACCGCTGGGGCAAACTGCTGTTTACCATGAACAGCGACCAGCCGGGATGGGATGGCAGGCTGAACGGAAGCCCGGTGGATATGCAAACCGTGGTGTGGATGATTGAAGCGGTGGATGTGGATGGCGTGGTGCACAAGAAACAGGGAACTACAATAATAATCCGCTAATAAAACCGATATCATTTATGAAGGTCCTGCCGCAAGGCGGGACTTATTTTTTTATAAAAATATCATAGCCAAAACGCAGAATGGTGGCAGCAATTACAAAGAGGAAAAATACACGTATGAAACGGTTGCCTTTTAAAATAGCCAGTCTTGACCCAAGAAAAGAACCTGCAAAATTGCATACGGCCATGGGTATGGCATAATGATACAGGATATGTCCGTGCAGGCTGAAAAAAAGAATGGAGCCCAGGTTGGTGGATACATTCACCAGTTTGGAATGGGCACTGGCCTTTAAAAAATCAAAACCCAAAATGCTGATGAAGAATAGTACCATAAAACTGCCTGCCCCGGGGCCGATAAACCCATCGTAAAAACCAATGAGCAATGCAAATATGGATCCGTATAAAAATTCTTTTTTGCTGTTGTGGTCCTTTTCGGCCGCCATCCCAAAATCTTTTTTGGTATAGGTGTAAACAGCCACGATCACCAGCATGCAAAAAATAACCGGCTTCATAAAACTATTGCTGGTAATGCTTACCAGTTTAGAGCCGGCAAAGGCTGCTGTTAAAGCAATGCAGCACATCAGCAGCATCAGCCGCCATTTTATTTTTACTTTCAAACTGTATTGTATGGCAGCGATGGATGTGCCCGATATGGAAGGGATCTTTGTGGTGCCGAGTAATGTGGCAACGGGATATTGCTGCAGCGTTACCAGCGTAACAGGTGTTTGTATCAGTCCGCCGCCGCCAATGATGGCATCAATAAAACCTGCGGCAAGGGCGCCCGTGCAAAGAATGATTATTTCGGTGGAGATCATTTGCTGTAATTCCTTTCGCCAAATAATAAACTGCCAATGCGTACCATGTTGCTGCCTTCTTCCAGCGCAATCTTATAATCGCCGCTCATGCCCATTGAAAGGGTTGATAGTTGATGGTTGATAGTTGACAGCAGCGTATTATTATTGAAGATGCTTTTGAGATTTTTGAATTCACTTCTTACCAGGTTCATATCATCAGAGAATGATGCCATGCCCATCAGCCCGGTTACGCGTATATTGGTTAATTGGTTAATAGATGCGGAACCAATTAGTTCATGCAGTTCACTGTCATCAAGACCAAATTTTGTTTCTTCTTTGGAGATATGTATTTGCAGCAGGCAGTCAATAATGCGGTTGTTTTTAATGGCCTGTTTATTTATTTCTTTCAGCAGGCTAAAACTGTCAACCCCGTGTATCAAATGCACAAAGGGAGCGATGTATTTTACCTTATTGCTTTGGAGGTGACCAATAAAATGCCAGCGGATATCTTTGGGCAGTTGTTCGTATTTGTCTGCCAGTTCCTGTACATAGTTCTCTCCAAAATCACGCTGACCAAGATTGTACAGCTCCTGTATGTCACTGGCGGGTTTTGTTTTGGAAACGGCCACAAGGGTGGCTTTGCCGTTGAGCTCTTTTAAAATATTGTTGTAGTTGGTGATGTTAATACTCATGATGATTATGCCACAAAGGGGCGCTAAGGCGCAAAGTTGCACAAAGTAATTCAAAAAAATGCTTTACTGTTCAATATTGATATGTTGTACAAGAGTGCGACGCCAATGCTGCCGAACAGTGTTACAAATGTTTGTAACAAAAAAAATGTGCAGGAGAAACGGCCTGCACATTATCCACTATTAAATTAGTCAATTATCCATTATTTCAATATGCTCCTGCTGATCACAATGCGCGGCACTTCGCTGGTGCCTTCGTATATCTGTGTGATCTTGGCATCCCGCATCATGCGTTCTACATGGTATTCTTTTACAAAACCATAGCCACCGTGAATTTGCACGGCTTCGGTGGCAGTCCACATGGCGGTTTCGCTGGCAAATACTTTTGCCATGCTGCCGCTGAGGGTATAGTCCTGCAACTGGTCTTTTTCCCATGCAGCCTTCAAACAAAGTAATCTGGCTGCATCAATCCTTGTGGCCATATCGGCCAGTTTGAACTGTATGGCTTGGTGGTGCATGATCTCCTTGCCAAAAGCCTTGCGCTGTTTGCTGTATGCCAGTGCCCGTTCGTAAGCGCCGCTTGCAATACCCAGCGCCTGCGATGCAATGCCAATACGGCCGCCTGCAAGGGTTTTCATGGCAAACGTAAATCCAAAACCATCCTCGCCAATGCGGTTCTCTTTGGGCACTTTTACATCATTGAATAAAATGCTGTGCGTATCACTGCCGCGGATGCCCAGCTTATTTTCCTTGGCGCCCACCGTAACACCCGGTGTGTTTTTGTCAACAATAAATGCATTGATGCCCTTGTGTTTTTTAGCAGCATCCGTTTGCGCAATTACAAGGTATACCGATGCGGAGTTGCCATTAGTGATCCAGTTTTTTGTACCGTTGATGAGGTAGTGATCCCCTTTGTCTTCGGCGGTGGTGCTTTGCGATGTGGCATCACTGCCGGCTTCGGGTTCGCTCAGTAAAAATGCACCGATGTATAATTCACCGTCTTTTTTACCCTGAGCCAGTGGCGTGAGGTATTTTCTTTTCTGTTCCTCGGTGCCGTATTCATTCAGCCCGTAACAAACCAGGCTGTTGTTTACGCTCATGCACACGCTTACGCTGGCATCCACCTTGCTGATCTCTTCCATGGCAAGCACATAGCTTACGGTATCCATGCCGCTGCCACCGTATTCGGTGGGCACCATCATGCCCATAAAGCCAAGGTCGGCCAGTTTCTCAATTTGTTCTTTGGGAAATTTTTGATGTTCGTCCCGCTCAATAACACCGGGCAAACATTCTGTAACTGCAAAATCCCTTGCAGCCTGCCGTATCATCAGCTGTTCTTCTGATAATTGAAAATCCATACACAATCGTTTTAGTTTTTAGTTTAGTTTGAACAAAAGTAAGCATGGATGCCACTTAAAAAAGGGGTTGTGGGGAATTTTTTGGACCGGGCTTTTACCGCTTTCCCCGGCTGCTGTGGCGTCGCACACCTGTACTGCAGTTCATTCATCAGCTTTTTAAAACAGCCTGTTTTGTATATTTGCCGCCAACTTGCCACATGGATAAAGCGAAACATAACCTGCGGGTGCAAAAGATCATTGCCGGCCTCTCCATTATTCTTTTTATTGTAAAAATTGTTGCCTGGTACCTCACCGGTTCGGTGGCTATTTTAACCGATGCGCTGGAAAGTATTGTAAATGTTATTGCCGGTTTGATAGGGGTGTACAGCCTGTATGTTTCGGCAAAACCAAAAGATTATGATCATCCTTATGGTCATGGAAAAGTGGAATTTATCTCTGCCGCCATCGAAGGCACACTCATTACCGTGGCCGGGTTCGTGATTATTTACGAGGCGGTGAACAACCTGCTGCACCCGCACGATATTAAGAAGCTGGATTATGGTATCATACTGGTGCTGGCAACAGCCATCATCAATTTTATTGCCGGTGCGCTTTGTGTTAAAACAGGAAAGAAAAATAATTCACTGGCGCTGGTGGCCAGTGGCAAACATTTGCAAAGCGATACCTGGAGCACAGTGGGTATTGGCATCGGGCTGGTGCTGATACTGCTAACAAAAATTTTCTGGCTCGACAGTGCGGTGGCCATCCTGTTTTCCTTTATCATTATTTATACCGGTTATAAAATTGTACGCAGCTCCATTGCCGGCATCATGGATGAAGCAGACGGGGAACTGCTGAAAAAACTGGTGCAGCAGCTTAACAGCAACCGTAAGGAAAACTGGATCGACCTGCATAACCTGCGCATCATAAAATACGGTGCCACCCTGCATATGGACTGCCACCTTACCGTGCCCTGGTACCTGAATGTGCATGAGGCGCACAATGAAATTGACTCTTTATCCAACCTGGTAAAAAATGAGTTTGGCGAATCGGTGGAACTGTTTGTACATTCTGATGGCTGTCTCGATTTCAGTTGCAGCATTTGTACAAAAACAAATTGTGCGGTACGCAAACAGCCTTTTGTAAAAAGACCCGAGTGGACTATCGAAAATATTTCAAGCAACAGCAAGCATACCGTAACATCATAAAAAAAAGCCCCTTTTGCAAGGGGCTTTTCAGTTAAAGGGGGTACAGGATCAATTACTGCTTAAAATATTTTTTACAGTGGCTGCAGTACCTGTCTGCAAACGCACATAATAAATGCCCTGTGCTGCAGGCTGTATGGTTTTATCTAAAAAGTTCATACCTTTTTTCAAAGCAACTGTTTCGTTGAAGAGTACTTTGCCATTGTTGTCAATCACGCTCATCAGTGCTTTCTGGTCCTGGTTAATAGATACCGTTACTGCCAGTGACCTGCTGGATGCAGATATTTTTGCTGCAAGAATACTGAGATCGTTATCGGCGCCCTGTTTGATATACACGATATTGCTGTATTCTTTTGTATTGTCCTTATCCACCATTACCAGCCTGTAATAATTGATGGTGGAATGCAGGGTATAATCGGTATAGGAATAAGAGCGGATGCTGCTGCTGTATCCTGCAGCTGCGGTGGTACCGATGTTTTCAAAATTCACGCCATCGCCACTGCGCTGGATGATAAAATAATTGCTGTTGATCTCAGAAGCGGTTTTCCATTGCAACAGGTTGCTGCCATTGTTTTCTGTAGCGGTGAGTTCCACCAGTTTAACCGGCAGTGCGGCCTGGAATTCGGCAAAGCCGCGGTCGGGTGCGGCACCAGTATAACTGAGTCCCACATTAATACCGGCATCAATTACAGGGCTGCCTGCAGCAGGCTGGTAGCTGCTGTTAAGGCTGGGGTTTACACTGTTATTATTTGAATTGGTGTAATGCAGCGGCGTGCCTGCAAGATAGAAGTTTACGTAGTTGTTGTTTTTAATTTCCAGTGTGTCAATATTGGTGCCATTGTATACATGCAGGTCGCCTGCAGAAAAACCACGAACAATATTGTTTACCACGGAGATGTTACGGCCTTTATTTCCTGCGGGTACATCCACACCCCATGCAGGGTTATTGGTATGTGCTAAAAATGTGTTGTTGTGTATTTTCCAGTTAAACTGGTAATCATCGTAAAAGCCCAGCATGCGTACTGCC
>JABLTH010063084.1_pt1 | contig 49531 bp, 35 predicted proteins | sample 7875711 | NCBI WGS metagenome assembly JABLTH01 (sample SAMN14941262, study PRJNA633318) | bioreactor metagenome | isolation source: bioreactor | place: China | collected 2019-03-05 | reverse complement strand
TTCTCCAATATTTCAACACGTCGTGGAACGAACTCGCGGCCAAGATGCCGGAGCTGGCGGAGGTGGGCTATGGCTCGATCTGGCTGCCGCCGCCGACGAAGGGGAGCGGGGCGCTTTCGGTGGGCTACGATTTGTGGGATCCGTTCGATCTCGGAAACAAGGATCAGCGTGGGACGGTGAAGACGAGGTATGGAACGGAAGCGGAATTGTTGCGGTTGATTGAGACGGCGCACCGGTTCGGCATTCGCGTGTATTTCGACAATATCATGAACCACCGGGCGTTCGACGTGCCGGGCTACAACGAGAACACGCCGATTGACATTTATCCGGGGCTGGTGCCGGAGGATTTTCACCTACGCAAGACGGAGGACGGTTTTTATCGGAAGTGGGACAACGTCGCGAATTGGAACGATGCCTGGCAGGTGCAGAATCGGAATTTTTCGGATCTCATTGACATCGCTCACGAAAACCCCAACGCAAACTTCGGCTATACGGAGGGGAGCACGCATCCGAAGCCGAGTTTTGTGCGGCAGCCGTTCAATCCTGAGTTTTACGACGATCATCCGACGTTGGGTCGGGTTGGATTTTACAACACGAACATCACCGTCGGGTTGATTGCGAGTAATCAGCAGTTTTACAGCGAGGATGTCGGCGGCTACATGATGCGGTCGGTGCGATGGTTGATGGATCGGACGAAGGTGGACGGGCTGCGGCTCGATGCGGTGAAGCATGTGCCGAGCTATTTTTTCGGCGCGTACAACAATGACACGAGCAGCGACGGCTACACCGGTCAGGCACAGGACCAGTTCAATGTAACTCGCGGTTTCAGCGATCCGAATCATCGCGACACGGTGTTTGACACGGAGAAGCCGCGCGACGATGCGATGATGTTCGGCGAGCATCTCGGCGCGCCTCCGGGGTTCGGCGAATACATGTCGGCGGGGATGCGGCTGGTGGATTCGCAGTTGAAGGGCGAGTTGAACTATCGCCTCGGGAATCCGAGCGCTTCGCTGGCGGGACTCGACACGCCGGGCTTCAGCGGCAACCCTGATTTTAATCAGTTCACGGGCGTGATGTTCGCGCAGAGCCATGACGACGATTACTACAGCCGGCGCGAGTTGCAGCATGCGTATTACCTCACGCGGCAGGGTCTTCCGAATATTTACACGGACGGCAACTATCAATCCGAGACGCTGGCGCAGTCGGGCGGCGCATTTCCCCGCCACGCGAATACGGCGTTTTTGGGGCAATACAACGACTCGCGAATTCCGAACCTTGTTTCCATCCACAATCATTTTGCGCGCGGCGATCAGATCGCGAAGTTCTCGGACTCGGATGTGGTGGCGTATGAGCGTCGCGATAAGCGCGAAAATGGTTCGATGAGCAATGAGGACGCGACGGTGCTTTTGTTCATGATGAACGATAATTATGCGGCGGGCGCGGGGCGTGCGATCAACACGACGTTCGGTCACACGCCGTTCGTGAACGATGCCTACCTCTATAATTATTCGACGTACGGCGGCGGGTTCTATACGTATGCGTCGGCGATCGCGAACGGGTCGGTGATTATTCCGCCGGGCGGCTATTTCGCGTTTTCCTGGCGCACGCCGGAGGCGTCGGAGGCTTGGCAGGGGATCGGCGGGGCGCCGGTGGATATTTTTCAGAACGGGCAGCGCGCGGGCCGCGTGACGTATGTGAGGAAAGACGGGCCGAACGGCGATCCGAATTTCAACCCCTACGGTGTGGCGGGCGACACGGCCGGCGATTATCAGTATTCGTGGTCTGTGCCGCGCGTGACATCGGCGACAAATGTGAGATTTGCGGTGCGCGTGGACGGCTCGGCGGTTGATGTGCGGTTGAAGTTGGACGGCGGAATGGACATCAATTCGCAGATGGGAATTGGCGAGACGGATGGATCGGACGCGGTGCTCAACCGGGAGGGGCGTCCGGCGCTTTCCACGGATGTTTATCTCGGCTATGAAAACGCGCGGTTCGTTTTTCGATCGGTCGGTCGGGAAAAATTCGCGGCGAAAGATTCGGGGCGCAATCAGTATAACTCGCCGGGATCCGAGAGCTATCAGGTGGTGATTGGGACGGCGGGTGTGACGAACTTCGCGGGGGTGGGCGCCAACGACTGGACGAATACGGAGTCGGTTTTCTGGGCATATCACGATCCGGGCGCGGCGATTTCGGCGACGAATCAGCCGGCGCAGAATCAGCTCTCGCCACCGCCGCAGAGCGCCGCCGGGTCGAACGTTTCGATTTGGGTGAAGACGGGCTATAAGTTCGATGCGAGCCGCGTATTCCTTTATTATACGACCGACGGGCTGACGTTTCCCGAGGGCGCGTTCGGGCAGGTGGTGGGTAGCGCGCGCGTTGCGGAGATGAATTGGGTGGCGGCGGATGCGTCGGATTCGCAGGCGGATTGGTGGCGGGCGGTTCTGCCGCCGATGACGAACGGCACGAAACTCCGGTACAAAATAGGAACGTTCCGCGATCAGAGTGGAGCGAGCAATGCGCCGTGGAATGTGGTGTTCCCCGCCGGCGCGTGGGAGGTGGCCAAGAAGAAGCAGATGCTGGGCGAATGGGACATCACGAATTTTAACGCCCGCACGGTGAAGTATAAGCCGCATTTCGATTATGGCACCACGAGCACGGGGCTGGTGGAGGGATTCCACGTGCTTGACGGCCGCGCGTTCCTGGAGCGCGACAACAAGGCGGCGCTTTATAACACGTTTGTGCAACCGTTCTATTATGACGTGATCGCGCCGACCGGGCGGATCATTTATCCCGGCGTGGATGGCGACGATTTGTTATCGCAGGAATATGGCGCGGTGGTGCGGTCCGACGCGACGGTGACGAAGGTGTGGTATCACATTGACGATGCGAATCCCGCGAACGACGATGGGCAGACTGGAGCGAAGAACGGCAATGGCACCAACGCGCAGGGGCAGGTCGCCTGGGCGGAGGCCATCTCCGAGATTCCGAGCCCTGACATCCAGTCGCCGTTTCCGTTGCAGTGGCGGTTCACCTATAAGAACATTCCGGCGGGCGGATCGTCGGCCACGCTGCAGGTGAAGTTGAGCGAAATTTCCTCGTCCACGAACCCGCTGGATTCCGCATCGAGCGGCCATTTTGGTTTGCTGACTCGGCTGGTGGATTGTTTTGCGCCGACGCAGCGGTTGTATGTCGCCTATCCGCCCAATGACGGCGACTTGATTAACGACACGTGGGATTATGTTGCGAAGGCGTGGTTTAGTCCTTCGATGGACAGCAACGTGACGAATTTTGTCGTGCGCATCAACGGCTCGGCGGTGGCGCAGTCTTCGCTGGCGATCAACTATGGAGTGGATAACGGCAACTACAATGAGCTGACGTTCCCGCTGCCGGACCTCTTCAACGGCGACACGAATTTCCTCCACCATATTGAAGTGATCTACACCTCGAACGGCGGCATCGTTTATCAGGCGAACCGCTACCTTCGCGCCTATACGCAGGCGAGCGGGCCGTATGTGGCAATTGTCACGCCGCCGGAAGTGGACTCCGTCGGCAAGCCGTTTGTCATCACGTTGCCGGATGTGCCTTCGCCGACGCCGGAGCAGCGTCAATATCCGATTCGCGTGGAGACCGATCTTTCAGCGCTGAATGTCTGGATTGAGTTTGCGAACAACGCGGGCACGGCGGTTCGATTGCCGACGATCGAGAGCGCGGCGCCGGGAGTGGTGGATGTTTCCAATGGCTCCACGTTGGTGGTGGGGCGCGACAAGTTGCTGGCGGGCACGGTGGCGGTGAGCTCGAACAGCACGATGGTGAACGGCACGGGCACGCAATTTACCAATGTGTTGTCGGCGGGACAGTCGTTGTTGATCGGCGGCAGCGAGGTGGTGATTTCACAGGTGGTGTCGCAGACGCAGCTTCTCTTGAGCACGCTGTATCCGGGCGCGTCGGGGACCGGGCTGGCGGTTCGGCAGCGTCCGCGGTTCGATGTGAATTTTCAAGTGGGCGAACAAATTCGCGTCGGGGCGACGACGATGAGCGTGTCGCAAGTGCCGAACGCGACGAACTTGCTGTTGTCAGCGGTCTGGCCGGCGGTCACGGCGACGAATCAGACGGCGTATCGCGTGATGTCAAACCCGACCCAGATCGGCAGTTCGCGGATGCGGTGGGATTTCATGTGGACGAACATCGTCGCGCCGGGCGCCTACACGTTCTTCGCTCGCGTGGACACCAATGGCGTGACGAACACCGTGGAGGCGTCGGTGACACGCAACACCACGGTCATTTTCCGGCAGTCGGTTGCGCCGAACGAGTCGGATATTGACGACGACGACGACGGCCTTTCGGATTACGCCGAGATGAATCCGACCAATGGTCCGTGGTTCTATCAGCCGAACTCGGAGTTGTGGACTAACCATCAGGTCCATATTTACAACATCTACGGCAAGACGGACGAGTTGTCGCCCGACACGGATGGCGACGGGCTTCCCGATGGGTTGGAGTCGGGTATTCGATCTCCGACGAGCGGCACGGACACGAATGCGGACACGAATGGCGACGGGTGGAAGAACTTCATCCCGGACCTCGATCCGCCGTTCTACAACACGCTCGATAACTATGGGCTGGTGCCCGGTGTGAACAGCTCGAACGAAGGCGGCGACCGCGGACGGCTCGTTCGCGGCACGATGACGGATCCCTTTAATCCGGATTCGGATTACGACGGCCTTCCTGATGGCCTCGAGGATGCGAATCGGAACGGGTGGGTGGATGGCGACGGGGAGCCGTTGCCGGTGGATTGGAATCCTTGGCTGGCGCGCAATTGGCCGTCGGGCGTCTGGTCCACGGATTGGAAAGAAACGGACCCGAACAACAACGACTCCGATCGCGATGGGGCGTCTGACGGCTACGGCGAGGACAAGAACTTCAACGGTTATGTGGACATCGGGCTGGCGGATGGCGCCGGCAATGTGACGAGCCTGCTGGCGAATGCGAGCGTGCCGAAAGTGGGCGGGGCGCATTCCCGCCAGATTGATCGCCCGGCGTTGCGCTCCGCATATCCGAACGCCGTGTGGCTCGAAACGGATCCGCTGAATCCCGATACGGATGGCGACGGGCTGCCGGACGGCTGGGAAATTCAATACGGCCTCGATCCGTGGGACGACGGCATCCTCGGGCATACGAACATGCACACGGGATTGATCATCACGAACGCGGATAACGGCGCGTATGGCAACCCGGATGGCGACGTGGTTTGCTCGACGACGAACGCATACTTCAATCTGCTCGAATATCAAAATAACAGCAACCCGCGGCAGTTCGACTCCTGCGCGCCCGTTCCGCCGGGGTCCATCGTCATTGGCCGGAGCACGAATGTGTTGGGCGTGATCAACGGGGTGACGAACTACAGCGAGTTCACGGATTGGACGTGGGACGATTTGATCGCGCTCGATGAATACGAAGGCGATGGAAATAACAATCAGGGCGGCGATGTGTATATGGCGTGGGACGGTTACGACACGTCGCGCGATATTGTGGCGTTCTACGCGCGCGACGGCGGGCCGGAGGCCGGCGAGTTTTATTTCCGCGTGGACGTGCAGGATTTGCAGCCGCTCGCGGAAGAAGGGTATCTCAATCTCTATGTCGTGATGGATTTCGGCACGCCCAGCGCGGGCGAAATGGCGCTGCCTGACGAGGTGGATTTGGTGACCAGTATGCGTTGGGAATGCGTGGTGGCGGCCTACCAGACCGGGCAGGGCGCCGTGTTTGTGGATACGAATCCTTCGAGCAATTCGACCAAAGTGACCGACAGCGCGAATCTTGCCGCGTTCGGCGTGCAAAAACGGGATCAGAATTCGGCCAACGGGTTCAGGGCGTCGTACTACAACTCCGACCTCGACTCGATTGAGTTTTCGATCAGCCGGCAGGCGCTGTTCGATGCCGGCTGGAATGGCAATGCGAGCTCGATCAATTTCCAGGTGTTCTCGACGAAGGACGGCACCTGCAACAGTTGTGTCGGCGGCAACCCCGGACCGGGCGACATCGGCGGACGCAACGACGTGCGCGATACGATCTACGACGATCAGGTGGCGGAGGATTATTGGAACAGCCAGGCGAGCATTCAAAACGCGCTGGTGAACTATTTCAACCGCAGCACGTTTGCCGGCCGCGCGAAGGTGGCGATGGTGGTGCATGGCAATCAGGCCATTCAGCCCGGGAACGTGGCGCAGCGATTGATCAATGACGGCGCGGGCGCGGGCTATCAGCGCCTGCTCAAGGCGCATGAGGTTTTCAAGCAGCCGGTGAACCTGCACGTGACGCCGACGCTGGCCTCGTCGCTTCAATGGGCCAGTGTTGATCCGGCGGCGGGCACGCCGTGGCGCGACGGGCCGGCGTTCAACGCGCGCATCGCGCAGTTGGTTTCGACGGGCGCGGTGCGCCTGCTCTCGAGCACATTCAGCGATCACGCAATGCCCTATTTCACGCCGCAATACAACGCGGACAACGTGGCGCTCGCGAAGGAGTTTCTCGGCGAGATTTACGGCGCGACGTTTAATGCGTCATCCGTTTTCTGGACCCCCGAGCGGTTGCTCGACGCGGACGTGTTCAGCAAGATTCAGAATCTCGGGCATTATTGGACTCTCGTGGATCAGGACACGCATCTGGCTGCGTGGCTGGGCCGCAATGCGTCGCTCGGCGAGGGCGGCTACAAGATCAACCGCATCAACGGCGTGAAATGCTTTGTGATCAATGAAGGCGCCTCGGACTATCGTTTCCAGAATTCCGACAACGGATTGCCGATCGCGCTGCGTTCACTCTTCAATCGAAAGGCGCGCGCGTATAGCCAAAATCAGGTCGTCACGATCATGTCGAACTGGGAGGATTTCGGATCGTGGTGGCAGGCGGATAGTTATGACCGCAACATCAAGTGGATGGCCAACCACCCGTGGGTGAAGCTCGTGAGCTTGCAGGATGTCGCCGCGGGGTTGGTGGATTTGAATCGCGACGGGAACGGGGATGTGTGGGCCTATGAAGAGCGCGGGAATGCCGCGACGAACAAGTTGTCGCACACCTACATTCAGCACTCGGCGGAAGAAAATTACGACCACTGGTATGTCGGCTCGGCGTTGGAGCAGAGCCTGCAAACCAACGTCTTCAATATTCGCCCCGGCGCGCCGGTGGCCATGGCGTATGGCATGCAGTATTTCGGCGGAATTTCGAGCAGCGCGTGGACGGAGGTGCAAAGCACAGCGGACAGCAATTTGCTGAAGCTCGCGCGTGGCGCCTATCATGCCTCCACATTCGAGACGGCGTTCCACAATGAAGACAACAACAACCTTGAACGCTACAGCATTGGCACTTTTGTCTATCCGGACACGACCTACGACACGCTCGCCGATTTTTCCAAACAGGCGCAGGCGCAGACCCGTACGGCGGCGTTGTATGAGCGCGTGGATGATTGGATGAGCATCGCCGCTTCGCTCACGAACACGCAGATCTCCTCGGAAGACGTGGACCTCGACGGCGAAGATGAATATCTGATTTTCAACGACCGCCTCTTTGCCGTCATGGAAAAGGTGGGCGGGCGGATGATCGGGGTTTGGGTGCGCGACATTCACCGGCCGACGTCGGTCTTCCAGGCGTTGGGCAACCAACTGTCCTTTGCCGGTTCTGAGACTGAGGAGGAGGGAGCGCCGAGCGTGCAGACGAACGGCGCCGTCGTGGCCTATCGAACGTCGGGGCTTAAAGATTGGTTTGTGGACAACAGTATGGCCTACAACAATATGCCGTATGGCTTTGCCGGCGTTGCGAACGGATGGCAGGCGACGTCGTCCAACGGACTGATTCGCAAAATCGTGACGCTTGCGCCGAAGTCATGGGCCTTCAACGTGCAATATCAGATGTTTGGCGCGCTGACGAACAAGGCCCTCTACGTGCGCAACGGCCTCTCGCCGAATCTCTATGATTTGCTCTTGCACGGACAGCGCACGCTGAGCGGTCTCACGACCAATGCGGGGGTGCTGCAGTTGGCAAACACGAACTATTCGACAACCGTTGCCGCGCAAATCGGCCTGGGCACGGCGGGTTTCAACCCGGCGGCGGTGGACGACTACCCCGGACAGGGCGTGGACTTCTTCACCATTCCGATGCGCAACCAGGCGCAGACCCACCAGGTTGAATTGGTCGGGACAAATAGTTTTGGTTTTTCGCTGGGCTTCCGCGCATTCATTACGGACAGCGACGGCGACGGCATTCCCAACGTGATCGAAGAAGCGATGGGGTTGAACCCGCTTGATCCGGCCGACGGCGCTGCGGATGCGGATGGCGACGGGGTGAAAAACGCCGACGAGTGGGTCGCGAACACGAGCTACACGAACGCCGCGGACTACCTGCGCGCCGTCGCGCAGACGCCGGCAACGAATGGCATCTACGTTAGGTTTCCGAGCCGCGATGGGCGGGAATATCAAATCTACTATCAGAACCAATCGCTGACCGTGCCCGCGTGGGCCTTGGCGACAAGCAACGCGATTCCGGGCACGAACGGCATCACGAGTTGGCTTGATAACGGAACGGCGACAACGCCGCATCCGTTCGCGGCGACCAACCGATTCTATCAAATCAAGGTCGGCCTGCCGCAGTAAACCCGCCGGACGGCGAAAGGGATCAGTAGGCGTTTTTGCGCGAGAAGAAGGTGCGGGCGAGGATTTTGAAGTCGAAGGCCAGCGACCAATTTTCCAGATAGTAAAGGTCGTATTCCACGCGCTTTCGCAAATCGGTTTGCCCGCGCAATCCGTTCACCTGCGCCCATCCGGTCATGCCGGGCTTCGCCACGTGTCTCCACATATAGCGGCCGATGTCTTCTTTGAACTGCTCGACGAATACCGGACGCTCCGGGCGCGGTCCGACCAAACTCATTTGCCCTTTTAGCACGTTCCAGAATTGCGGCAGCTCATCCAAATTGTGCTCGCGCAGAAATGCGCCGACGCGCGTGCGGCGTGTATCGTTTTCGGAGGTCCAGGTCGGGCCGGTCTCCTTTTCCGCATCCACAGGCATGGACCGGAGTTTGATCATGCGGAAGCGCCGCCCCTTTTCACCGAGGCGGACTTGGCGAAAGAAGATGGGGCCCGGCGAGTCGCGCTTGATGGCGATGGCGGCGATGAGGATGACCGGCGCGGAGAGGATCAGGCCGACGAGGGCGCCGACAATGTCTTCGAGGCGCTTGGCCGCGCGATTCCAAAACCGATCGAGGGGCCATTGTTCCACACCGAGCACGGGAATGCCGTCCACCGTCTGCATGTCCATTTTGATGGTCAGCAGGCGATAGAAGTCTGGCACCATCTTGAAATCCACGAGCGCTTGTTCGCAGTCGAGAATGATCTCGCTCATTTTTTCGTGCGAGAGTTCGGATTGGTTGGCGAGGATGACTTGATCCACTTGCCGCGAGCGCAGCATGGCGGGCAAGTTTTCGATGGAGCCGTGAATCAGTTCCGGTTCCACATCCGCATGCGGCGGCGCGCTGCCGATGCGCAGAAAGGCGACGACGCGCGTGCGGAGGCGCGGTTCGCGTTCGACGGCGCGTTTGATGCGCGCGGCGAGGTCGTCGGTGCCGAGAATGACGAGGCGCGTGAGCGTGCGGCGGCGCTTGGCGAGGCGATATTCGAGACGGAACAGGACAAAGCGTTCGAGCAGGACGAGAGCGGCGACGGTGAAGAAGGCGAGGGCGACCATCCCGCGCGAGAGGGGAGGGTTGGTGCGCACGGCGAAGGCCAGCGCGGTGGAGATGAAAACGCCGAGGAATACGCCGCGCACGAGCCGCGGCAGGCGCTCGCCAAAGGTGCCGAGTTGGGGACGCGTGTAAAGTTGGAGCGACCGGAAGATGAAGAGGAAGAGCGGCACGGCGAGGAGGGCGACGTAGCGATAGAGTTCGAGGGGCGGGTTGAGGTTGCGGACGAGCATGGGGAGCCAGCCTTCGTGAATCCATCCGCTGTCGAAGCGAATCCAATAGGCGAGCATGACGCCGCCATAAACCGCGGCTGCATCCACCAGCGCGGTGACGCTGGCGCAGGCCACATCGAAGGTATCCCGGACTCGCATGGGACGCATGGTAGTGCCGATGGAGCGGCGAAACAATTTCCAACGATTGGAAAGTTGCGCTATAATTTTTCCAACGGTTGGAAGTTTTCCGGTCCGGTTTTCCAACCCTTGGAAAGGAGTCGGCTATGGCGCGCGTGTTGGTTCCGTTGGCGGATGGTTGCGAGGAGATGGAGGCGGTGATTTTAGTGGATACGCTGCGTCGCGCGGAGTGGTCGGTGACGACAGCGGGTTTGAATCCCGGGACGGTCACGGCGTCGCGGGGCGTGAAGTTGACGCCGGATACGACGTGGGACGCGGTGCGGTTGGCAGATTTCGATATGATCGTGTTGCCGGGCGGAAATGGGGGCACGCAGCATTTGCTGGTGGATGAGCGCGTGTTGAGCGCGTTGCGCGATTTTCATGCGCGCGGAAAAACGTTGGCGGCGATTTGCGCGGCGCCGCAGGTGTTGCACAAGGCCGGTGTGCTGGATGGGAAGCGGGCGACGTGTTATCCGGGTGTCGAGCCGATGTTGACGCGCGCGCGGGTGGTTTCGGCGCGTGTGGTTCAGGATGGGAATGTGGTGACGAGTCAGGGGCCGGGCACGAGTTTTGAGTTCGCGTTGACGTTGATCGAGCGGGTGGATGGAAGGGAGAAAGCGGCGGCGGTTGCGCGCGGAATGTTGGTGCCTTTCGCGCAAGATCAATAAAAAACGCCAACAAAATTCAAAAGAAAACACTTGTCAGGCGCAAAAACCCTAGCAAAATCGGCCCGAAATTTAGACGCATAGGGCGATCTAAAAGATAAGTGCAGAATCAGGAGGATTCGGTAATGGCATTGACGAAGTCACAGACGGCGGCCAAGTTGGCCGACTCGACGGGGTTGATGAAGAAGCAGGTCCACGCGTTTTTCGATGAACTTTCGAAGCTCGCGTACAAGGAAGCGAAGAACAGCTTTGTGCTTCCGGGTCTCGGCAAGCTCGTGCTGGTGAACCGCAAGGCGCGCCAGGGTCGCAATCCGAAAACGGGTGAGGCGATCCAGATTCCGGCGAAGAAGGTCGTGAAGTTCCGCGTGGCGAAGGCCGCGAAGGACGCGATTCTCACCAAGAAATAGTTCGGGATCGTATCCGAAGAAGAAGAGGGATGGCGTTGGGCCATCTCTCTTTTTTTTGCCTGGAGCTCGCGGCGCCGCGCGAGGCGCGGCTATTCTTTTTCTTCCGCTTTTTGTTGCGCCATGCGGGAGCGCGAGATGGCGGAGCCTTCCGGCCCGAGCGCGGCGCGCGTTTGGCCGGTGTGCGCGAGCACTTCGTCGGTTGTTTTGAAGTGGCATTTGGCGGTGTCGAGGAGCACGCCGGGGCCTTTGAGTTCCACGAGTTTTTTCGCGGCGTCTTTGACCGCGGCAGATGCGCCTTTGGGGAATTCAGCTTGGTATTGCCGTTCGAGATCGCGTAGAGCGCGAATGAAGAGGGCGCGGGCGAGCACAGAGGCGGCGGCAACAGCGGGATCAGATTCCGCCTTGGGCCGCTGTTCGAGTTTGATGCTTCGTCCTTTCTTAAGGAGCGCGCGTTCGATCTGGCGCGTGGGGCCGAATTGGTCGGAGAGGGCGCGCGGGCAGTCGGGGACTTTTTCCAAAAGATTTTCGATCGCGCGCGCGTGACCCCACGCGAGCATTTCATTTACGTTGCGCATTTTGTTGTAGAGCCGGTTGTAGGCGCGCGGGCCGATCTGGACGACGGCGAAACGTCCGCGCAGCGCGGCGGCGATGGCCTCGGCCATTTCGGTGGCCTTCTTGTCGCTGGTGATGGTCTTGCTGTCGCGGACGTTCAATTCGCGGAATTTTTCGGCGAGCGCCGGGTCAACGTAGGCGGCGACGATCACGAGCGGTCCGAAGAAATCGCCCTTGCCGCTTTCGTCAATGCCCATGTGCGGCGTCGAGAGTTCGGGAATCACGACATCTTCGTAGCCCAGTCGCGCTTCCTTGAGGATTTCCGGTTCGAGCGTGAACGTGACCCATTCTTCTGCGCCTTTGCCCTGGACGACGAGTTTGCCGCTGGTGTAGAGGGCGATCCTGCAGGTGGGGGCGTCCGCAGCGACGATGGTGTAGGGCACCTTGGCCGGCTCATAATTTCCGGTTTCGACGAGGGCGCGGAGGGCCGATTGCTGCGATTCCGTGAGCTTGAAGGTGAAGGAGTTGCGCTGCATTTGTGGGCGGACCCTAGCAGAGAGGCGTGCGGCCTGACAATAGCCAGGCTCGCGGGTTGAAGCCGAAATTTCCATGTGAATACATTTGACCCGTTTGGGCGCTGCCCTGTATAAAGTCTGCATGGTGGGGTAAGTAGTAGCCCATAGCGGGGTGCGGTCGGTCCGGTGGATCGGCTGGCCTGCCGATCACACGAAGGAGAGCGATATGAAACGAATGTTGCCGGGAATGATTGCCGCAGTTGTGCTGGCGATTGGATTAAATGTTTCGACGGTATCCGCCGCCGAAAAGCAGGAGGCAAAAGCCTCCACCCAGTTGGTCACTGAGGGAGAGTTTAGCAAGTGGTTGGTGCAGGTTTTGGGCTTGGCGCGCGTGGTCTCCGTTGCCCCGTCTGAGCAGGAATGCTTTGCGGTCTTGCTCCAGAACGGTGTTTCGCCCAAGGATGGTTGGAATGCGACCAACGTCGTGACGCGCGCCACGCTGGCTCGCGTTGTGGTGCAGGCGCTGGGCTGGCAGGGCGAAGTCAAAGACCCGGGCAACGACGCTTCGTGGATCAACTTCCTAAAAGAGAAGAATTTGGATATCTCAACCATCGGCGCGGCCGTCGAAAATCTTGGTCCGATTAGCGAGCCGCTGGCCAATCAAGCCGTCGTCGTTTCAACGGACCCGTTGGGCAAAGTCCATGAAATTCGCCCGGAAGACGAACAGCAGTTGGGTGCGGACCTTTCGACGATTCGCCGTCTGCTGCTTGTCATTGAGGAACATGGGCCGGGCCCGACTCCTCCTCCGCCCAAGCCGCACAAGCCGCCGCACCGCCAGCCTGAACCCACCCCGAACTTTCCCACCTAAGTTGACCCTGACAGGAGAATGACTATGAAGTTGAAACGACTCGCCCTCGCGACGATTGCCGTAGCTGGTATGGCTGTGCTGACGGCCAGCGCTGCGGACGAAACCCGAACATGGCAGGTCAGAAACCGTCTTCGCGTAGAATATGACGACAATGTTTATGAGCGCGAAAAGGATAAGCAGGACAGTTTTAAGATCATCGAAGAAATTGAATTCCTCGCGAACTTGAACTTCCAGCAGACCTTTCTCGGTCTGCGCTATCGCCCCACGTATGTGTGGTGGAGCGATCGCGATCCCGATGACACGGATTTTCACCATGATGTGGACGTGGTGTTTGCGCACAATTTCTCGCCACGCCTCACGCTGAATTTGAAGGACACCCTTCGCTTGGCGCAAGAGCCGAAGGAAATTGATCGCGGCGCTGCGATTCGCGAACGCGACGACTTCACCTACAACGTCGCCGACGGCAGCTTGAACTACCTCGTCAGCCCGCAAACGCGCGTTGATCTGGGCGGGCGCTACACGCTCATCCGCTATGACCGCAGCGAAATTGCGAAACAGGAAGATTATGACATCTACGCCGCAGGGCTGACGCTTCGCCAGGACCTTTCGCGCAACTCCGTCGGTATCGGCGAATTGCGCTATGAGTCCACAGAGTATGACCGCAAGGAACGCGGATCCGAGAGCGAATATGCGGGCTTGGGTTTGGAGCAGATTTTCAGCCCGAACCTGCTCGGCAGCGTTCGTGGCGGCGTTCAGTTCAAGTCGTATGAAGATAGCCGCATTGACAACGACACCGCTCCTTATGTGGACGGCTCGATGACCTATCTCCCGTCGCCGCGCACGCGCATTACCGCCGGCCTGGGCTACTCCATGTATGAGGCGGATGTGACGAGCTATGCGAACCAGGATCGCTTCATCTCCTTCATCAGCATGGCGTATGATCTCACCGCCCGGGTCTCGCTCTACGGCGCGGCCAGCTACATGAACAGCAAGTACAAAGCCGATCAGTCCATCCTGCCCGAGGGCACGGTGCTTCAGACCTCTGATCAGGGAGGCGATGAGGTCACGGTCCGAGACGGCACGGAAGACGTGATGCAGTACAGCCTTCGCGCGAGTTACAAGGTCAATCGCCGCAACTGGCTCGAAATCAGCTGGGAATATCTCGACCTCAACTCGGATCTGCGCGTCGAAAATTTCGAGCGCAACCGATATGCGCTCGGTTGGAGGACGGAACTCTAATCCACCGTTTCGAGCAGGAGTCGGGCGCAGTCCCGACTCCGAACTCGTCGCCACTGAAGGGGTTTAACCGCCCCTTCAGTTATTTTTGACTCACATGGCCTTTGACGAACAAGAAGAGAGCAAGCTGCATTTTCTCGATTACTGGCGCGTAATTCGTTCGCGCAAGGAAATCGTGATGGCCGTCATCCTCCTCGTGGTGGTGACCGGCGTTTCATACACGCTGACCCTCCCCAAAATTTACATGGCCAATGCCCGATTGTCCGTTCGCGAAGACGCGATGGATATGGACGTGTTTGAGCGCCAGTACAACCCCGGCTACAACCCCTATTTTCTCAAAACCCAATACGAGATTATTCAGTCCCGCCCAATTCTCTATCAGGTCATGGACAACCTGAACCTGCAGCAGACCTGGGGCGAGAAGTTGAACGACGACGGCACTCCGCTGCGTCGCGACATGGCCTATCTGCTTCTCCAGCGAAGCGTCCGGGTGAATCAATACCGCGACACCAGCCTCGTGGATGTGCAAGTCTATCGCGAAGACCCCGACGAAGCGGCCCGCATCGCCAACGAAATCGCCTCCGTCTATCGCGATCAACGTTTGAATCTCAAACGCCGCGAAATCAAACGCGCGGTGGACGCGCTGGAAAACGAATTGAAGAAACAGCAGGAAAAGGTGGATCAAGCCGAGTCCGACCTTGAAGAGCTTCGCAAACAGGGCGGCATCACGCTGCTCTCGAAAAACTACACGGTGGACAAAGAGCGCCTGCGCGCGATGGAGGCTGACCGCATCGCGGCCCGCGTGGATATGCTCACGCGCAAGGCGCGCCTGGACCAAATCGAGCCGCTCCAGGGCGACGACCTGTTGACTTCGACGCTTTACATCATCAACGACCAATCCGTCGCCCTGTTGAAAAAGCAGCTCGTAGACACTGAAGTCAACCTCAAGCTCCTTCTCGAAAACTACGGCGTGAACCATCCTGAAGTGAAGCGATTGCAAGCCGCCTCGGATGAGTTGCGCAAAAACATCAATCAAGCGCTGATTGGCTTGAAGAAGGGCGTGCGCGCAGATTATGAGGTCGCGAAAGCCCGCTATGACGCGCTCGACGCGGAATTGAAGACCGCCCGCGAAACGGATATTGCCGCCGCGAGCGAAAAGCTCCTGCCCTTTGATCGCGCCGAGCGAAACGTGGATGTGCAGCGCGAGATTCTCGCCGCCCTTCGAGCGCGCGTCTCGCAGCAGGGCATTGAGCTCGAAGTGCCGCGCACGCCGATTGAAATTGTTGAACCCGCCGAAGCGCCACCGATCAATCGCCCGGTCAGCCCAAATCTCCTGCTCAATGTGTTGCTGAGCATTGCGGTCGGATTGGTCGCTGGTGTGGGTCTGGCCTACTTCATTGAATACCTCGACACGTCTGTCAAAACGGTGGACGACGTTGAGCGCTATCTCGGCCTGCCTGTGCTCGGCGTTATTCCACAAAAAGTTCGCTCGCTGGCCGAAGAGGGACCGGACAGCCCTCATGCCGAAGCCTACCGCGTGCTGCGCACGAACATGCAATTCACCAATAAGGGTGTCCACGGCGGCGCCTTTGCCGTGGTCAGCGGCGGCGTGGGCGAAGGCAAATCCACCACGCTCTTCAACCTGGCCTATGTCTGCGCACAGTTGGGCGACAAGGTGTTGGTTGTGGATTCGGATTTGCGCCGTCCGATTCAACACAACTTTGTGGGCATTTCAAACCGCTTCGGACTCACGAACGTGCTGATGCGCGACGTGGCGGTTGAGGAAGTGATCAAGCCGACCAATATCCCAAACCTGCACTTTCTGCCCAGCGGCAAATTGCCGAAAGCGGCGCTTGGCCTGTTGGATTCGCAGCGCATGCGCGAGTTGGTTCGCACGCTCAAGGTGCGCTACGATTATGTCTTCTTTGACTCGCCGCCGATCGTCGGCGTCAGCGATGCCTCCATTCTTGCCAGCGAAGTGGATGGCGTCTTGCTTGTGGTGCAGTATCGAAAATATCCCCGCAACATTTCGAGCCGCGCCAAACGCATCCTGGACACGGTCGGCACGAATGTGCTCGGCGTGGTATTGAACAATATCAATGTGCTGCGCGATGATTACTACTACTATTATCACTCGCACTATGCGCAGGCCGAAGACTCGAAACCTCAGGAATCCGGACCGGCGGGCGCGAATGCCGACAGCAAGAAGGAAGAGTTGGCTTGATATGCGAGCGTGGATGTCACAAGGAATCAAAGCCCTTTCGGTTGCCGCACTGGTCGGTTTCACCCTGGTCGGTTGCATCAGCCGCCAACCGCGGGCGACGTTGCCACCCGCGACCGCCCCGGCCTCCCAGCAAGCAGGCGCAGCGGATCGCAATGCAACGTCTCGGCCCGTTGTCCCGCAGGCGCGCGCAAAGGTGCAACCTGACGCCAAGTCCGGTTCGGCGCAACCTGCCGCCAAGCCGGATGACGCCGGAACGTCGCCCTACAGTGTCGCGGCCTATCGCCTCAAACCCAGCGATCCCCTCGTGATTTTTCTGCGCGGAATTTTGCCGCGCGATGACCAGATCGAAAATGTCATTGATGAAGACGGCTACATCAAGTTGCCCTATCTCGGCGCTATCATGGCCGCCGGGTTGACGACCTCGCAACTTGAGAACGAAATTCAACGGCTCTATATTGACCGGCAAATTTACAAGCACCTGACCGTGAACGTCGTGATGCCCTCGCAGAGTTACTACGTGCAGGGCGAGGTCCGAAATCCCGGGCGCTTTCCCATGATCACCGGCGTCACTCTGCTGCAAGCTATTGCCCAAGCGGGCGGCTACACCGACTTCGCAGATCGCAGCGATGTTCGCGTCAACCGAGCAGGCCAAGTCAACCGCTACAGCGCGAAAGAAATCGAGAAACACCCGGAATCGGATATACGAATCGAATCGGGGGATATTGTAATTGTCACCCGAAGTATCCTCTAGTTCGAGTCCATCAGATTTCACTTCTCCAACGGGTTCTCGTCGCAGAAGACGAAACACCGTTCCGATCAGCGTTGGCCAATCCGTTTACGAATGGGCCGCACTCATTCTTGTTTTGACCTCCGCCCTGGCGGGGATATGGCTTTATGGCGGCGTGCGCATTTGGCTCTCCGCGCCGTTGCTCACGTGCACCGTTCTTGGCCTCGCCATGTCGGCGCTTCGCCCGCTGCTTTTTTCCGACGAGCGGTGGCGCTTGGTCTGGCCGCCCGGCATGGGTTTTTTCCTGGCGTGGGTCGCCTGGGCCGGCTATCGCGCGTGGACATCGCCCATTCCATATGCCGGGTTGACCGAATGGCTTCAACTTCTCGCCCTGCCGGCGGTGTATTGGGCTGTCTCCGACCTGGCCGGTCGCTATCACCGCTGGCGGTGGATGACACTTCTGCTGCTGACGGCGGTGATTTCCGTCACCATTTATGGGCTGATTCAACATCTCCGCGGCACGGATCGCGTGCTGCAATTTCTGCGATTGCCGGTCTATGCGGGGCGATTGTCGGCGACGTATTTTTGCCCGAACCACTTCGCCAATATCCTCGAACTTGCTTTCCCCTTTTGCCTCGCGCTATTGCTTTGCCGCGATGCCGGCTTCTCCATACGGAGTCTCTCGCTCTACGGACTCGTGGTGATGACGCCGGCGTTGTATCTAACGCAGTCCCGGAGTGGGTGGCTCGCGGTTCTTTTCGGGTTGAGTGTCACGAGCTGCGCGCTGGCCTGGCGGAAGAGCGGGCGTCGTTTCGCCGTTGTGCTGGGCGCTATGCCGCTGCTCGCCGCTGCGATCGCCTTTGCCGCGTATGCCGCGCTCCCGCTGGTTACGCAGCGCGTGAATAACGCCATGAAGGGGAATATGCGCATTGTTCTCTGGAAGGACACAGTGCGCATGATCAAGGATTCGCCGTGGGTGGGCCACGGGTTGGGAACTTATCGCTATCGTTTTCAGACGTGGCAATTCAACTATCACGAAAACTACAACCCGATTTACGCCCATCAAGAGCTGCTTCAAACTGTGGCCGAAACGGGCGCGGTCGGCGGCGTTCTGGTGGCCGGATTGGTTGTCGCAGGCGGGATAGGTTTTGGACGGCGCCTACGCCGCACTGAACGAGAAAACGGCGCAGCGCTTATTGCAGGACTTCTTGGGGCCGTGGCGGCCGCTGTCTTGCATTCCTGTTTCGACTACAATTTTCACCTGTTCGCCAACAACCATTTGCTGATCGCCTTCGCGGGCGTGACCGCCGCCGTGCTCGGTTCGAGCAACCAACTCAAAACGTGGGAGGCGCCCCGCCCGCTTCGGTGGGCTGTTGCGGCGGGAGCAATTCCCATTTGCGCGGCCCTCCTATATTTTTATGACAGCGCGGCGCTGGCCGAGCTTGCAGACCGGCGCGGCGTGCGTGAGGCAGAGGACTTCGACTACGGCGCGGCAGAGCGCTCATTTCGCTCGGCGTTGAGGCATAGCGCGCTGTATTGGCATCCATGGGTCGGGCTTGGCGATTTGCGATTGCGCCAGAGTTTTTGGAATCGGCTGCCCGCCGACCAAAAGACCCAACGGGCCGAAGCCGGTGAATTTTATGAACGTGCGTTGAAGGGCAATCCTTGGGATCTCGACGCGATGTATGGGCTGACGAAGGTGCTGGATCGAGAGGGCAAGCCGGATGAATCTCTTGCCATGTGGCGGCGGCTCATCCGCGCGGCGCCGATTCACGCCTTCTACCAGGTGGAATTCGGTGAAGCGCTGATGCGGGCAGGCTTGAACGACGAAGCTTTGCTGGCTTTTCGTCAATCGCAACGGTTGTATGGCAGCGAAGCGGCGGCGCTGCACATTCGAGAGATCGAAGCGGCGTCTGCGAAACCTTGAAACTTCACTTTCGCCTTCGCCGCGTTTTGTGTAGTATAAGCCCTGTATGAAAAACACAGCCCTGAATCGGCTACGGACGGCCTTCACCCTCATTGAACTTCTTGTCGTCATCGCGATCATAGCCATTCTCGCGGGATTGCTCCTGCCGGCGGTGTCGCGCGCGAAGGAGCGCGGACGACAAGCTCAGTGCATCGGACAGGTTCGCCAATTGTCGGCCGCCATGATGATGCGCGCGACGGATGAAAAACTTCGTTTCCCCGCCGCGTCCAGCCCCACGGATCTCATTTCGTTGCTGACAAACTACGTCAAAGAAGTCGAGGTGTTTGGCTGCCCGAGCGACCGCGGCGCGTCCTCATGGCCTTCCGGTTCCACCGGCTTCAAGGATGCGATTCCGCCGCAATCGAGCTACATGTATCCGAATGAAGATATCGCACCGGCAGGCGTCGGGAAAGTGGCCACGAACCGCATCACCGCAGCGCAGTTCAGCTATTCATCGAAGAAAGCAATTATGTTCGAGCCTACGCTGCACAGCGCCAATTTGAACGGATCGGTTCCAAAGTCCAGCAAGGATGCGTGGCACAGCCAACGCGCAGCGGGTGTTCTCGGCTTCCTCGATGGGCATGCCGATTTGATCGTGACGAACTACACAAGCATCGACGGCGAGAAGCACGTTTTTTATTGAGCCGGTTTGGCCACAACGCGCTCGCTGCTCAAAACGCCATCAGTCACTTGAACAATCAATCGCGACGGGCTGGTTTGCAGCATCAAGTTCGCCGTCATGGCTGAGGCCGCATCAGATCCGGACGGCGGCGAAAACGCCAAATCCCTGAAGGCGGCCGGCTGGCCTTTGCAGAAGACCCCGAAATTTCCACGCCCCTTGGTCGCCTCGGGCAGTATGCCGAGAAGCTGATTGCCGGAACGAATTTCCATTCCTTTGGTTTCACCAAAGAGGAGTTCGAGGTTTTTCCACGACGCGCCCCAGAGCGGAATGCCTCGGGACCATTTGCGATGAACCTCTCCATTTACGAGCGATCCGGCAACCCACGCGGAAGTGTCGCCGAAGAGGGCGACGAAGTCGCAGTTCGATGCGTTGGCCACGTTGAAAACGATGCCGTTCCATGAACTTGCATCCGGCACGCGCAGTTCGGCGCGGATCGCACGAAGTTGCGAGGCCTCCACCGTGTCCATTTCGGCGAGAAAAATCTGATTTGAAGCGGCGATGGCGTATTGGTCGCCATTCCACACGGCGCCACGCGCCTGCGGCAATTGGCTTTCTTCCAACGATTGGAACCATCGGAAACTGAGCGCATCGCCTTCTTCGTCGCGCGCAACCGCCTGTGCCGTGAGCTGGCCTTCGCGATTGACGGCGACTCCGGCTTTGTCAATGACGGGCGGGCGGTTGATCGGCTGGAATGAAACCGTGACCGGCGCGCTTCGCACAGCCTCGGTGTCGTCATAGAGAGCGACGGCCTGAATGCGCACCGGACCTTCGCCAACTTTTCGTGGATCAAGCGCAATTTCAGAGGCGCCCGCCGGAGCCTTGGCGACCACTTGGTCGTTCACCACGAGCGCCAGCGTGCCGGGTTGGCCGCTGTATTCGACGCCGACTTTGCACGGATGGTCACTGTCCGCCACGGCCCTTGGCCCCGGGCTGGTGATCCGAATGCGGCGCCCACGGTTCATGACCGTGAAGCCGGCCACAGATGGGGATTGCTGGCGAACCGCTTCCTTGGTGTAGGCTACCGCGCGCAGTTCGTGAAAACCGTCGTGAAACTCGGTGGAGTTCAACGTGACAAACGTTTGATAGCCGGGTTGATTCAATGCGCGTCCGTCGAGGAAATAGAGAAACAGGCAGGTGGTGTTGGTGACATTGTTGAGCATCGTGATCGCGAAGTCCACGGAACCGGTGATGGCGTTGGCGTCGTCGGCCAGGCAGGTGAGCATGATCGGTTCGGGATGCGCCCAAGGGCTGGCCAACGGATCGCCGACGAACAGTGTTTGCAGTGGACTTCGGACGGCGGCGTAGTAGCTCTCCAATGCCGTGCTGCCCTTCGCGTAGTGGCTGAACAATCGAGCATTCGGAAATTTTGTCCAGATCGCATACGGCTCCGTCACTGTGCCCGCCGACGCTGTCGCGCCGGCGCGAAGCCAATCGGTCACTTTGCTCTGGTCGGGGCAATCGAGGCAGGCCGCGAAACTGGTGAGGTGATCGGCGAGCGCGCCGGGCATAAACACGCCATACGATTTGGGAGTCACATACGGCACGCCCATCATCAGGCCCATGATGCGCGTTTCCCCGGAGAGCGGCTGGTCCACAATGCGCGCGCGAAGTCCTGCGGATAGCAATTCCTTTTCGGCGCCGACAAATTCCCAGACCCGCGCTTCAGAGCGGACATCGGGCGAGGTCACATAAAAAAAATCGCCGGGCGGTGCGCTGCGGTCGCTGATCAATCCGTATTTCAAAACAGCGAGCGATTCATCCACCGTTAATCCTCTCGAACCCGTCAGCGCCAATGACATCGAGGGCATCGGCATGTTCTGATTTAACATCGCCGTCATCTGTTCCATGGAAAACGTCTGGCCCATCGGGCCATCGGGCTTGTCCGGTCCGGCGAAAAGCGGCGAGCGAAAGACGCCCTTGCGGACGTCATCCGCCGGTGGCATCACCCCGCGAGTGAACGTGAGACCGTGAAGGGACAGGGGCGGATCGGCAAGAATTCGGCGGGGGAACCCTGCGGAATAAATCCACGCAAGAATGTGGTCCACCAATCCGCGCTTTTTCAACTCGGACATGGCGGGCGCCCAAATCAGATTTCGGAATTCGTCCGGCGTGAACTCGGCCTCCGCCGAGAGGGCCCTTTCGGGCAAGTCGAGATAGATGATGTTGGAAGGCGGGACATTCCTTAACTGAGCGTAGTGATTCGCGACCGCCAAAGAGTCCTCGGACTGGCGATTGACCAGCAGCGCAATTTCGTGGGGACCCAGTGCGCGAGCGGCCACAACTCCGAGCACCCACGCCGCGAGGCCAGCGGCGAAACGGCTCACGCAAAAAACTCGCGAATGCTGCCTACCACCCATTGAATCTGCTCCTCCTTGATCTCCGGAAACATCGGCAGCGAGAGGATTTCATCTGCGTAACGCTCAGAGATCGGAAAATCGCCGCGCTTCCATCCGGCGCCGGCATAGGCCTCTTGCAGGTGCAGCGGCACGGGGTAGTGGATGATGGTACCGATCCCGCGCGCCCTTAGATGTTCCATCAGTTTTTCTCGTTGTGGCACGCGAACCACGTAGAGGTGATAGACGGGTTCAGCAAAGTCCGGCGTCGCAGGAGTGGCCACCTGCGGAACGGGTGAGAGAAGTTTGGTGTAGAGCGCGGCGGCGCGTCGGCGCGCGGCATTCCATCCATCCAAGTGGCGGAGCTTCACGTTCAAGACCGCAGCGTGGATCGTATCCAACCGGCTATTTTCACCGAGCATCGAGTGGTAGTATTTTACCCTCGATCCGTAGTTCCGGAGCACGGCGATGGTTTCCGCGAGCGCGGCATCATTAGTCGCAATGACGCCCGCATCCCCATAGGCTCCAAGGTTCTTGCCGGGATAGAGACTGAAAGCGGACGCGATTCCGAAAGAGCCGACTCGTCGCCCTCGATATTTTGCGCCGTGCGCTTGAGAGGCATCTTCCACGATATGCAAGTGGTGCCGTCGCGCCACGTCCAGCAACGGGTCCATATCAGCCGGCTGTCCGTAAAGATGAACAGGCATGATCGCACGGGTGCGCGGCGTGATCGCCGCTTCGAGTTGATTCACCGCGATGTTGTAGGTGACGGGATCGCAATCCACGAGCACGGGCGTGGCGCCGACCGCCGAAATCGCCAGCGTCGTTGCAATGAACGTGTTTGCCGCGGTGATGACTTCATCGCCGGGACCGATCTCAAGGCCGCGCAGGATGAGCTTAATCGCCTCCAATCCCGAGGCGACGCCCACACCGTGGCTGCATTCGGAATAGGCGGCGAAGGCCTTTTCGAACTTCGCAACAGGTTCGCCGAGGATGAAATTGGACTTCTCCAGGACGCCCATGATTTCCAGCGTCACCTCGTCGCGGATGGAGTTGAATTGCGCCGGCAGGTCAAGAAACGGAACTTGCATAAACTCCCATTGAGCGTTTTGACGCCGCGTGTGTCAAGGCGCGTCGCATCCCAAAGGGGTCAGTCCGTGCATATGTGCAATTTTCTGCGGCCTTGTTCCTCGGTTATTCTGCACATATGCACGGACTGATAAACCTGTAGAGGCTCTTTGGAATAGCCTCCTGTCGAACGCAGAATGCTTCTTTGGTCTGCCATAACAAAGGGAGCAAAGATGCAAACGACCGAAACAATGAAATTACATGAGGGCGCCGACCTTCATGGGAACAACGTTTTCCTCTCGCTGATTGATGGCAGCAGAAGGGAAATCTGTCGGCGGCGAGTGAAGGTGAGGCTGGAAGGCGTCAACGAAGCGTTGGAGCCGTATGGGTCCCGCATTGAGGCGATGGGCGTGGTGTCCACCTTCAACTCGTATTGACTGGTGGATGGGCCGCAAGCGCAGGGGCACGGTCCAAGCCGACGTGGTTGAGTTTCCCTATACAGGCCTTCAGCCCGCCCGTGATCTCCCGCAGGCTCTTGGCTTGGGCCAAGCGACAGAACAGCATGGCCACGAACCGATCCCTCATCAACGACCACGATAGCCAATCCGGAGCGCCCACTCTACTTTTTCAGCTCAGCCGATTTTGGACAGATGTGGGGTGCCCCTTTTGTAGCGGGAGGGCGAAAAATGTTACTATGTGCGGACTGACCCCGTAATTGGCTTGAGGAGGGGCGATTTCTCGCTAGAATCGCGCGCCAATGAAAGGGAAATCTTGAATGAAAAAAGGGGTGTTGGTTGTGGCGATGTTTGCGGCGACGTTGGCGTCGGCGCGCGCACAGGGTGGATTGGCGATCGGGGGAAAAATTGGCACGTTGGGGCCGGGCGTGGAGTTGACTGGTTACTTGCTTCCTGAGTTGAATATTCGCGTGGGCGGCACCTATCTTCCGTTTACGGTGAATGGTTCGTCGCATGATGTGGATTACGATGTGGATGTGCGCTTTGCTTCGTTGCTCGGCACGTTGGACTGGCATCCGTTCGAAAACAATTTTCGCATCAGCGCGGGCGCGGCGGTGAACAACAATAAGCTGAAGCTCAAAGGCAAAATCAATGAGAATACGACCATCGGCGATCACGAATACACGCCGGACCAGATCGGCACGCTGAGCGGCGAGGCGACGTTTGATCACGTGGTTCCTTATATCGGAGTTGGCTTCGGCAATGCCGTGGCGGATGATGTGAGCCTGACGTTTTCCTTCGACCTCGGCGTGATGATTCAGGGCAAGCCGGAGATTTCCCTGCGCTCAAATGGGGCGGCCTCGGCAATTCCTCAATTCCAACAGGACTTGAAGGAAGAAGAGCGAGATGCGCAGGATGTGGCGGACCATTTTAAAGTTTACCCGGTTCTCGCGTTCGGCATTTCGTATTACTTCTGGTAAGCGCGCCGCGCGTATTTGCGTTTATCGGGCCGCGGTGGTGTAGCGCATCGGTTGTCCGCTGGTGACGGGTTCAACGCGGATGCGCACCGCGCCGATGCGGCAGCCTTGGCCCGGTTCGAGCGCGAATACGGGGTTCAAATCTATTTCGCGGATTTCGGGGATTTCTTCGACCATCAGCGAGAGGCGAAGGAGCATATCCGCGAGGGCCTCGGTATCGGCGGGCGTGGTTCCCGATGGGCTGCGTAGAATGGAGCTGCCGCGGATGCCCGCAATCATGTCTCGGGCGTCCTGTTCGGTGAGTGGCGTGATGCGGAAGACCACATCGGCGAGGGCTTCAAAGTGAGGGCCGCCGAGGCCGAATGAAATCAGGGGGCCGAAAACAGGGTCTTCGGTGACACCACAGCGCAGTTCGATTCCACCTTGGCCTGATGCGGGCAGGCGGAATGCATCCAGCACCGCTCTCGATTCATCCTCGCTGAGCCAGCCGCCGCCCCGTTGCACGATCGCATGGCGACAGATTTCGCGCGCTTGTTGAGGGCGGGTGTCTTCAAAGCTCGGGACCACCGCGCCGCCCGCCTGCCGACGCCATGCGGCATAGGCGGCGATCTTCGCGATGACGCGCGCGGCGGATTCGGGAAAGAGATACCGCGGGAGTGTTTCACGGCCGATCTGGATCGGCGCGTTCGCGCCATCTTCGGTCATCATCACGGCCATGACGGGCTTTTCCTTTGCGCCGGCTGCGCGGCCGGCGGCGACGCCGTCAGCGATGGCGCGTGTGTAGGCGGAGGCGTCGGCGGGCCCGACGGGAATAAAGATCACAATGACCGCATCCACCCGGTCATCGAGCATGACGCGCTCGACGGCCATTTGCATCTGACTCGTGGTGGCGGATGAGTTCAGATAGAGCGGATTCGCCGGGCTGGCGGTGCGCACAAAGCCCTTGAGCGCGCCGATGGTTTCGGGGTTCAGAGGCGGAATTTCGAGTCCTCCGGCAGCGCATGCGTCGGCACACAGAACGGCAGGGCCTCCTGCATTGGTGACGATACCGATGCGGCGTCCGCGCGGCAGGGGCTGATTGGAGAGCGTGGCGGAGAGGTCGAGCATTTCTTCCAGCGTGTCGGCGCGGATGACGCCGGATTGTTCGAAGAGCGCGGTGACGGCGGTGTCCGAGGCCGGGCCGCCGGTGCGCGAGGTGATGCGGCCGCTTTTGACGCAGACGATGGGTTTGCTGCGCCCGACGCGGCGGGCGATGCGGGCGAAGCGGCGCGGGTTTCCGAATGATTCGAGATAGAGCAAAATCACGCGCGTCGCAGGATCGTCCTCCCAGTATTGGAGCAAATCGTTGCCGGTGACATCGGCCTTATTGCCCATGCTGACAAAGGTGGAGAGGCCAAGGTGAAGATGGCCGACGCGTTCCAGTACGGCGAAGCCGAGCGCGCCGCTTTGCGACGACATCGCGATGCCGCCGAATTGGGGAAAGGCCGAGGAGAGGCTGGCGTTCAGGCAAACATCGGGATCCGCGTTGATGAGGCCGAGGCAATTTGGGCCAACCATGCGCATGCCATAGCCCCGCACCTTTTCAACGAGTTGGCGTTGTAGAGCCGCGCCCTCCGCATCCTGTTCGGCGAAGCCGGCGGTGATGACGACGAGTGCGCGAACGCCGCGCACGGCGCAATCGTCCACCACGTCGAGGACGGCCTCTTTTGGAACCACAATAACGGCGAGGTCAACCGGTTCGGGAATGTCGCGCACGGATTTGAATGCGCGCATGGAGCGAACGACGCCGGCGTTTGGATTCACGGGATAAATCGGCCCTGCGAAGTGGCTTTTGAGGAGTTGGTCGAAGATGCGATAGCCGATGCTGGCGGGGTCGCGGGAGGCGCCGACGACGGCGACGGCGTTGGGTTTGAAGAAGGGGCGGATGGAGGCGGTGGTGTAAACGCGGTCGCGCGTTTCGGAGTGCGCCACGCTTTGGCGCCGGGGTTTCATCGAAATATCGAGCCGCACGCACCCGTCGGACATTTGCTCGCGGACTTCAAATCCGGAGTGGCGAAAAACGTCGAGCATGGCGTGGTTGGCCGGATCGGTGATGGCGACAAAATCCACGAAACCACTGGAGGCGGCGAGGACGGCGAGCCGTTCGAAGAGGAGTCCGCCGAGCCCTTTGCCGTGAAAATCGTCGCCTACAGCGACGGCGAATTCTGCGGTGGTCTCGTTGACGGCGACATAGGAGCCTGTGGCGATGATGCGGGAAACACCATCGAGCAGCCGCATGGCGACGAGGGTCATTTGCTTTTTGGGATTCGACGAGTCGCAGAATCCGTCAATGAATTCGATGCCGGGTTTGGCTTCGGTAAAAAATCGAAATCGGCGTGATTGGGGCGAGAGGCGGCGATAGAATTCCGCGAGCGCTTCGCGGTCGTCGGGCGTGGTCACGCGGAGGCTGGCGGTGGAGCCGTCGCGCAAAATCATGCGGCCTTCGTGCGCGGCGTCTTGATAGGGAGCGGGGAGATAGAGCGGTTGAACTGTTTTCATGCGGGCGTCTCCGTTGCGGAGGCTTTCAGGAGGATGTCGCGTGTCTCTCGCGCGATCTGAAGGTCCTCGTTGGTCGGAATGACGAGGAGTTTTACCGGGCTGTACGCGGCGTGAATTTCGCGCGCGTCGGACAATTTCACCGCGTTTTTTGAGGCGTCCAACACGATGCCGATGTGGTTGAGACCCGCGCAGATTTTTTCGCGGATGAGCGAGGCGTTTTGCCCGACGCCCGCGGTGAAGACGATGGCGTCCACGCTGGGCAGGATGGCGGAATAGGCGCCGATATATTTTTTCACGCGGTAGCAATAGATTTCGATAGCGAGCGCGGCGTTTTCGTCGCCGGCTTCGCAGCGCGCGGTGACGTCGCGCATGTCGTTGGTGCCGGCCATTCCTTTGAGGCCGCTTTGCCGGTTCATGATGGTGGTCAATTCGGCGAGGGATTTTCCGGTCTGTCGTTCCAGGTATTCGTGGATGGCGGGATCGAGGTCGCCACAGCGCGTGCCCATGACCAACCCTTCAAGCGGTGTGAGGCCCATGGTGGTGTCCACACATTGGCCATTTTGAACGGCGGCCATGCTGCAGCCGTTGCCGAGGTGGACGGTGATGAGGTTGACATGGTTCACGGATTTTTGAATGAGGCGCGCGGCTTCGTGCGTGACGAATTTGTGCGAGGTGCCGTGGAAGCCGTATCGGCGAACGCGATGTTTTGTGTAGAAGTCGAAGGGGAGCGCGTAGAGGAAGGCGTGCTTGGGGATGGTTTGATGAAAGGCGGTGTCGAAGACGGCGGTCTGCATTGCGTCGGGGAAAAACTCCCGGGCCGCTTCAATGCCGATGATGTTCGGCGGGTTGTGCAGCGGCGCGAGGGCGACGTGGTCTTGAATGGCGGAAAAAACTGCGGGCGTGATTTGCACGGCGTCGCTGAAGGCCTCGCCCGCGTGCACCACGCGATGGCCGACGCCGACGATTTCCGTTTTGTCGTGGATGACGCCGCGCGCGGAGTCTTGCAGCGCTTCGACGATCAGCGCCATTCCGGCTTCGTGGTTCGGCACCGGCTGCTCTTTGCGGATTTCCCCTTCGTGCCCGGGCATGGTGGAGGTGTGAATCAGGCGCCCGGTGGACTCCCCGATTTTTTCCACAATTCCTGAACAGAGCGACTGCTCGACCGCGCCGAGGTCGAAGACTTGATATTTGATCGAGGAACTTCCCGCGTTGATGACGAGAATCTTCATTTCGGCTTCTCTGACTGCGCCTGAATGGCGGTGATGATGACGGTGTTGACGATGTCGGTGACGGTGCAGCCGCGGCTTAAGTCATTCACCGGTTTGCGCATGCCCTGCATGATCGGGCCGATAGCCACGGCGTTGGCGCTGCGCTGCACGGCTTTGTAGGTGTTGTTGCCTGTGTTGAGGTCGGGAAAAATCAAGACGGTAGCGCGTCCGGCGACCGCGCTTTTGGGGGCTTTGGTTCGCGCGACGGAGGGGTCCACGGCGGCGTCGTATTGGATGGGGCCCTCGATCGGCAGGTTGGGCGCGCGCTCGCGCGCGATGCGCGTGGCTTCGCGCACTTTTTCGACATCTTCGCCCTGACCGGATGCGCCGGTGGAGTAGGAGAGCATGGCGACATACGGCTCGATGCCGAAGGCGCGCGCGGTGTCGGCGGAGGCGATGGCGATTTCGGCGAGTTCGGGCGCGGTGGGGTTGGGGTTGACGGCGCAGTCGCCATAGACGAGCACCTGGTCTTCGAGGCACATGAAAAAGACGCTGGAGATGATGCTGAAGCCGGGCTTGGTTTTTACAAACTGGAGCGCGGGCCGGATCGTGTGCTGCGTGGTGTTCACGGAGCCGGAGACCATGCCGTCCGCGAGGCCTTTATACACCATCATCGTGCCGAAATAGCTCGCGTCGGTCATGTGATCGCGCGCGACATCGGCGGTGATGCCTTTGCTCTGTCGAAGTTCGTGATACGTGGCGACAAAGTCGTCGAACCATTCGCTTTGCGTGGGATTCACAATTCGCGCCGCGGGCATTTTCAGTCCCAGTTGGCTGATCCTGGCTTTGACCTCGTCTTCGACGCCGAGCAGCGTGATGTTCACGACTTCGCGCTTCAGGAGGATTTCAGCGGCGCGCAGGATTCGATCTTCCGTGCCCTCCGGCAGGACGATGTGTTGTTTGTTCGAGCGCGCGCGCTGGAGCATTCGGAACTCGAACATTTTGGGCGTCATGATCGTGGGCCGTTCAGCGGTGATCAGTTTGATGAGCCGGTCGGCATCTACATGCCGTTCAAACAGGTTGAGGGCGACCGAAATTTTGCGCGTGTCCGCCGCTGTGATGCGGGAGTGGAGATGGCTGACCTCCATCGCGGTGTCGAGGGTGTTCTTGCCGACGCCGAGCACCGGCACGGGAATTTTTGCGCCGTCGAGCAGGTCGCGGATCGGCTTTTCAGGCAGGAGTCCGCCCGTGAGCACCAGCCCGGCGATGGAGGAGTAGCCGTAGGAGGACAGGGCCATCAGCGAGCCAAGCAGAATGTCGGTGCGATCGCCGGGTGTGATGATGAGCGTACCATCTTGATTTTGAATTTGCGGCAGGAAATTGCCGAGCTGCATCGCGGCGATGGTCTTGTTCAGCACCACGCGGTCCATGAAATCCGCGCCATAGAGGACCCGGGCCTGAAGGCCCGTTGCCACTTCTTTCATGGTGGGGCCGCGCAGAAACGGATCGAAGGGTATTGGAAAAACCGGACCGGCGGTCGGACCGCATTCGGCAGCCAGCCGTTCCGCAAGTTTGCTGGGCGCTTTGGGCGGGACGCCGACGACGAGCGTGCCGAGGATGTGGCAGCCGCGCCCGGCCATCAGGTCCAAGGCCATTTTGGCGCGCCGATATTGATCGTCTTCGTCGGCGGCGTTCATGCCGCTGGTGATCATGAGGACGGGGCAGTTCAGGTTGATCGCGATGTCGGCGTTGAGGTCGAACTCGATGGAATTGACCAGCGCGTTGAAGTCCGTGCCTTCGCACAGGACGAAGTCGTGATCTTCTTCGAGGCGGCTGAACTTGGCGAGGATGCCTTCGAGCAGTTCGGTCTCGCGCCCGCGGCTGAGCAGATCGGTGGCTTCGGAGACGGTATAGGCGAAAGCGTCTTCGTAGCTCTGGGCGAGGTTGAAAAATTTGTTGATGAGTTCGATATCGTTATCGCGCGCGTTCGATGCGCGAGGTGTGCCGATGATGGGGCGGAAGAAGGCCACACGGGGCACGTTCTTCAGCAGCGACTCCATCATGCCCAGCGCGACGGCGGACTTTCCGCACTGCGCCCCATTCGCGCATAGATATAGGCTCTTCGACATTTAAACTCCCGCGATAAACAAGCTGGAGCCGCAGCAACCACAGTTTTGCGGCGCCCTTCCCGCATACTGGTGAACTTGGTCAGCCGCGACAAGTATGGACTGACCTGCGAGAATAATCGGGTAAACCCTGACACTGGGGTGTAGAGTGGCGCGAACCGCCCGCGCTATGTCGTCGGCGGATGGGGGCGATCGAACTTCAGAATTCAGGAGCGCTATGACGATGGGCAAGGGACGATTGGAGGCGTTCAGCGATGGGGTGTTGGCGATTATCATCACCATTATGGTGTTGGGGCTGCCGTCGCCGCCGGGAAGTGCTTTCGCGGCGATGAAGACACTCGCGCCGAGCCTGCTTTCGTATGTCTTGAGTTTTGTTTATGTCGGGATTTATTGGAATAACCACCACCACATGCTTCAAGCGACGAAGCGCGTGACGGGGAGCGTGTTGTGGGCCAATCTGCATTTGTTGTTCTGGCTGTCGCTTTTTCCGTTCACGACGAATTGGATCGGACTGCATCACCACGAGTCCGCGCCGACGGCGGTGTATGGGTTCGTTCTGCTCATGGCGGCGCTGGCGTATTTCATTCTTCAGGGTCGCATCATCGCGGCCGATGGACCGCAGAGCCTTCTCAAGACTGCCATCGGCGCCGATTGGAAGGGCAAAGCTTCCGCCGCGCTCTACCTCAGCGCGATCATCGCATCGTTCAAGGCGCCGTGGCTGGCGCAGGCTATCTACGCGCTCGTGGCGCTGATCTGGCTGGCGCCGGATCGCCGAATCGAACGCCTGATGAACCGATCCGAGTCGTGACGCCCTGCGCGTGCCGCCGCGCTACTCCTTCTTCGGGAGCGTGAGGGACCAAAGGAAGAAGGCGAGCATAACGGGGATGACGGCGGGCGCGTTGACGATGTAGTCGCTGGTGCTGAACCACCAGACGAGAAATTCGCGATCGCGTCCGAGCAGATAGTTTCCGATCTGCATCGCGAGCACCCATCCCCCGTGCAGCCCGATGCACCAGGCGAGGTGTCCGCGCCGCTCATAAATGACGCAGAGGGTCAGGCCCATGACGAAGAGCGTGAAGATGGCGGCCCAGTCGCTGCTCCATTCGAGGGAGGCGAAGGTGTGCGGGAGCAGGCGAAGGCCTTGATCCCATTTCGCGCCGCGGATGCGATAGGGCGCGAGGGGCTTCATGTAGTGGATGATGGAGTAGAAGGCGCTGGAGAATCCGGCGGCGACCCAGAAATGGAGGCGCGCGCGCAGCGCGCCGAAGACGAAACCGCGAAAGAAAATCTCCTCGAAAAATCCGACGAAGACCGCGCCGACAATGAACGTGGCGCACTTGGCGATGGCGGGCCAGAGTTTCAGATAATCTTCGGGTTCATACACGCCGAACGCCCAGCCGCCGCCGTAGATGGCCGCCATGGAGACGAACCCGACGGATGTGGCGCGCGCAAGCGCTCGGCGGCCGGCGGCATCGAGGCGCGCGGCCCGGCGCAACTTGGGGCCGAGCCCCGCGTAGCGGATGAGCGGCGCCATCATGAAGATGGCGGCGATCATGATCGCGCGCTGGGCGACTTTTTCGAAGCGAAAGGCGATGACGGCCTCCCGGTTGTTGACCTTCCAAAAGTGGCGGCGAACGGGGTTGTAGAACCACGGCGTGATGAGCAAACCCACAGCGAGCGGAACGATCAGCAAGGCGAGCAGGGCCGCCAGGGGGCGGCCGCGCGCGCGGCTTTCCAACGATTGGAAATTCATGGCGCAGTTTTTACAACGATTGGAACTTTTCGCGAGCACAATCTCGGGGATTTCCGGTCCAGCGGCCACTTGACACGTCCAGATGCCGCGCCTAACGTGGCCGCGATTTTTCATTAACCAAGGGAGAGTTCGATGGCCAAGCAGGCAAAATCAAAGAAGAGCAAACAGTACGTATATTTTTATGGATTCGGCAAGAAGCACACCGAGGGCGACGCCTCGATGAAGCCGATTCTTGGCGGCAAAGGCGCGAACCTCGCCGACATGGCGCTGGCCGACCTGCCGGTTCCTCCGGGCTTCACGGTCACGACGGAGGCCTGCGCGTATTACAGCAAGAACGGACACAAGTATCCGCCGGGCATGTGGGACCAGGTCCTCGCGCAGTTGGCGAAGCTCGAAAAATTGATGGGCAAGAAACTTGGCGATGCGAAGGACCCGCTTCTTGTCTCCGTTCGTTCTGGCGCGGCGATTTCGATGCCGGGCATGATGGACACGGTGTTGAACCTCGGCATGAACGACAAGTCCGTGCTCGGATTCATCGAGAAAACGAACAATGCCCGCGCCGGATGGGACTGTTATCGCCGCTTCCTCGATATGTTCGGCGATGTGGTCATGGGGCCGACGACCGGTTTGACGCACCACGACTTTGAGGTCGAGATGTCGAAGTTGAAGGCCAAGTATGGCGCGAAGGAGGACACCGACCTCACGGCGGACCAACTCAAAGAGTTGTGTGAGGTGTACAAGCGCGTGTACTACGAAAAAGTCGGCAAAGCTTTTCCTCAAGACCCGATCAAGCAGTTGGAGCTTTCGATCAATGCGGTGTTTGGCTCGTGGAATTCCGAGCGCGCCGAAAAATATCGCACGATCAACAAAGTCACCGGACTGCTGGGCACGGCGGTGAACATGTGCTCCATGGTTTATGGCAACATGGGCAAGACCTCCGGCACCGGCGTGGCGTTCACGCGCGACGGCGCGACGGGGCAAGATGAGCCGATGGGCGAATACCTGATTGACGCGCAGGGCGAAGACGTGGTGGCGGGCATCCGCACACCCAAGCACCTCGACGAAATGGCCTCCGAACCGGATGCGTCGTGGAAAGAAGCGGACAAGCAGCTTCGCGCAATTATGCACAAGCTGGAGCGTCGCTACAAATATCCGCAGGACGTTGAGTTCACCGTTCAGGAAGGCAAGCTCTGGATGCTCCAGACCCGAAACGCCAAACGCACCGGTCTGGCCGGTATCCGATGGGCCGTTGAAATGGCGACGGGCAAAGACGCCTTCACCGGCAAGAAGCAGGACAAGTTGTTGAGCGCCCAAGAGGCGATCAACACCGTGGCGGGCACCGACCTCGAACAGTTGCTTTTCCCGATCTTTAACGCGAAGGTCGAGGCCACCGCGCCGAAAGTGACCACGGGTCTTCCGGCCGGGCCGGGCGCCGCTGTGGGCAAAATTGTGTTTCAGGCGGTGGACGCGGAAGCGGCCGTCAAAGAAGATCCGAAAGCGAAGGTCATTCTCGTCCGTCACGAAACGTCGCCCGAAGACGTCGGCGGCATGTGGGCTGCGCAGGGCATCTTGACTTCGACCGGCGGCATGACCTCTCACGCGGCGGTCGTCGCGCGCGGCTGGGGCAAGTGCTGCATCGCCGGCGCAAGTTCGCTCAATATTGATTATGTCAACAAGACGGTCACGTGCGGCAAGGAGGTCCTTCGCGAAGGCGAGTGGATCAGCTTGAACGGTTCGACCGGCGTCATGTACAAGGGCCAGATTCCGACGGAATCGAGCCCTGTGGTGGCGGCGATTGTGGATGGCAACAAAGATGCGGCGAAGCATCCCATCTTCCGAATGTACAAGCAGCTCTCCGACTGGGCGGATCAGTTCCGCAAGATCAAGGTGCGCACCAACGCCGACACGCCGGAAGACGCCGCCATCGCGATTCGCTTCGGCGCGGAAGGCATCGGCCTTTGCCGGACGGAGCATATGTTCTTCGAAGGCGATCGCATTTGGGCGAAGCGGGAATTCATTCTCGCGGAAACGAAGGAAGCCCGCGAAAAAGCGCTGGCGAAATTGCTGCCGTATCAGCGCAGCGATTTCGAGGGCATTTTCGCGGCGATGAATGGTCATCCCGTGACGATTCGTTTGCTGGATCCGCCGCTGCACGAATTCCTCCCGCAGGATGCGAAGGGCCAGGAAGAAATGGCCCGCCGTTTGAACGCGCCGGTGGAGAAGATTCAGGCGCGCGTCAAGCAGTTGCACGAGTTGAACCCGATGCTGGGGCATCGCGGCTGCCGTTTGTCCATCACCTATCCCGAGTTGATCATCATGCAGACGACGGCCATCATTGAAGCCGCGATCAACGTCGCCAAGAGGCGGGTCAAGGTATTGCCCGAAATCATGGTGCCGCTCGTGGGCAGCAAGGCCGAGTTGGACTATTGCACAGAGATCATTCGCGGCACCGCCGACAAACTCATCAAGGAGCGCAAGTCCAAAGTGACCTATCTGGTCGGCACGATGATCGAAGTTCCTCGCGCGGCCGTCACCGCCGATCAGATCGCGGAAACGGCCGAGTTCTTCAGCTTCGGCACCAATGATCTCACGCAGATGACGTTCGGCTTCAGTCGCGACGACATCGGCACCTTCTTGCCCGATTATCTCGAGAAGAAGATTCTGCCGGTGGACCCGTTCCAAAGCCTCGATGTCAACGGTGTGGGCCAACTGGTCGAGATGGCGGTGAAGAAAGGCCGCGAGTCGCGTCCGGGCATCAAACTCGGCATCTGCGGCGAACACGGCGGCGATCCGAACAGCGTGAAGTTCTGCGCCAAGACCGGCCTGAATTACGTGAGCTGCTCGCCGTTCCGCGTGCCGATTGCGCGCCTCGCGGCGGCGCAAGCTGCCGTGGTGAAGAAGTAGTCTTCGACGCCAGGAAAATCAGAACTCCGGCCTTCGCAAGGAGGCCGGAGTTTTTTTGCCTGGATTCGAGTGGTCAGACCCGGACTTTGATCACGACTTTTTGCAGGGCGCCCTCGCCGGCCAGCGGCGCGTGCGCGTCGTCAGGAAACAAAATTGCGAAGGCCCCCGGCTTCACCGTCAGCCAGCACTCCGACTCGTCGCCGAAAAATCCAATGTCCCGCGCCGCATCATACGCTTCAGCGACGCGCGCGCAGCCTTTCAAGCTCCGCCAACCGATGACTTCGACGCCCGCAAGGGTGAATTGGATGTCAATATAGCTTCGGTGAATTTCCAGCCTCGCGCCGCTGCGCGACCGGCCCGTGGGACGATCCACAAGCGCAAAAACGGCCTCGCCTTGAATCTCATGCCGACCGTTGGGCAACTGCGCGAGATCCGCGCGGCGCAGAAATTCAAAAGCGCGCGGAAAATCGGGATGAAGGCTCGAATAGCGGTCGGCGTGGTCCAGAAGGTCGAGAATCATGTTGATGCTCCGAGTTGTGCGTCTTACCTTCTCGAAAAGGTCGGAGTTCAGCTATGAAAACACAAGCCGCATTTCTTATGGTCCTTTGCCTGGTCGCCGCCACGGCGCGCGGCAATCTCTTGCAGAATCCCAGCTTCGAGGGCGAGTGTTCGAGCAGCCCCGAGTGCGCGCTCAACTGGAAGATGAACGAACCGGACGATCATGGCGATGCGTGGGGCAGCGCGATTCGGATGGATTGGCGCGCGCATGAGGGACGACACGCCGGAGCCATTTGCGGAACCTGGGCCGGCACGCCCGATTACGGTGGGTTCTGGCAGGAGACCGAAATCGAAGCGGGCCAGACCTATCGGTTCTCGGCTTGGCTATGGGCGGATGCAAGCTGGACCGCGGCGGTTCAACAGTTGAAGATCGAGTTTTGGGATGTTGGCCGGTCGCAAAAACTCGGCGAGGTCACGGCGTCGTTTAACGATATTTCCGAAATGTGGATGCAGAAGTCTGTGGAGGCCCGCGCTTCTGACGGCGCGTTTTGGGCGCGTGTGGTCATCAATGTTTCCGGCGCGGGGAGCGGAGGCGCCCTGCAAGTGGACGACCTCAGCCTTGAGCGCGTGCGCTGACCGCCTACGCCAATACACTGTTGTCAATCAGGCGCGCGTTGGAAAAATTGACCGCAATCGCCGCGAGCGCAGGACGTTCAATCAAGAGCACGGGCGCGAGCGTCTCGTCATCCACAATCTGCGCATAATCCAGGCGGGCGTTCGGTGATTGAGCGATGATGCGCTTCATTTCGCGGATCAGCGCTTCCGTGTTTCGTTCGCCCTGCCGATAAAGGTCTTCAACTCGCGACAAGGCGCGGCGCAGACAAACCGCCTGGCTTCGTTCGGATTCCGTCAGCCGGCTGTTGCGCGAACTAATCGCCAACCCGTCGGCCTCGCGCACCGTCGGCGATTCGACAATCTCCACCGGAAAATTAAGATCGCGCACCATCCGCCGGATGATTCGGACCTGCTGCGCATCCTTCGCGCCGAAGACCGCCACCTCCGGCGACACGATGTTGAGCAATTTGGCGACGACCGTGCAGACGCCTTGAAAATGGCCCGGCCTTGACCCACCGCACAAGAAGCGGCCGAGCGATTCTTCAACCACATGGATGCTCGCGTCGGGAAAATACATGGCTTCCGCGGATGGGTGAAAAATGCTCGCCACGCCAGCCTCGCGGCAGATTCGCTCATCTCGGGCAAAATCGCGCGGGTAACGATCAAAATCTTCGTTCGGTCCGAACTGCGTGGGATTCACAAAAATACTTGCGATGACCACCTCCGCGCGGCGCGACGCCTCCCGCATCAGAGAGGCGTGGCCTTCGTGGAGGAAGCCCATCGTTGGAACCAGTGCAACTCGCTTTCCCGCGCGGCGGTGCGAGGCGGATATGACCTGCATCTCCGCCGGGTCTCGTATGATTTGCATGCCGGGCATCATAACTCACGCCCCGCCAATTTCCAATCCCGCCCCGGCGGCGCCGGAATGGGCTGGAACAGAACAGCAAAATTGGGAATGCTCGCCGCGCCATGAAAGTTGTTGTTGCCACGAGGAATCGCCACAAGGTGGAAGAAATCCGCGCCCTATTGGCGGACGCGAATGTGGAGCTCGTCAGCGCCGGAGAGATACCTCGAGCGCCCGATGTGGCGGAGGATGGAGAGACCTTTGAGGCCAATGCGATCAAAAAGGCGGAGGCGTTGATGCGCTTTGCCGGGTTGCCGGCGCTGGCAGACGATTCGGGCCTCGAAGTGGATGCGTTGGGCGGGCGGCCCGGCGTACGCTCCGCCCGGTATGCGGGCGAGCGCGCGACGGATGCGGATAATCTTCAAAAACTCTTGCAGGAGTTGAACGGATGCGCGGCGCGATCGGCGCGCTTCCGCTGCGTGATGGCGCTCGCGCACCCTGAAATGGCGACGCGAGTGGTCGAAGGCTCATGCGAAGGGACCATTATCGAAGGTCCGCGCGGACGCGGGGGATTTGGATACGACCCTGTTTTTGTGGCGGCGGGAGAGCGCCGAACTTTTGCGGAGATGCCGGCGGCGGAAAAGAACGCAATGTCCCATCGGGCGCGCGCAATGGCCCGCATGAAAGCGTTACTCCAATCGGTGGAGTGAGATCGGCGTCAACGCGGATAGTCGCCCAAAATGTGGCGAATTTTTTTCAGCGCGGCGTCTTGAATTTGTTTGATGCGCGCGCGCGTCAAGTTGAGCAGTTGTCCGGTTTCTTCAAGGGTTCGCCCTTCGAGAAAGCGAAGCTTCACAATGTAACGAGAGCGCTCGGAGAGTTGTTCCACCGCGCGCCAGACCTCCGAACTTTCCGCTGCATCGGAGGCCAATTCCACACTCGAGTCTTCGATCACATCGAGCATGCTGGATCCATCTTCGTTGATGAATGAATCCAGCGACACCGGCGGCGCGGGCATGTGCTTCCACTGGGCGAGGAAAGAGCGCATTTTGGCGATGCGCTCTTCGGGAAGATCGGCGATTTTTGCGATGGTTTTATCCGAAGGCTCTTCTTTGAAATCGCGCTGCCAGGCTTCGATAATGCCCTTGACCAACATCATTTCACGGCTGGGCCGAACGCTGAAACTGCCCGCGCGCACGTGATCGCGAAAGAAGTTGCGAAGACGGTTCTGGATGGCGGTCTGCGCGTAGGAGAAAAAGGGCGTCCCGCGCGAAAAGTCAAATTTTCGTATCGCGTTCGAGAGGGCCTTCGACCCCTCCTGCAAGAAGTCGGCGATCCACACCGGGCCAATCCAGAAGAACGGTTTGACGCAGTTCACGATGAGGCGGCGGTTGGCGATGAAGAGTTCCTCCTCCGCGGATTCCATCTGCGAAACCAGTTGGCGGGCCTCGACCAGCGCGTTGCAGAGGTCTTCCGGGCGTTTGAACCTCCGGCGCGAGAGGGTTTGGATCTGGTGGCCGCAGTAGTGGATCTCTTTGAAGAGCGCCATCGTCTGCTCGGGTTTGAGCAACTCGACCGTGCCGCGCTCGATGAGGAATCGCCCGACGGCCTGCATGCTGCTATCCACCGCAATGTATTGCCGGGGTTGTCGCACGCGCTCCGGGGTGTAGCCGGCCTGATCAAATTCCTTCAGATGGACAATGCGAAACGGCAGGCTCTCTGCGAGCGCCTTCAGTTGAGCTTGTGTCTCATCAGGTTTCCGCGAGGGTGGCACGGTTGCGCGACTCCGATCTGACCGTCACAGATTGCCGTCGCTGCCAACATCCTTGAGGTTCAATCCATCGCCCTTGAAAACGATGCGAATATCCATTTTCTGGGCGCGATCAAGCGCGTTGGTGTCCTTGTCGAGATCGTAGGTCCACGTGGCCGAATGCTCGTCGTGTTCGTCCGCGGTTGTTTCCTCGATTTTACCGGGCACGGTCACGCGCATTTTGGCCTCAAAGCCTTTCATCATCTCGGCCATTAGAGCTTTGATGCCCGCTTCATCCATGCCGGCCATGTCGTTGGCGTCGAGCTTTTGAGCGGGTGCGGATTGCCGAAACTCATAGCGCCCATCGGGGAGGCGGGAGAGGCGAATGGAGCGGTCGGCGATGAATTCTGTTTGCGCCAGGCCTTCAAGCGAAGTGAAGGCGATTTGGAGGTCCACGAACTTCCAGCCCTGATCCGTCGAAATTTTCACGTCGTTCAGCTTGACGCCTTTAGCCTCATACGCGGTGAAGTCCTTTCGGATTTCGCTTTCGCTGAAATCAAAGGGCGAGGCGCCGGTGGCGGCGTTGGTCACGCCTTCGATGCGAGCGGCCTCCTCGGCCATGGCCTGCATCTGGGCGATGTCGTCCTCCCGCATGCCATAGCGCACATGAAATACGCCCGAGCCGTCGGGCGCGAGGGTCAGGGCCTGGTCCACTTTGATGCAACTCGTCAGGAGCGCCATCGAGCAGAGGGTGAATAGGGCGAGGCAAATGCGACGGTTTATGGATTGCATGATGAGGTCAAACCTTGTCACGAGTTCTTGCGGCCTGTCAATCGCGATGGACCGCTGCATTTGCGCAGCGCTTCAAGAGTCCGAACGCCCCGCCCAGCGATTCAGCGCCTCGCCCGATGTGACGTGGCGCAGCGCGCGTCGCATCATGGCCAAGGCGGGGGGAATGAATTTTTCGAACGCGGCGGTGTCGGGGTTCGCGCCAAGCCTGGCATAGGCGCCCAGCGCCTGACCGAGTCGCTGAACGGTGGCCGGCCAGAAGGCCTTGCGTGTTTGCGCCGGCGCGCAGCTTTTTGCCGCGTAGTACTCCAGCAACTCCAGTTGCGCCTCCTCCGGTATCTGCACGTAGGGGTCGCAAAGCAACGAGGCCAGATCATAAACCGCCGGGCCAAATCGCATGCCTTGAAAATCAATCAGCGCGGGCTTGCCGTGCCGCAGCAGTATGTTGCTCGACTGAAGGTCGCGATGAACAAGGGCTCGGGGGCAGCGGGTCAGTTGCGCCGCGAGGCGATGCAGATCGGATTTGATGGCCGAAATCGCTTCGGGAGCCATCCGCTGCCGGCCTTTCAAAAAATGCTCCGCAAAATAGTCGTGCTCCCAGTGGTAGAGCTTCCATCGAAAAGCCGGCACCAGCGAAATGCGGCGCTTCGTTGCCGACGCCGCCCCGCGCTCGTGAAAAACCAACATCACATCGAGCACCTGCCGGTAGAGATGAATCAACTTCTTCGGAGACAGCGAGGGAAAAAGAGTTTGGATCGAGTCGTCGCCGAGGTCTTCAAAAATCGTCACTCCCTCGCGAGGGAAATCCACAAAAATATCAGGAACAGGAACTCCGAGCGCCTTGAGGAATCGGGCATGCCCGGCATAGAGCGTGTTTTCAGCGCGCTCCGGGTTGTAGTGAACGAGCATGGCGGATTTACGTCCGGCGACCAATCGCGTGAACGTGCGCCCCGATCCGCGCGGCCCCATCGGAATCGCCGTCGTCTTGGCCGCCGGCCAGCCGAGCCGCGCGAAGGCCTTTGCTTCCGCCGAATCCAGCGCCTTCTCCGCGCGCATGGCCAAATAGGTCATCTTTTTTTGTACGATCGTACATTTTCCGATGACTGCATTTTCGATTTCGGCGCGCGCGCCGATGCGCGCGCCGTCCAAGATCACGACGTCGCGAAGTTTTGCGCCGCGCGCGACGCGCGCGCTGGCGGCGATCGAAACAAAAGTCCTGCCGCCGCGCAGTTCGCGGTGTGTTTGAAGATATTGCGCGGGCGTTCCGATGTCGGCCCAGTACGCGCCCGGCACTTCGGATGCGGCAATGCGCCAGCCGTCCTCCATCGCCTTTTCATACGCGGCGATGATGGACGCTTCGCCGGAGGGCGGAAGATAGCGGAGGATTTCGGGTGAAAGAAGTTGCAGGCCGCAGAACGTTGCGCCGCCGCGCCCGCGCCACTCGACGACATATCCGCGCTTCGCGATGACGGTGCGCGGGCCGCGCGTCGGATGCAGCCAAACGGACGCCATGGTTTTGCCGGGGCGGAAGGCCGCCAACAGCGGCGCGGGGTTCACATCGCTCACCACATCGGCATTGATCATCCAGAAGGGCTGTCCGTCCATCCACCATCTCGCGTGCGGCAGCGCGCCCCCGGTTCCAAGAATCTGCGGCTCGAAGGAGAATTGGACGCGCAGGCCGTCGCTGCGGCGGTGGCTCACATGTTGCGCAATTTCTTCGGGCAGATGATGAAGATTGATCAGGACATCCCGGACGCCCCACGATTGAAGCATGCGGAGTGTTCGCTCAATGGCGGGCACGCCCCAGATCGGGAGCATGGGCTTGGGCAACTCGCGCGTGAGCGGCAGGAGGCGAGTTCCGAAACCTGCGGCGAGAACAAAGGCTCGCGTGGGGGCGTTTTTCATGAGTAGAGCAGACATCTTTTGCGGGCGCGCACAAACGACGCGTTTTGAAACTGCCGCGTTTTCAACGCGCGGTCTGTGCCCATGAGCTTGTTGAACCACTCGACGCGCGCGCCCATCCACGCGCGCGGCCCGAGCGCGTGGATAATTTTCAGGCCGGCGGATACGGGATGGAAGGTATCGGGCTCAGTGACGACCAGCCGGATACCGGGGTGCCGTCCCCAGTGCGGAACGGCGCGCGCGCCCTCAAACTTCAGTCCATAGGCGAGCTTTTCGGCGTCGAGCCACGGAGCCATAACGAGTTGAAATGGCAGCGATCCGCCGCGCCCAATATCCACCGCGGTGAGCGCCTCGGCCCAAACGGTGGCAGGATAGCACCACGCGATTTCCCACGACCGGATGCCGGGCGAGGGCGGGATCCACGGAAAGCGCGGCCGTGCCGGCGCGCGCTTCCATCCGGTCATCTTTGAGATGCGAAGATCGAGCTTCAATTTCAGGTCGCTGTGCAGAAAAAGCGCGGCTTCGCCGGGCGTCATTCCATAGACCAGCGGCATGTTCACGCAGGCGACGAAAGATTCGAATTCCGGATCGAGCATCGGGCCGTCCACAATATTCGGGAAGGGAATGGGACGATCACAGATGATCAACGTCTTGCCGAACGCCGCGCACGCCTCCATCACGTAACGGAGAGTGGAGACAAACGTGTAGCAGCGGACAGCCAGGTCTTGTAGATCGAAAATGAGAACGTCGAGGTCGTGAAGCATGGCCGCGGTCGGACGGCGTTGATCGGCGTAGAGCGAGTGGATCGGAATGTTCCACGCGGGATGCCGCGAATGCGAAACTTTTTCGCCCGCGCCGGCGTCGCCAAAGAAGCCGTGTTCAGGCCCGAAGAGCGCGGCAAGATTTTTGCCGAGCGCCGAATGAAGCCGGTTCGCCGCGTGAGCGCCTCGCGCATCTACGCTGGCGGGATGCGCGAGCAGCCCGACTCGTTTGCCTTTGAGCCAGGCGCGGTGTCGAGTCAGCAGAACGTCCAAACCGGTTTGAAATGGTGCAGGCACGGGTGCGGATTTCCAACGATTGGAAAAACTGTTTCAAAAAGTTCCAACGATTGGAAGCTCCGATCGCGAATGCGGATAGCCTCTATTCATATTTTGCGCCGTTTAGTTCGATCCATCCGTCAGGATGGCGGCCGGCGGGATCGCGGTGCGTCCAGTGGAGCGTTCCCCCTTGCGAGCTCCATTCGTATTGGCCGCGAAAGGAAACCAAGTCGCCCTCTTTGACCGGCGCGCGTTTCGCGAGGTCAATGTTGTGGGCGACGAGCAGCGAGTGGTCGCCGTCAATGCGGATGATGAAGCGCTGGTGGCGATCGCCCTCGGTGTCGTCGGGGAGCACCTTGTGCACGCGGCCCGCGGCTTCGACGATGATGCCGGACTTTTCATCGGCGAAGGCTTGATTGATGGCGGCGGAGCCGGCGGAGACGGGCGGGCGCTGGAGGTATTGGACGACGAATGCGGCGATAGCGAGCAGAATGCCGCCGATGAGTCGGGCGGGGGTGACGGTCTTCTTTTGATTCATGGCGCGCGGAGTGTGCCGCGCGCTGGCGGCTTGTGTCGAGCGCGCGAGCGCCTATAGTGCTCCGTCCATGAGTACAATATCGGCGGAACGTTCTGTGCGGGTGTGGCTTGGCCTCGTTTGTCTTTTTCTGCTCGGGATGATTGTGCTGGGCGGGGTGACGCGCCTGACGCAGTCGGGCCTCACGATTGTGAAGTGGGAGCCGATTCTCGGCGTGCGCCCGCCGATGAGCGAGGCCGATTGGGTCGAGCGCTTCGAGGCCTACAAAGCGGCGACGGGGCAGGCCGCGATCATGTTCCCGAACATGACGGTGGCGCAGTTCAAACCGCTGTTCTATTGGGAATATGCGCACCGTTTGGTCGGCCGTTTGGCCGGACTGGTTTTCCTGCTGCCGTATCTCTATTTCCTCATTCGCCGCAAGTTGTCGCGTGGATTGGCTGTGCGGTTGGCGTTCGCGTTCGTGTTCGGCGGGTTGCAAGGGGGCGTGGGATGGATTATGGTGGCGAGCGGGTTGAATCCTGATTCGACGCACGTGAGTCACATCAAACTCGCGCTGCATTTCGGCCTCGCGCTGACGCTGGTGAGTTATGTGTTTTGGCTGTGGCTGAAGTTGATTCCGACACGGCAAGCGTGGCGTGGGCCGAAGGGGCTACGCCACGCGGCACACGCCTTGGCGCTGCTCCTGGCCATTCAGTTGATCTACGGCGCGTTCACCGCCGGCCTGCGCGCGGGTTATTTTTACAACACGTTCCCGACCATGAATGGAATGTGGGTTCCGCCGGATGCGTTGCGGTTGGAACACGGCATCGGCGATCTCGTCAACAATCCGGTGACCGTGCAGTGGATCCATCGGGTGTTGGGATGGGCGCTGGCAGTGGTCGCCCTGGGTCTCTGGCTCTACGGGCGCGGATTCAGCCTGACCCGCCGTCAGCGCGGGGCGCTGCGCGCGGTCGTCGTGTTGGTTCTGTTGCAATTTGTGCTGGGCGTGGTCACGTTGCTGAAAGTTGTGCCAGTGGCGTGGGGCGCGGCGCACCAATTGAACGGCGCGCTGCTTCTGCTTTCATCCATCGCCCTGATGCAGGCGCTCAACGCGCGCGATCAGAAAAACGACCCGCCTTCGATCGCCATTTGAGTCAGCAGTGAACAGGGCGTGAATTGATCGTCATCCTTGGCGCGCCGCGCAAGCTCTTCCTGAATTTCGGCGATGCCCTGACTCTCCGCGTAGCGCAGCGGTCCGCCGCGAAACGCCGGAAACCCCGCAGCGAGGACGATGGCAAAATCAATCTCCCCGTTTGATTCCACGACGTGATCGGAGGCGCACCGCGCGGCTTCGTTGAGGAGGCGAAGAACCATCCGGCGTTGCAGCTCGTCCGGATGCGCCCGCGCCCGTTTGGGCCTGCGCGCGGCGGGATTCGGCGAAACCGTCCCGTCCGGCGCATGAACGTAGAATCCCCGCTCCGTCCCGCGCCCCACCGGTTTCGATTCCGCCAGCTCCGCCAACACATTCGGGATTTCATAGTGATAGCAGCGCGCCAATTCAGCGCACACCCGGTGAACGCGCGCGACTCCAACTTCATCTATCCAACGCAGCGGTCCAATCTCCATGCCGAAACTCAACATCGCATCATCAATGGTGTCGGCGCTGAAACCCCGTTCAAACAGGCGCGCGGCCTCCAACAAATAGGGCGTCAAAATCCGATGCACGACGAATCCCGGCGTGTCTTTGACGACGACCGGAATCTTCTCAAGTTGCCGCGCAAACGCGACCGCCGCCCGAATCGCTTCCGGCGCGGCGCTCCGCGGCGTCACAACTTCGACGACCGGCGAAGCGCTCATCGGGCGAAAGAAATGCAGACCAACAACACGCTCCGGACGTCGCGCCGACGCCGCAAGATCGCTGACGGAAAGCGTGGAAGTCGTCGTTGCGATAACGCTTCGATCTCCGGTCCGCGCCGCGAGGACTTCAATGAGCTTCGTTTTAAGCGCGAGGTCTTCCGTTGCGCACTCGATGACGATATCCATGCCGCGCAGCGGCGCGGACTCGTCGGCGGGCGCGATGCGCTCCACGCCGTGGCGCGCTTCGCCATTCGGCCGGGCCGTCTCCACGCACGAAGCGGCAGCAAGCTCAGACGCGCTCTGCATGCCGGCGCGGTTGCGTTCCGCATTCACATCCTGAAGAAGGACCGAGATCCCGCGCAGGCCGGCCCAGTGGGCGAGGTCAGCGCCCAATGCGCCCGCGCCAATGACGGCCATTCGGCGCACCTGCCGTTCGCGAATCGAAAGCGCGCGCGCCTTGGCGAGATGCAACCTCGTGAGATTTTCGCGCGTGTCCGTCAGCGCCAACTCCATCGCGGCGTGCGCCTCCGCTTCGAGTCCATACGCCACCGAGCGCGTCAATGATTCTTCGACCACCTCCAGCGCGATACCTGGAGCGGCGGGCGCGCCGCGCGTTTCCGCAAGCCACGCGGCGCGGGCCTGCTGGATGTCCGCTCGCGGAGAAGTCAGGCGAAAACGCGCCGGCCGCTTGGGCTTGCCGCGCGAAATGTATTCGAGGGCGATGCGCTGCAAATGCTCGCGCGGGATTAGCTCATCCACGAATCCCGCCGCGAGCGCATCCGTGGGGGCCAGGATATGTCCATACATGATGAAGTCGAGCGCATCGGGCAATTTGATGATGCGGGGGAGACGGGTGGTGCCGCCCCAGAAGGGAATCAATCCAAGGTCAACTTGCGGCAAGCCGGTTTGCGTGATTCGGTCGGGTGAGGCTATGCGGTAGTCGCAGGCCAACGCGAGTTCAAATCCGGAGCAGGTGCAGGCGCCGTGGATCGCCGACACAGTGACGCATTGAAGAGAGGCGATGCGCCCGAAAACTCGTTGTCCGCGTCGAATATACGACGCCCAGTCCTCCTTCGATTTCAATTCGGAAAAATATCGAAGGTCTGCATCCGCAATGAAGGTTGCCGGATGCGCGCTCGCGAAAACCACGCCGCGCGTTCCGGTGTCGCCGGCGATTCGTTTGAGCCGGTCTTCGAGTTCGTCGAGCGTCTCGATATCCAAAATGTTCGGTCCGCGATCCGTGCGTGTGAAATTCACGAGGTAAACATTCGAATCGCCGATGACGGATAGTGTGACGAACTCGTTCACGGCCGCTCCACCCACATCGCCGAGCCTTGCCCGCCGCCCACGCAGGCGGTGACGAGCGCGCGGCGTTTGTCCCGGCGCTTCAGTTCCTTAAGTGCGGTGAGCGCGAGTCGCGCCGCGGATGCCCCGACCGGATGCCCGAGCGCGATGGCGCCACCGTTCACATTCAACAACTCCATGGGAATCTCGCCGGGCGCGAAACGCGGATCGCGTGATCGGGCGACACAAGCGAGAACTTGCCCGGCGAAGGCCTCGTTGATTTCCACGAGATCGGCATCGGCGATACGGCGCTCTATCCGGGCGATCGCCCAAAGCGGACCGAGGCCCATGCGCGCTGGATCACCCGCGGCCACGGCATGGTGCGTCAAAACGCCCAGCGGGTCGAAGCCTTCGCTGGCGGCGCGCCGTTCGCTCATGACGAGCAGCGCAACGGCGCCATCGGTGATTTGCGATGCGTTGCCCGCGGTGACCGTGGAGGTGCGAGGATCGTCAATCGGTTTCAGTCTCGAGAGCGCTTCGATGGTCTGGCCATCGCGTGGGCCGTTGTCGCGGTCCACGGTAACGGCGAAATCAGGAGGAAGATGGTAAGGAAAAACTTCCTCCGCGAACTTTTCGCGCGCGGCGGCGGCCTTTTGATGTGAGGCGAAAGCAAATTGATCCTGCGCTTCGCGAGAAATTCCCGCTTCGCGCGCAACGAGGTCGGCAGTCTGAATCATGGTCATGTCGCAGAAAGGGTCCGAGAGGGCGGCCCGCAATCCGTGGATGGGGCGAAAGTCGGAGGGACGAAATGCCGCTAGAGCCTTCGCTTTGTCCCTTTGCGTGCGCGACGTTGCGAGACGCGAAAACTTATCCGCCGCGGTACGGGACAAGAGGAGCGGAATGTTGGACATGCTTTCGGCTCCACCGACGACGAAGATTTCGCCGCGCCGGGCGTGGAGGAGCAATTCGGCGTAGGTCACGGCCTCAAAACCGGAAGCGCAGTTGCGATGGACCGTGAGCGCCGGCGTCGTGGCGGGAATCCCGGCGCGGAGCGCGATAACGCGCGCGATGTTCCCGACATTGAGCGGTTGCGCCACGCAGCCGAAAATGACGTGATCCACGAGGATCGGATCAAGCCCGGTTCGCGCAAGGAGAGCCTGAACCGCGGCGCGACCCAATTCATCAGCCGGCATTGCCGACAACGCGGTGCCGGCGCGGCAAAAAGGCGTGCGCACGCCATCTACGATGACGAGCCTATCCACAGCGAATCCGCGAGTTCAGAACGTGGAACTCAAAAGTTCCAACGATTGGAAAATATTTTTCGCAAAACTCCAATGATTGGAAATGCATCGGCGCAGTGTGGGTCGAATGCCTCGCGCTGTCCATTTGTTTTGCATTTTCTCCGGCATCGGGCGCGTGCGGCCCTGGCAACTGGCGCAGGCTTACGTAAAACCAGGGTCAACCCTTGAATATTAAGTTTAGTTTCGCCATCCAGAGAGGAGTTTGTTTGTCCTTCCGCAATGCACGGAGCATGTGACACACCGCCGCGCCAGTCCCCACACCCAATTCTTGCGCAACCTGCCGTTGCGTCAATCCCCCGTGCTTCTGCAGCGACCATGCGTACAACGCCCTTGGCAGAACGCCGAGTTTTCGATGGGTCATCAATTCTTGCGGCACCCCGCAGGCCCTGCACACCGCTGCGCGAATGTTTTCCGGCGGCGTTCGCTGACGAAGGCCACGCAAAGACACGTCCTCGCGCACCGCGCGCCGTGTCAATTCTTCATGCCGCTTATGCACCTCTGCCACAAAACTGTCCGATCCGATCGCCATGCATTTCATCCGTACCAGATCAGCCATTTCTTTGTCTGTCTTCGTCATGCCCGCCTCCGTGAACCGCCGATACGCGAGCGCATTCTCGGGCGCTCCGCCCGGCACCATCGCCCTGAGCGCAGTGTACTTGACCCACGGCTCCGCAGCGTCGAACCCGGCGTACGACCGGTATGAACTCCAGCGATAGGTTCTCAAACGGTCTCTGCGCTGTTTAAACTCTTTATCTGCCCATCCCTTGACGCGCACCGGATTCAGATGAATGTACCGGCTCAAGCGAAGCAGGTAGTCATCGCCGCCCACCACCTCGGCCCCGTAGCGCCCTTGCATCAAATGGCCCACCCGCTCGTGGCGACGATTGAAATACACCGTGTATCCCGTGAGCACGCTGCCCATGAACCGGTCCAGGTTGCCCCGCGGCGTGCCCACCAATAAATGAGCATGGTTCGTCATGAAGCAATAGGCGTGTATCGTGACGTCGAACCGGTCCGCGCTTTCTTCCAGGCGCAACTTGAGCCGCTGGCGATCCGCGTCGTTTAAAAAAATGTCCTGCCTCGCGTTGCCGCGGAACGTCACATGATACAGCGCTCCTGGATACAAAACCCGAAGTCTTCTGGCCATGGTTGCATTTGACTCCCGCCGTCTCGCCGCGTCAATACTTGATATTCAAGGGTTGACCCCGAGCGGGTTCTGGTTCGCGATGGACCTGTCTCCTCTCCTGCGAGACGATACCCTCGACCTTGTTGACTACGTTGACCAATACCTGCAGCGCTTCACCCACGATGTCCGCGCCCGCCTCGCCAAACGCCTCAGCCACTGACCCGGCGCGCAGGGGAGGGCAAACCCGGATCAGGAACACGGTCCCGCCGCGAGCCGTCAGCCGTTCGCGTGGATTGTCACCGGTTCGGTGTCGTAGTCCGGGAAGGGGTCGTCGAGCCAGGCCTCGATGACCGTTTGCCGGGGTGGCCCGGTGGCGGGAGTCACGCGCACGCCCTGATCCCACAGGCCGAGATGTCGCAGGATGCGCTCGATCACCTCGCGGTCGTCAATCAACGCGACGATGCGCATTTCCCGGGAGCAGATCGGGCAGAGTAGCGGGTCGGCTTCCCAGACCTTCCTGATCAGCTCTCGCCACTTGGCCGACGGGAGGCCTTCAGCTTCGCCCTCGCCCGCAAGTTGCTGGCGCACCACGAGGGCACGCCCCTGCACCTAGACCTGCGCTCGGTGCTGGACAAGATCGCCGAGTCGCTGGAGGGCGACATCACGATCGAGCCGGGATGGCTCAGCGAGCACGTCGGCGTCC